>Ga0214919_10005928_pt1 | contig 17014 bp, 9 predicted proteins | sample LL1503_MetaG_FD_177994 | JGI IMG/M metagenome (GOLD analysis project Ga0214919, IMG submission 177994) | Freshwater microbial communities from Lake Lanier, Atlanta, Georgia, United States - LL-1503 | ecosystem: Environmental > Aquatic > Freshwater > Lake | place: USA: Georgia | collected 2015-03-15
ACTGGAATCCAGCCGAACAAGGCAACGAAATTAAAGAGACTGAAATCCCCGAGGATTTCCTTGAAACCGCGCAGAAGTGGCGCACGCAAATGGTGGAAAATATCGCCGATCTTGATGACTCCCTCACGGAGAAATTCCTCACGGATCCATCCACCATCACCGTGCCTGAATTAAAGGCCGCGCTTCGCAAGGCAACCATTGGTCTGAAGTGCGCGCCAGTGATTTGCGGCTCAGCGCTGAAGTACACCGGCGTGCAGAAAATTCTGGATGCGGTTGTGGATTACCTGCCCTGCCCAACAGAGCGTCCGCCTGTTGAAGGCGTGGATCCAAAAGATATTTCAATTAAACTTTCCAGACCGCACAGCGAAGACGCGCCGTTCTCGGCGTTGGTTTTCAAAGTGGTCAGCGACGTGGCTGGAAACTTGACCTACCTGCGAATTTATTCTGGCAAGTTGGCCAAGGGCAGCCGCGTGCTCAATCCAGGAAATGGTCGACGTGAAAATGTCAGCCGCCTGTATGAAATGCACGCGCAGAATCGCACCGCTCTTGACGAGACCGGCACTGGCCAAATCGTGGCCGTGGTTGGTTTGAAGGATTCATTCACGGGCGACACATTGTGCGACCCTGATCATCCGATCGTGCTTGAGCGAATGGTGTTCCCAGAGCCAGTTATTTCCATGAGCATCGAGCCAAACACCGCCGACGACAAGAAGAAGTTGGGCGAATCGCTCACCATCATCCGACGCGAAGATCCTTCATTCCGCAGCAATTACAACGATGAAACGGGCGAAACCATCATCAGCGGAATGGGTGAATTGCATTTGGAAATCATCAAGAACAAGTTGGTCCGCGACATGAAGGTGAATGTGACCGTTGGCAAGCCACGCGTGGCTTACCGCGAGACCATCACTGGAACCGCCAAGGATATTCGTGGTCTGTTCAAGAAGCAGTCCGGTGGTCGCGGTCAATACGGCGACGCCGTGGTAACCGTTTCACCAATGACCAAGGAAGAAGCCGATCTCGAAGAATTGGTGATGAAGAACGGCGTTGTCTTTGAAGACAAGGTCAGCGGTGGTTCTATTCCTCGTGAATTTATTCCAAGCGTGGAGTACGGCGCGCGACAAGCGGCCGCCAGCGGAATTCTTGGTGGCTATCCAGTGATCAACGTGCGTTGCCAACTTGTGTTTGGTTCATACCACGATGTCGATTCAAGCCAGATCGCGTTTGAACAAGCGGGCGCTCTTGCGTTCCGTGAAGCATGCACGCGCGCCGGCTTAGCTTTGCTTGAGCCAATTATGAAGTTGGTCGTGACAACTCCTGACGAATTCTTTGGCAACGTGGCCGGCGATATCGCCAGCCGTCGCGGTCAAATTATTGACAGCGAGTTGCGCGGCATCACCCGAATGATCACGGCGGAAGTTCCGCTCGCTGAATTGTTCGGCTACACCACCACGTTGCGCAGCATGACCCAAGGTCGCGCTTCAAGCGTGATGGAACCAGCCACATATCGCATCATGCCTGAGCGCTTGAAGGATGAAGTGTTGGCGAAGGCTTGACCTTTCGCTGACGGCGCCATGCCGAAGATCACACTGAACACGATCCGCCCCGATGTCCAAATTGGGGCGGATCTTTGGCTTTTTTGGCTGAAAGTTGCGGCGCGACTGGCGGTTCGTGGGCATGGAAATGTGGAGCCAAACCCCATGGTGGGTTGCGTGATTGTGGACGCCAAAAAGAATCTGGTCGGCTGGGGATATCACCGCAAGATTGGCGGCGCGCACGCCGAGGTGGAGGCGTTGAAACGCGCCGGCGCAAAGGCCCGCGGCGCCACAGCGATTGTGACGCTGGAACCGTGCGCGCATGTTGGCCGCACTCCGCCATGCGTTGACGCGCTGAAGAACGCGGGCGTGGCGCGCGTGGTGTACGGATGCACGGATCCGAATCCAGATGCGGCCGGTGGCGCTGAAAAATTGCGCGCCCATGGAATTGAAACACATTTATTGGAGTGTCCAGAAACGCTCGAGCTGAACGCGCCGTTTGTGAAACGCGTGCGCACTGGGTTGCCGTGGGTGATGGCCAAGTGGGCGCAAACTGTTGATGGCTGCGTGGCAACTCGCGACTACGATTCCAAGTGGATCAGTTGCGACAGAAGCCGGCGCATGGTGCACCGCGAACGCGGACGAGTGGACGCCATATTGACTGGCATTGGAACAGTGATGCACGATGATCCGCAACTGACGGCGCGCGAAGTGCGCCATCGAAGAAACGCGATTCGGGTTGTGATTGATCCAGAACTAGCGTTGCCGCTAAGCGCTGCGTTGGCGCAAACCGCGCGTCAATACAAAACGGTTGTGGCCACGTTGGCGAAATCCTTTTCCGATCGTTCCGAGCATCGGCGCGCCTTGGGCGACCTGGGCGTGGGATGCATGAAGCAGCACTCGGATTTTCGTGGACTTTTGGCTGCTTTACGCAAGGAATATGGAGTGTCCACGGTTCTGGTGGAGGCCGGCGGCGGCCTGACTGGTGAATTACTGAAGGAAAATTTGATCGACGAGGCGTGGGTGTTTGTTGGTCCAAAAGTATTGGGCGACCGCGAGGCCATTCACCCAGCGCGCGGGCTTTCACCGCTTGCGATTCATGATTCAATTTCGGTGCGGTTGCTTTCGGTGCGTCGACGCGACCAAGACGCCCTTCTTCATTATCGATTTGAGGATCCAAAGAGCGCCGGCTCAATTGGAAACGCCACCGTATCGGGATAAACCCGCGTGAGATTTCCACCATCGTTGGCGAGCCAGCGCCCAGTGGAATCCTTTCCAATCGTCAATGAAAGAGTGGATCCGTTGGAGAGCGTCACTACAATTTTTGCCACAACAAGATTTTCCGGAATAGATTGCGTTGCCATGTCGCAGGCGCGCGCGGTGCAAAGGGTTTGTATCAACTCGCGCACTCTTTGCATGTTCGCGGGCCGCTCGGCTTGGTCCGGAATTGAAATGCTCCACGCCGTGACGTTGCGCACCAGATTGGCGCGAAGTGTCGCATTTGGATTTTGCAGCGCGATGGATTTAATTTCGGCGGGATCCACACCCAATATTGTGGAGTCAATGAAAGCGGCGCTTGGAGGAAAAAGCGTGGAAAGCGAGCGTTTTTCAAGCTGAAATACGCCAGGACGATCTCGACGCTTTCCAAATCGAACCCCGGGCCCAGCTGGACCATCTCCACCTATCTCCAACACCTCTTCGTTGATCGCACCTTTGGAAACATCCAGAGAGCGAATGGAGATCACGGCGGCTGGTTGCGCCAAGCCAAAGAGCGCGAGATCTTTTGGCGCGTCATCCACTATGCCATCATGTTCAAGCCGCGCCACGGCTTCAAGAAAATCCGCGACGGCGTTGTTGTCCGCGCGCGCTTCTATGGGCTCAATCAAAAACCATCGACCATCTTTTTTCTCAAGCGCAACCTCAAGACGCTGAGTTCCAGAATTGGCCTGCACAATCACTCGGTCGCTTGCCGCGCCCGGTCGATCGAATAATTTCGCGCCGCGAAGTTGAACTGGATCTCCCTCAACAAGAAGTTGATGCAATTCGATTGAGCCTGGACCTCCAAGTTTGGTGCCCACATTCTCAAGCCACGCAAGACCCGCGGGATGACTTTTACCAATACGCAGCGTTGCGCTGCCGGTTGGCCAAACAACTTTTACGCGGGGTGCGGATTCATTTAATCCCGCTCTCGTGGGAAGTTTCTCAATCGGGCTGGCTTGAATCACGCGCGCCTGCGCCATGGCCACAAGCAATGCATGTATGGCCGCTGGATCAGCGGGTTGCGCATAGGGTTGAGTTTGCATCCATGCGTCCCCCTGGCGCTCAAATAGCAGTGTTCTGCCGTCTTTTTGAGCTTCAATCGTGTTGACCAAGTCAACTGGAATTTCCGCCAATTGTTGCGATTCGCTGGCGCTATTTCCATTGATGCGCACAAGCCAACCAACCAAGATCATCACGACCACCACCAACCAAGGCTTGAACGCTCGAGCGATACTTTTCATTGACGTCGCCTCGATTTCCAAATCATGCCGCCAGTGAGCGAAAGACCAAATGGAATCACGACTAGCGCGATCGATCCCAAAGAGATGCGCGTGGATTGTGAGAGTTGTGGAATACGGCCGGTGTCCGAAACCGTCGCTATGGGCTCGCTTGCCGAAAGCCATCGCAGCACGCCAATGAGAAGATCGCGATTGCCGGGATATCGAAGAGCGCCCTGCTCACCTTCACGAATACCGCCATGCACAGTGAGCAACCAAGAAAGACCGCCAGACAGCGCCAAGCGCGCTCCATCGTCGCGCTGGGCGGCGACCAACACTGGAACGGATTCATTGAAGACTTTTCCTGACGGAGCCGCTTCCATAGTGCGACTGGCAACGCGCGGATCAGTTTCAATCCATCGTTGCGCAGCCGGCGGAATGAATTCCATTGGCGTCGCTTTCCATGAGTCGACGGTCTTGATCTCAATTGGAATTGGCATGGGCCACAATATATTTTCATTGGCCGCCGCAAGCGTGGCTGGATGCGTGGAAGAGCCCGCAAACTCCACAAAACTGCGTATTTCATTGGTATTTTCAGATTTTGTGACAAGATCCAACACCACTTGGCCGGACTTTGCGCGAAGACCTGCGAAGAGTAAAAGATCCGCCCACGGATCGCTGATGCCCATGGCGGCGAAAGGATTTGGAGTAGCGATCACCAACACACTTTCATTCTCAGCAAGAAGGCCGCGCGTGGCCGCCAAGAGAGCGTTCTCTGCGGGGTCTGGTTCTTGCGCACTTCGATCCAGTGGCGGGATCACAATCCATACGCGCTTGCCCGCCTGCGTCAGCGGCCGCGCGCCCTTGGATGGATTCCATTCTTGAACCTCCATCCGAGCCGCACGAAGTGATTGAACAATCAATGACAAATCTCCACCGCTGGAGACGCTTTCAAGCGGGGACTTTGTTTGTGAATGAACAATGGTGACAACAATTCGCGGCGCTCCTTGAACGCAACGAATTGCCTCAGCAAGGGCGAGCTCCGTGGCGTCCACGCTAGCGCTCATTTGCCAAGCGGGAATTGCGGCCACGCCATTGGCTCCACTGACAATCAGCGTGGGCGGATACCGCATTGCGGATGTGACTTCCGAGAGCCGAAGCGGCGGAAGTTGATCGATTCGATCTTGCGCGCCCTTGGCGAGCTCCGCTTGAGTGGCGCAATTTCTCTCCGTCTGGCGAGCGCTGGTGATCAATGCGGGCGTTCCAGATTGAAGCCTTTTTGCCGCAATATAAGAGACTTCTTGCAAAGTGCTGGACCACCACTTCAGTTCAATCGCCAATTTTCGTCCCGCCCCCTCAATATTTCCCAGCGGCTTATCCGGTGTCGCGCTGGCCATCTGGGATATCGCGTCACGCACGACGTTTCCATCTGTTGCGGTCTTTTCCATAGCCGCGGCAAACATCTCCAGTTTGCCACGCGCGGCGTCATCTTTGGCAAGAGCCTTGAGCAGCGTTTGAATTTGTGGCGCGGCGGCGTCGGAAAAACTTTCAATTGAGCGCAGCGCCGTCATGCCTTTGGTGATCGCATCACGCCATGCGTTCACATTTTTAGACTCGCCGGCCTCGATCATCTCAAACATCGCCGCGCTTTGCTCGGCGTCAGCGAGCGCAAGCGAATCAAATTCTTGGCGCCCAATAGAAGTTCCATCGGACAAAACTTCACCCGCAAGCCGGGCCATAATTCCGTGCGCGTTACGCAATGCGCCAGTGTCGGAATTTCCAGCGCTCGACAACAGCGTCACGTTCAAGGGCGCAGCGCATGTTGCAATGAACTGCTTGGTGGCGGGCTGCAACGAGCCGCTGAACAGAGTCGCGGCTTCCACTCGTAACACCGGCGCGTCCGAACCGCGAAGCGCGACCACCGTGGTGGCGATCGCCGCGAACACTCCAACGCACATGATCATTCGCAGCAATCCAGCACGTTTTGAAGGCGTTTCTTGATCGCAAGCTGCCCACGCGCCGGCGCACCATGCGCAACCAATTCCCATTGCGAGCAATGACAATCCACTGCCAAGATCAAATGAGCCACGCGTAAAATCCTCGCCACGACGCAGTGGATCCAACGCAAACGCGGCCGACGCGATCGCGGGCAAACGAAGCGATTGCCCACCACGGCAAAGCGCGATCCACGCCGCGATGCCGGTGAGAGACGCGATGATCGCACCGGCGCTTGATCGAACCACCACACCCGCGAGCATGCCCACGCCCGCGGCCGCGATGATGAGCATCCAAAGTCCAAACGCGCCGCACAAGATCACGCTCCAGGATGGACTGGCCACGCAGGACAACAAAAAAGTCTGCAACACGATTGGAATAATCAACACCACGCTCGCCACGGAGATTGCGGCAAACTTTGCGTGTAAAATTGTGGCCACATCAATAGGGGAGGCGAGCGTGAAATCCCATGTTCCAGCGCGCCGCTCGGCTGGCACACTGCGCGCCGCAAGAGCGCAAGCCGCGGCGCCAACACACCACATTGAAATTCCAATGGCGCGCGACAAATCCGCAACCGCCCCACTCACCAATCCGCCAAATGCAAATCCCATACCTGCCGGTATCGCCACGGCGGCGGCCACTCCCCAAATCAACGGAGTGGCGACAAGCGAGCGCAACTCTCTGCTGAAACTCAGAGCGAATCCGCTCAAGAAGCCTCCTGAGCTAGGCGTCGAAACGCCTCTTCAAGCGCGCCCGACTCCACATCCATTCGACGAACGGCCACGCCATCGCGCGCCAAACTTTGCGACAACTTGCTGCGTGCCGCAAGAGTTACATCGCCAGTTGCGGTCATGGCGTGCCACGCGCCATCAAGTGGACGACGCGATTCCAAACGCAGACCCGCTTCTTCAATGGCAACTTCCGCGCGCGCTGGATCATTCACTTCAATTTCCAATTTGGCGGCCACGCCCAATTTCAAACGCACTTCTTGCGGGGCGCCCATGGCGATCACGCGGCCGCGATCAAGCACAATCAGTTGATCGCAAGTGGCTTCAACTTCCGCAAGCACATGCGTTGACAACAACACGGTCACAGCGCCTTTGAGCGAGCGCAGTAATTCTCGAAACGCCAAAACCTGCGCGGGATCAAGTCCAGCGGTTGGCTCATCTAAAAGTAAAACCTTGGGGCGTGAAGAAAGCGCCGCCGCCAAACCAACGCGCTGGCGAAATCCGCGGCTTAACTCGCCGCACAATCGACGGCGCACATCAAGCAATGAACATAAACGCATCGCGTCATGCGCCAACTGCGCGGCGGAATTTTTCTCAACGCCCTTCATGCGCGCCGACCATTGAATAAATTCATCAACGCAAGCGTCCAGTTGCAACGGCGCCTGCTCAGGCAACCAACCCACCTGCGCTCGAGCGTCGCGCGAACGCGACCAAACATCGGCTCCATCAATTAAAACGCGTCCTTGATCGGGCGCCAACGCGCCCGCGATCATCCGCATTGAAGTGCTCTTGCCAGCGCCATTTGGACCCAGAAATCCGCAAATCGACCCGGCGGGCACATGAAAGCTGACGCCATTTACGGCTGTGCGCTTTGCAAATTTCTTAATTAAATCTTGAGCGACAATCATGATGAAACCGATTGAATAGATAGTGTAAACCCCTTTGTGAAAGTTGGTGTTTCCACCAACGCAACCTAGACTTGAATCATGACCGCGAAGACCCGCGAATCTGGAACCTTTGATGCCGCCACCTTGCTTGAAGGTTTGGTGGATGGCGTGGGCGTGGTCGACACGGCGGGCGAAATTGTTTGGATGAGCGGCCGGCTTGCGGCGCAGACGCCCGAAGTGATGCGCAGATTTGCCGACACATGCCGCGATATTTTACGCGAGGCAAAGAGCGATCGCGCCAATCACTTGCGGCGCTTTCGCAGCGGCACCAAAACTTTTGAAGTTGCCATTTCCAAACTAGCGGTTGCTGGCCAAGGTGATCACGTTGTGGCCACGCTGCTGAATATCACTCCGCGGCAGCGCTTGTTCGACCGCATTGAGCAAGTGGACAACGCCGGCGACCTGATGTTGAATTTGGACGCGGTGATTGTGAATCCGCTGAATGTTGCGGAGCGTTTGAAATTGCTGGAAAGCCGAGTGGAGCAAGCGTTGCGCGAACTATTCGCCGCGTCCAATTATCAAGTGCGCCTGCTTGATCGCAAAACGCGCGTGCTGGAATTGGTGTTGCATCGCGGCATCGCGCCGCTTCCCATTGGCCAGCAAATGCGCGCCGATATCGACGGCGCTGGAATCACCGGCTATGTCGCAAGCACCGGTCAAAGTTATCTCTGCAAGGATCCCGCAAATGATCCACGCTACCGCGCTGGTTTGCCCAACTGTCGTTGCTCGTTGACCACGCCACTGCTGCTGCATGACCGAGTTGTGGGAACCATCAATTTGGAAAGTGGCGACCCGCGCGCCTTTGAGGAAGAGGACCAATTTCTTCTTGAGTTGTATGGCCGCTATGTCGCGATGGCCCTGAACATTTTGGACATGTTGATTGTGGAGCGATACACAACCAATCAACGCATCACTGGAAGCGTGCAAGAAGAAATTGCAATTCCTGTGCGCACTTTGCGCGAGTCGCTGGAGTCGCTGCGGGGAAATATGTCCAACACCAGCGCCGGCATGTTGGCGCTTGGGCAAATGGAAGATTGCGTGGCGACACTGGAGAAGCGCCTGCAAAATGCAACCGAGGGATTCAAGGGCGTGCTCGGCGTGGACAGGATTTCCGTTGCGGGCTCGCAGCAACCCAAACTTGCGGGCCGCCGCGTGTTGGTGGTGGACGACGAGGCCGGAATTCGCGAAGCGATTGTGAATATTTTAAGCCAACAAGGCGCGGTTGTGACTTCGTTTGATAAAGGCGAGCCAGCGTTGCTCGCTTTGGAAGAAGCCAAAAATAAAAACGCGCCCTTTGAACTTGTGCTGAGCGATGTTCGCCTGCCCGATCGCAATGGGTACGAAATTTTCCGCGCCACCAAAGCGATTGACACAGAGACGCCGGTGATCTTAATGACGGGATTTGGCTACGACCCAAATCATTCGATCGTGCGCTCCAGCCAAGAAGGCCTGCATTGCTTTTTGTTCAAGCCGTTTCAAGCGCAGCAACTTCTTGACGAGGCTTGCAAAGCCATTGTCACGCCGCCGCCGGCTGGTTTATAAATTGAATTTAAAGATTGGTCACGCGCTCAGCCACCAACACGCGCGGCAAATTGTCGCCATCATTTTCCACGCCGTGAAAAACAAGTTGGGGATTTGCGCGCGCGAACCGCTGCGCAGCGTCAGCTTGCGAAGCCGCAATTTCCAGCAACAATCTTCCGCCAGGACGCAACCACTTCGCAACATTGTGCAACAGTGGCTCTATCACCCGCAGTCCATCCGCACCTCCGCGCAGCGCCGTGGCGGGCTCATGTTCACGCACATTCGGCGCGCACTGCGCCCATTCAATGTCGCTTATATAGGGCGGATTCGCCGTGATGAGATCAAATGTGCCCTGCTGTGCGACGGGAATTGATTCAAACAAGTCGCTCGCGAGAAACTCGATACGCGCTTGCACATTGTGGCGCGCCGCGTTGCGCGCGGCCAACGACAGTGCCGCGGCAACCAAGTCCGTGGCCAACGCCGAAACTTCCATTGCCGTAACTGGCGGCTCATAGTTGTTGCGCTTGGGCGTGACCAACGCGCTGACCACGCTCACCGCCACGCATCCGGAACCCGTGCACAGATCCAACATGCGCAAAGAAGTTTGACCCGTACCCCGCGCCCACGCCACGGCGAGTTCAGTGACGCGCTCGGTGCTTGGCCGCGGAATCAGAGTGCTGCCATCCACAAAATATGGCTTGGCGTAAAACCAAGTTTCGCCAACCAAATATTGCACGGGCTCATGTTCGGAGGCGCGTCGAACCAAGTCGCGCAAGCGCGCAAGTTGCGTGGCATCCACCACTCGGTCGGACTCCATGTATAAGCGGGTTCGATCGCAACCCAACACGTGCCCCAACAACATTTCAGCGCACACGCGCGGCGAATCTATTTTCTTGCCGGTTAAAAATGGCGTCATCCACGCCAACAACTCGCGCGTGGTCCATACTTTTTCTGTTGTCCCTTGATTGGCGTTCATTGCAATGCTTTCACTTGGTGACGAAACTTGAAGACGGAGAGTGGCGACTGCGCACTTAGGCGCACAAAGTGTAAAGAGTGTGTTCAGGTGGACTTTGGTTACAATCTTTCGCCCATCAGTGTATGAAAGGATTTGAGGCATCATGAAAAATGTTCAGGAATTCTTGGAAAGTGTCGCGGAAATTGCGCGCGATAGAAATGTCTTCACCTCCGTTGAGGTGCAAGGCGATTTGCTGCGTTGCCGCGCCCGTGATGTGAAGGAAGACGCTTGGTATTTGGTGCAATCGCACGATGGCCATTGGACCGTCAGCCTGAGCACACCCGATCGTTGGCTCAGCGAAAGCATTGAGACTGACTTGATGCACTTTGGCGATCCACTCGAGGAACTGATTGAAGAAGAGTTGGTTGAACTTGGCTCCGACTTTGAAGTTGAAGCGCCAAAACATTTCCGCAGCGAGCAGCGCGAATATGTTTTCATCAACAAAGTTCCATTGCAAAATGAGTCCCTCAATGCCGACGCCTCTATTGTGGCCACATGGCTGCTGGCGTATGAGGCTGCGTTTAGAAATCTTGGTGATATGTCGGGTGAAGAGAAAGACTGATTCATGGGGCGACGCGTGCTTATGCTTGGCTGGGAATTTCCACCGTTCATCACGGGCGGCCTAGGTACTGCGTGCTATGGATTAACCAAGGCGCTTGACCGACGCGGCGACGATGTGACCTTTGTGTTGCCAAAACATATTGATGGACAATTTGCCAGCCATGTGCAAATGCTTTCGCCCGGAACAGACTTGCCGCATCCGTCTCTGCCGCCGCCAGAAGTTGTGCAAAGAGAGCGGATTGAGCGCGACATTGTGCATCAAGCGACTGAGTTCATCAGCAAAGTCATGCAGCAAACAGTGCGTCCCGCCGATGTTGCCGCGGCCGCAAATAGCGCTGGCTTGAATGCAATTTCCCTGCCCATGAGCGTGAGCGCTCCATACGTTTCTAGCCAGGCCAATTTGACGGTGCGAACATTGCTGGGCTCCGCGGCGCTGCGTAAAACATTGAACTTGCCAACATGGATGAGCGAGCAAACCCGCACTTGGCTCACGCACGAACTGGCCATGATGGACGCGCTTCCAGAATCAGGCGTCAGCGAGAATCTGGAAATCCAGGCGCGCGGCGCAACCAGCGCGGACTACGGCGGAAATTTAATTCAAGAGAGCGAGCAATACGCGCGCTTCTGTTTGCAGGCAACGCGTGGCGTTGCCTTTGATGTGATCCACGCGCATGATTGGCTCACCTATCCCGCGGGTCTTGCCATTGCGCGCGCCACTGGCAAGCCGCTTGTTGTGCATGTGCACAGCACGGAGTTTGACCGCTCTGGCGAACATGTGAATCAACCGCTGTACAACATTGAGCGTCGCGGCATGCACGGCGCGGTTCGCGTGATCACCGTGAGCATGCTCACGCGCAACTTGGTTGTGAACCGCTACGGTGTGAACCCCAATAAAGTGGATGTTGTGTACAACGGCGTGGACCTTGATCCAAGCGGCGTTGGAGCGGAGCCGATCAAGCGCAGCGATAAAATTGTGCTGTATTTTGGGCGAATTACCATGCAAAAGGGTCCGGAGTATTTCATCAGCGCGGCCAAGCGCGTGTTGGATGTCATGGACGGCGTGAAGTTTGTGGTGGCCGGCAACGGCGATCAAGCGCAACGAATGATTGAAATGGCGGCGTCCATGGGAATTGGAAACAAAGTTTTGTTCACCGGCTTCCTGCGCGGCAAAGACATTCCAAAAGTTTTCGCCATGGCGGATCTGTATGTCATGCCAAGCGTGAGCGAGCCCTTTGGTATTGCGCCGCTTGAAGCGCTTGGCCACCGCGTGCCCGTTTTGATCAGCCGCACCAGTGGCGTGAGTGAGATTCTCACCAACGCCTTGAAGTGTAATTTCTGGGACATCGACGACATGGCCAACAAGATTGTTGCCGTGTTGCGTCATCCGCCGCTGCAGCGAACTTTGCGCGATAGTGGCTTCTTTGAAGTGCGTGGCATTACTTGGGATGGCGCCGCCGCCAAGGTGGACGCGGTGTACGAGCGCGCTATTGCCGCGGTGCACTAAACCAAATTCGTCGCGAACCATTGTGGCGCCAGAGTGACAATCCCCTCATGCGATTGCAAACCCGCGTCCGCCGTGGATAGGAAGACCGTGCAAGTGGAAAAGGCATTAAAAGAAGGCAAATCATGGCTATTTTGAAATTCACACAATCCGCCACTTGATAGGCAGGAATCCGTGGGCGGATGCATCTAGAATGATTTTCTATGGGATTATTTTCCAAGCGTCGTCCAAAAGTTGCACCCGCATTTCATGTTGCGGCCAGCGCCGATCCAATTCTTGAGGCGTTGATCCAAGCCAAGGGCGCCGACATTTTGGCGCGCGCTCGCGGCAATAAGTCGGGCATGCTCAGCGCGCAATTTTGGTCGGACAAACTCATGGACTGGTCCATGAAGGACGAGGCGTTCAAGATTCAACTGTTCCGCTTTGTTGACGCGTTTCCAATGTTGCGCACCGCGGATCAAGTGCACGAACATCTCACGGACTATCTCACGCAACCTGGCGTGAAGTTGCCGCCTGGACTTGACCTTGGTTTAAAAGCTGGCGGACTTGCAAAGGGTTTGATGACCAAGACCATGAGCAATCAAATCACGGGCATGGCCAGCAAGTTCATCGCGGGCACCGACGCGCAGAGCGCGCTGCCGCAATTGAAAAAAATGTGGCAAGACGGCGTGGCGTTCAGCGTGGACTTGCTTGGTGAATCGTGCGTGAGCGATGAGGAAGCCGCCGCATATCAGGCGAAATACCTTGATTTAATCCGCAACTTGCCGCAGGCCGTTGCGGCGTGGTCGGGCAACGATCAACTGGAGCGCGACCACTTGGGTCCCATCGCGCGCACCAATGTCAGCATAAAAATTTCGTCGCTGTACGCGCGCACCGATCCCATTGATACGGAAAGTTGCTTGCAAGGTTTAATGAAAGCGCTGCGTCCAATTCTGGAGGCGGCCGTTGCCAACAAAGTGTTGGTGAACTTTGACATGGAACAATTCGCGCTGAAGGATCTCACGCTTGAATTGTTCATGCGTTGTTGCGAGGCGATTCCATTTGAGGCCGGCCTTGCCATGCAGGCGTATTTACGCAGTGGCGATGATGACGCGCGCCGCATTGCCGCGTGGGCGCAGAAAAGTGGGCGCGTTGTGACTGTGCGCTTGGTCAAAGGCGCGTACTGGGATTACGAAACAATTCACGCGGAACAGCAAGGCTGGCCGTGCCCAGTGTGGGGCACCAAAGTTGAAACCGACGCGTGCTTTGAGCGCATGCAGAAAATTTTCTTGCAGCATTGCCCGCGCAAAGTGGGCGATGGCGGAACCAAGTTGGCGCTGGGTAGCCACAATGCGCGCAGTATTGCGGCCACGTTGGCAACGGCGGAGCAATTGGGCTTGCCCCCAGCCGCCATTGAGTTGCAAATGTTGCACGGCATGGCGGACGCTTTGAAATTTGCGGTTTCCGACATGGGTTTGCGCATCCGTGAATATGTTCCAGTGGGCGAAATGATTCCGGGCATGGCGTATTTAGTGCGCCGGCTTTTGGAGAACACCAGCAATGAAAGTTGGCTCAAGGCTGGCTTCATGGACAACGCCGATGTGTCGGTGCTGTTGGCTTCGCCGCACGAAAAGATTTCCGCAGCGCACAATAAAACAGAACAAGAACGTCTTGCGCAGTCCGCGGACAAGCACAAACTTTCGCACTCGCATCCTGCTGTTGGGAATGGCCGCGCGTTCTTCACCGAACCGTACCGAAACTTTTCCATGTCCAGCGCGCGCGAACAATTCGCGGCGGCTATTAGCAAAGCTAGCGTGCCTGTTGGAATTAAAAATGTCTCCGCGCAAATCGCGCGCGACGCCGTGGGCTTGCTTGCGGCGGCGTATCCCGCTTGGCGCGATAGGCCATTCACCCAGCGTGCCGACACTTTGGTGAAGGCCGCGGCCGCAATGCGCGCTCGCCGCGACGAATTATGCGGCATAATTATTCGCGAAGCCGGCAAAACCTGGCGCGAAGCCGACGGCGACATTTGCGAGGCGATTGATTTCTGCGAGTACTACGCCCGACAAGCTGCAGGTTTGTTTGACCGCGCCCGACTTGGCAAATTCGTGGGCGAATTAGATGAAATCACCTATCAACCGCGCGGCGTGTGCGCCGTGATTAGTCCGTGGAACTTTCCGCTGGCTATTTGCTGTGGAATGACCGTTGCAGCGCTGGTGACTGGCAACACCGTGGCGGTGAAACCCGCGGAACAAACCGTGGGCATTGCAAAAATCATGTGCGATATTTTGTGGAGCGCTGGAGTTCCTCGCGAGTGCCTGGCTTTCTTGCCCGGGCTTGGCGAAGAAGTTGGCGCGGCGTTGGTGCGCGATCCGCGCGTGGCGTTGATCGCGTTCACCGGCAGCAAGGGCGTTGGTCTTGACATTATTCAAGCGTGCGGCGTGGTCGCTCCGCAACAGGAAGCTGTGAAAAAAGTTGTGTGCGAAATGGGCGGCAAGAACGCCATCATTGTTGACGCCAGCGCCGACCTTGATGAGGCTGTTCTTGGCGTGCGCCAAAGCGCGTTTGGTTTTAGCGGACAAAAATGTTCCGCGTGCAGCCGCGTGATTGTTGTGGACAGCGCGCATGACGCGTTCTTGCACCGATTGGTTGAGGCCACGCGTTGCTTAACCGTGGGCGATCCCATGTTGCCAGGCACGGATGTTGGACCTGTGATTGATCAAGAGGCCGCGAATAAAATTCGCCACTACATTGAGATTGGCAAGAGCGAAGGCAAACTTGAGTTGCAGTTGCCCGTACCCGCTGGGTTAGAGGAGCGCGTTGGAAAACCATTTGTTTCTCCCACTATTTTCAGTGGAATTCGCCCCGAACACCGCTTGGCCAACGAGGAAATATTTGGTCCAGTGCTTGCTGTCATTCGCGCCAGCGATTTTGATGAGGCTTTGAAGATTGCCAACGCCACGGCGTACAAACTCACCGGCGGCGTGTATTCGCGCAAGCCAAGCAATCTTGAGAAAGCCAAGCGCGACTACCGCGTGGGCAATCTTTATATCAACCGTGGAATTACTGGCGCGCTTGTTGGCCGGCAACCATTCGGCGGCTTTGGCATGAGCGGCGTAGGCAGCAAAGCCGGCGGCGCCGACTACTTGTTGCAATTCACCGAGCCGCGCGCCATTTGCGAGAACACCATGCGCCGCGGTTTTGCGCCAGGCGTGGATTGAATTTGCAAGCACGAAAGCATCAGCCATTGCTTCACGGAAAATCCGCGCATAGTTTCGCGCCAGGCGTGGATTAAATCCCCATTCCAGCCATCAGTGGCTCCGAGTTTGGACGGAAGCGATCCAGTATTCGATATTGAACCGCCTCCGCAATGTCCTGCGCGCGAATCAATTCGGCGCCGTCTAGATCCGCAATAGTGCGCGCCACTCGGCGAATTTTGTCATACGCGCGCGCGCTTAAACCAAGTTCGGTCATGGCCTGTTGCACAATGGATCGGCTTTCATCATCAAGCACTGCAACCCGATCAAGCGCCCCGCCAACCAACCGCGCGTTGGGCGTTTCACCTTGACGATGCACCGCGCGGGCGCGCGCAATAAGAACTTTCTCGCGCAACTCGGCGGTGCTGGTTGCCGCGCGCGTGCCAGACAACGCCGCGAAAGAAACGGCGCGCACTTCAACATGTAAATCAATGCGGTCAATCACGGGACCACTGAGGCGCGACAAATATTGCTCAACGGCGCGGCGCGAACCCTGCCCCATGTCGCCGCGTGCGGTTGGATTCATTGCGGCAATCAACAACGCACGCGCGGGAAATCGCGCTGTTCCACGCGCGCGACTGACCGTGACAAAACCATCTTCAAGCGGCTCGCGAAGCGCCTCTAGCACGCTACGGGGAAACTCCGCGACCTCATCCAAAAATAAAACGCCTTCGTGCGCCAAACTCACTTCACCAGGCCGCGGATTACTGCCGCCACCAACCATGGCCGCCGTGCTGGCCGTGTGATGCGGACATCGCACGGGCCGCGCGCGCATAAGACCCTCACCCGGCGGCAACACGCCGGCGCATGAATGAATGCGCGTTACCTCCATGCTGCTGGCCAAATCAAGCGGCGGCAAAATGCCAGGAAGCGCGCGCGCCATGAGAGTTTTTCCACTGCCCGCGGGACCAATCAACAACACGTTGTGACCGCCCGCCGCCGCAACACACAGCGCTCGCTTGGCGGCTTCTTGACCGCGCACGCGGCTGAAATCAATCGCAGGAATGTCACGCGCCACAGAAATTTTTTCCTGCAACGCCGGCGCGTCTTGCGCCCCAGACAAAATCGCCACCGCGTGCGCCAGTGATGACGCCGCAAGAATGCGAATGCCCTCCACCGCGGAAGCCTCCGCCGCATTTTCCGTAGGCAGCAAGATCGCGTCAAAGCCAAGTTCCTTGGCCAAGATGGCCATGCAAATTGCGCCGCGAATGGGGCGAATGCGTCCATCAAGTGCCAACTCGCCGGCCGCCAACAGGCGACCAAATCCGCTTGCATGCGCCGAAGTATTTGCCACGTCACTTCCACCACTCACACCACCACTTGCGCCACCAAGCGCAAACCCACGCGCGCCCTTCTTGCGCTTCAACGCGCCCGACGCAATCAACACCGACAACGCCATTGGCACATCAAAGGCGGGACCTTCCTTGCGCAAATCCGCGGGCGCCAAATTTATTGCCACGCGCCCACCCGGCCACGCGAAACCCGTGTTTGCAACCGC
>Ga0214919_10005929_pt1 | contig 17014 bp, 17 predicted proteins | sample LL1503_MetaG_FD_177994 | JGI IMG/M metagenome (GOLD analysis project Ga0214919, IMG submission 177994) | Freshwater microbial communities from Lake Lanier, Atlanta, Georgia, United States - LL-1503 | ecosystem: Environmental > Aquatic > Freshwater > Lake | place: USA: Georgia | collected...
GACGCGCTGGCCCTGACCATGACGCGCGAAACCGGCAAACCGGTGCAGCTCTCGCGCAATGAACTCAATGGTTTGCTTGGCCGCATCGATTTTTTCCTTACTCAATTCGATGGCTGCTTGGCTACTGAAACCGTCATGTCCGAGGGCGGCATGACCGAGCAAATCGAACATATTCCTTTAGGCGTTATCGCCAATATCTCGGCCTGGAATTACCCCTGGTTTGTCGGCTGCAATGTGATTCTTCCAGCGCTGTTAGCCGGTAACGCGGTGCTCTATAAGCCCAGCGAATACGCTAGCAACACAGGCCTGGCTATTGCAAGGTTGTTGCACGCAGCCGGTGTGCCGCAGGACGTGATGGTTTGCCTGGTCGGTGGCGGCGAAGTCGGTCAAGCCTTGCTACAACAAAACATTGACGGTGTGTTTTTTACCGGATCGGTCGCTACCGGCGCGCGTATCGCGCAGACGGTCGGCAATCGCTTTATCAAGCTGCAACTCGAGCTCGGGGGCAAAGACCCCACCTATGTCTGCGATGACGCCAACCCGGAAAACGCGGCCGAATCGCTGGCCGATGGCGCGATGTACAACACAGGGCAGAGCTGCTGCTCGGTAGAACGTATTTACGTGCATGAAAAAATTTACGATGCCTTTGTGGCCCGCTTCGTCGCCACAGTGAAGGGCATGAAACATGGGCCTACCGAAAACGCGGACACTTACATCGGCGCCATCACCCGCGCGCCGCAACTAGCCGTGCTGGAAGCGCAAGTGGCCGACGCCCTGGCCAAAGGCGCCACACTGCTGACCGGCGGCAAGCGCGTCCCCGTGCCGGGTAACTGGTTTGAGCCCACGGTGCTGGTCAATGTGAACCACAACATGGAACTGATGCGCGAGGAAAGCTTTGGCCCCATCATCGGCATCCAAAAAGTCAGCAGCGATGCGCAAGCGGTACAACTCATGAACGATACCCGCTACGGCCTGACCGCTGGCGTGTACACCCCGGACCAGGCGCGCGCACAGCGCCTGCTGGCGCAAGTGAATGCCGGCACGGTGTACTGGAATTGCTGCGACCGCGTCAGCCCACGCCTGCCCTGGAGCGGCCACGGCGACTCCGGCGTCGGACTGACTTTGTCACGCGAAGGCATCAGCACTTTCACCCGCCCCAAGGCCTGGCATTTGCGCAGCGTGTAAAGCGCGCTTTAGGTTCTCTGGCTAGGGCAGATGCAACAAGCCCTGCGCCACTACACATGCCGCGTCTTCTGAGAAATCGCGCTCTGCTATCCGCTGCATTACTTCGTCCAATGACAAACATTCAAAGCCGCTAACCTCGCCATCGGTGTTGTGCGGCAGCACCCCTTGCGGCAGCAGCAAGTTAAACACCAGCAGCGTTTCCTCGTGCCAGCCCTCGGCTTCCATGCGCGCGGTGGTGATGTGGCCTGCAGCCCGCACTTGCCGAGAAAGGCTTTCGGGCAAGCCCGCTTCCTCATACAACTCGCGTAATGCGCAGTCCAGTACCGTCTCTCCTGCTGGTAGGCCACCAGCCGCCAAGTTGTCCAAACGACCGGGGTCGGTGGCCTTACTCAAAGCGCGCCGCCCGCACCACATGCGTCCGTCTGGCGTAAAGCCATTGATATGGACTGCGTGGCTGTGCAAACCAAAAAACCGGAAGGCTGCGCGCTCCAGCCTGAAGTGCTCAGACAAGTCGGGATGCAGTTGGCCGCCGGCATCGCCCCAATAGCTGTACTGCTCGTTGCGCCACCCGCGAATCAACCCTTGCGCGTGCAAGCGCTCGGCCGCAGCCTGCAATGCCCGTGAACGCTGCGCCGCTGTCCATTGCGCCGCCTGCCAGATACGCTGCACGCCGCTACGCACTGTATCCGGCAATTCACACGCCAACGCTTCATCGTGCCCAGCCGCCAGCCAACCCAGCGGCAACTCGCCAAGGAACCAGCGCCGCGCATCAGGCGGTGGTGCACGGCGCGCACTTTGCAACGTCTGGCGCAATAAGGCTGTTTGAATTGGATTGAGTACGGGCATAGCGGAGTCATCAAGGCACGTCAACAAGTATCCAGGCATGGTAAACCTTGACTGCAGAACTTACCGCGCAGCTTGCCGCGCCAGGAGCAAACTTGTGCGCCACAAAGCGTCAACCGAGCCAACATTTACACCCAATTACCATTAAACGCAGTCTGTGCCATCCAGCGCGCAAACAGACATTGGTATTTGCAAGGAAAGCAGCTGAACAACGACAATAGCGCCATGCGACCCAAATCCTCCGCCGCCAAGCCCAAGCCTAAGCCCCGCGTAGCGGCCAAGCTCAGCCACCAAGTGCGCATCATTGGCGGCATGTGGAAGCGCACCAAGCTCAAAGTGGTGGATGCAGCAGGCTTGCGGCCTACGCCCGATAGAGTGCGCGAAACTTTGTTCAACTGGCTGGGCCAAGATTTGCATGGTCTGCGCTGCTTGGACGCTTTTGCCGGCACTGGCGCGCTAGGCTTTGAAGCCGCCTCACGCGGCGCGGCGCACGTCACTTTGGTGGAGCAGGAAGCGCAGTTGGTCGAACAACTCAAGCGCACGCAGACCCAGTTAGACGCGCAAGCCGTCGCGATTCAACGCGGCGATGGGCTGGCCGCCTTACGGCACGCAGTAGCGGGCAGTTTGCATCTGATTTTTCTCGACCCACCCTTTGCCTCTAATCTGTGGGAAGGCGCGCTTACCGCTGCGCGCAAAGCGATTGCGCCCAACGGCCAAGTTTATTTGGAAGCGCCCACAGCCTGGGGCGCCGAGGCGCTCGGGGCGCTGGGTTGGACGCTGCATCGGCACCTTAAAGCCGGCGCCGTACACGCCCATGTGCTGCGCCCACTAGCCGCCATATCGCAAGCTACCGCCGCGATGGCGATTGCAGGCCACCCGCCCACGAGCCCGACTTTAGCCAACCCCGCAGGAGCGCAGCCATGAGCACGATTGCCGTCTATCCCGGAACCTTTGACCCCCTAACCTTGGGCCATCAAGACCTGATCCGCCGTGGCGCCGCCCTGTTTGGCAGCGTCATCGTGGCAGTGGCCGCCGCACACCACAAGAAAACCATGTTCAGCCTGGAAGAGCGCCTGGACATGGTGCGCGAGGTGGTGGCTCCCCTGGGGAACGTTAGCGTGTTGCCTTTTACCGGCCTGGTGCGCGATTTCGCGTTGGCCCAAAACGCCAAAGCCATGCTGCGTGGCGTCCGCTCGGTCAGCGACTTTGATTTTGAAGCCCAGTTGGCAGGCATGAACCGCGCCCTGGCGCCGGACATAGAAACCGTGTTTCTGACGCCCGACAGTCGCTACCAGTTCATCAGCAGCACGCTGGTGCGCGAGATTGCCAGCCTCCAAGGCGATGTGGCGCAGTTTGTTGCACCCACGGTATTGGCGCGTTTGCAGGCCAAACTGCAAATTAGCAAGTAAAGCGGCGCACATGGCTCTGATCATTACTGACGAGTGCATTAACTGCGACGTCTGTGAACCCGAATGCCCCAACGATGCGATCTTCATGGGGCCGGAGATTTACCAGATTCACCCGCACAAATGCACCGAATGCGTGGGCCATTTTGACGAGCCCCAATGCGTACAAGTCTGCCCGGTGGCCTGTATCCCCGTAGACCCAGCGCACACCGAAAGCCGCGAAAGTCTGTGGGAAAAATACCGTCGCTTGCAGGCCGCCAGCGCCTGATGGCGCGACGTTACTGCGAAGATAGGCGCGCTTAAGGGCTCTTGGGCTTCTTCGCCGCAGAAGCGGTATTTTTAGGCGGTTTGGCGCTGCGCACGGTAAACACATCCGGGCGCTGCGTTTTGTGGGCCTTCAGCACCACAGGTTCCTCGGTATGCCTCGCGCGATCTGCGGCTTTGCCATCGGCAGCCCGCTTTTTCTCTTGTGCAGCCTCTCTTTGCGCATGGGCCTGCATGCGCGTTGCCGCTACCGCCTCGGAATGCAGACGCGCCTTCTCCATCTGCTGGGCTAAGGCACCCTCTTTGGCGGTCAGGCTTTGGGCCTCGGATTTTTGCGCCGCTGTGCGTGGATCGCGGACGTCCACAGCCAAACCACTCGGGCAAGGTGTGTCGCGGTATTCATTGCCACAGCGGTACAAAGTTTGGGCCGGTAGCTGCGCGCAGGCCATAGCGAGCGCAATCCCGGAAATAGAAAAATGACGCATGCGTCCTCCCTGATGCATTCTTAACAAAACAGGCCGGTGCTCTGCGGCACCTGGGCTTAGGCTGCGGATTCGGGCGGCGCACTAGGCGCTGCGTTCTCCACAGGTTTTGCAAGTTTAGGGCGTGGCGGCACACTTGTGTGAATTTGCAGCATGGCTTTGTTCAAATCACCGGCCAGTAAAGCCGGTACTGCCGTGAGCGCGCGGTCTATGCACTGGTCGATGGCGATGCGCTGATCGAGGAGCGGTTTTTTCAGCACCCAGTGCACTACTTCGGCCTTGTCGCCCGGATGGCCTATGCCCAGACGCAAACGCAAGTAGTCGCCGGTGCCCAGCTGCGCGTGGATGTCACGCAAACCGTTGTGACCCGCGTGGCTGCCACCGAATTTCAGTTTGGCCTGGCCCGGCGGTAAGTCCAGCTCGTCGTGGACGATCAATATCTGGTCAGGGTTGATTTTGAAAAAGCGCGCCAAGGCGCCCACCGATTTGCCAGACAAATTCATGAAAGTATGCGGTTGCAAGAGCCAGACGTTGTCGCCCTCGATGCTGACGCGCGCCACCAGTCCGTAGTAATTGCGGTCGAACTGCAACGTGGTTTTCCACAGCCTAGCCAGGCCGTCAATAAACCAAAAGCCCGCGTTGTGGCGGGTATCTTCATATTGCGGGCCCGGATTTCCCAGACCGACCCAGAGTTTGATCATGCGGTGGCTCACGGTATGCGCTTTGGCACCGCACGCTTTGCGGCGGTGCGCCATGGTAGAGCAAAGCCTCTGCCCCAGCAAAAAGGCCCGCTTGCGCGGGCCCGTTTTGCTAAAGCGCCAGGAGGCTCTTATTTTTTCGGCTTGGCAGCAGCCTTGCCTTTGGCAGGTGCTGCAGCGGCGGGCGCTTCAATGACTTCAGCCACCGGGGTTACCACCGAGACGATGACCGGATTTTCTTTGCCACGGGTGACTGCCGTCACGCCTTGGGGCAGGCTCATGTCATTGACGTGCAACGAGGTACCTTTCTTCAGGTTGCTCAGATCCACGGCGATGAACTCGGGCAGGTCTGCGGGCAGGCAGGTGATTTCCAGTTCGTTGACGATGTGGTTGATCAAGCAGGCGTCGAGCTTGACGGCAGGCGAATTTTCTTCACCGCTAAAGTGCAAGGGCACTTTCATTTGCAGCTTGGTGGTGGCTTCCACGCGCTGGAAATCGATGTGCAAAATCAGTTGCTTGAAAGGGTGCATTTGCACATTGCGCAAGAGCACTTTGCTTTCGGTTCCATTGAGTTCCATGTCCAGAATCGAGGCATGGAAAGCTTCTTTTTTGATGGCGTGCCACAGTGCGTTGTGGTCCAGTTCGATCGGCGTGGCCGGTGCGGTTCCGCCATACACAATACCGGGCGTGCGTCCGGTGATGCGGAGACGGCGGCTCGCACCCGTGCCCTGCTTAGCGCGCTCAAAGGCGACAAATTTCATAACTTACTCCTGTAAGAGTCCACCGCGACCAGTGTGACTCCGGTTTAACAAAAGCGCGCAAGGCACAAGGCCGCCGCGCGCCCACTTTTTGCTCCGTTCAAAAAAGATTTTCCTGATCCGAAAACAAACTCATTACCGACTCACCCTTGGCGATGCGCAAAATGGTTTCTGCGATCAGCGGTGCCACAGTGAGTTGGCGGATTTTCTTGCATTGGGCAGCTGCCGCGCTCAAGGGGATGGTGTTGGTCACTACCACCTCATCCAGGGCATCGCCGTTGGTAATACGTTCAATTGCTGGCCCGGAAAATATCGGGTGCGTGCAATAGGCATAAACTTTTTTCGCGCCGCGCATTTTCAGTACTTCGGCGGCCTTGACCAGCGTGCCTGCGGTGTCGATCATGTCGTCCATGACGACGCAGTTGCGGCCTTCGATTTCACCGATGACGTGCATCACCTCGCTCACATTCGCGCGCGGACGGCGTTTGTCGATGATGGCCAAGTCGCAGTTGAGTTGCTTGGCCAGCGCACGGGCGCGCACCACGCCACCCACATCGGGCGAAACCACGATCAGGTCTTCATAATTTTTCTGGCGCAAATCACCCAGCAGCACCGGGGAGGCATAAATATTGTCTACAGGGATGTCAAAAAAGCCCTGAATCTGGTCGGCATGCAAGTCCATGGTCAGCACGCTGGAAACGCCGGCTGCCTGCAACATATTGGCCACCACTTTGGCCGTGATAGGCACACGGGTAGAGCGCGGCCGGCGGTCCTGGCGGGCGTAACCGAAATAAGGGATGACAGCACTAATGCGTTCGGCCGAGGCGCGCTTGAGCGCATCGACCATGATCAGTAGCTCCATCAGGTTTTCAGCGGTCGGAGCGCAAGTGCTTTGCAAGACAAAGACGTCTCGGGCTCGCACGTTTTGGTTAATTTCGACGGTGACCTCACCATCGGAGAACCGTCCTACGCTGGCAGCACCCAAATTGATGCCAAGGTCGCGCGCAACTTCCGCTGCCAAACCAGGATTGGCATTTCCGGTGAAAACCATGAAGTCGGGGGTGGTAACGGCTTGCATAGGGCTGTGGCGTGGGTTGGCTAGGCTGTGCGCTGGTGGGCGGTTTCAGGACTTCTTCATGCCGTCTGGCTGTACCGTTAAAAAAATTTGGCAGGGGAAGAAGGATTCGAACCTTCGCATGCTGGAATCAAAATCCAGTGCCTTAACCAACTTGGCGATTCCCCTACACGGGTTGCCGGCACCAGGCCGTCAACCGAAAACCAACGCTTTCAACACCACCCTTGCAGGGGGTGCGCCTCCAAACTGTTGCAGACCCGCAGTGTCATGGTGCCAGGGGCATCATCCACGTTGAAATCCGGGGGCAGTTGCGCAAATACCGCACTGCCTGAACCCGTCATCCTGGCCTGCAAACCCTTACTGGTTAGCCAGGCAATCGATTGACCTACAGCAGGGCAGAGCAGTTCGGCGACAGGCTGCAAGTCGTTCCGGCCAAAGCCGTAGGGGTTCGCAGCGAAGCCTGAAATTATAGCAAGCCCGGTATTGCGCTCCAGCTTGGGGTGGGCAAAGACGCTGCGGGTGTCCAGACCTGCATCGGGCTTGAGCACCGCAAAGCGGGCCGCGGGCAGGCTGATGGGCGTCAGCTGTTCGCCCACGCCCTCCACCCATGCGTGCTGCCCGAGCAGAAAAAACGGTACATCGGCGCCCAATTGCAGACCGATCTCCGTCAATTGCTTATGCGTCCAACCCAGCTTCCAAAGCCGGTTGAGCGCCAGCAGGGTGGAGGCGGCGTCGGAGGAGCCGCCGCCCATACCGGCCTGGGCGGGCACGGATTTGGCAATGCCAATGTGCACGCCCAAACTGCAAGCGCTGGCAGTTTGCAGCGCTTTGGCCGCGCGCAGGCATAAATCATCCTCGGGCAGGGCCCAGGTCAAGTCTTCGCGGCTGATCCGGCCGTCCTGGCGCACTTCAAAGTGCAGCTGGTCGCACCAGTCAATTAGCATGAATGCTGATTGCAGCAAGTGGTAACCGTCGGCGCGACGACCGGTGATGTGTAGGAAAAGGTTGAGCTTCGCCGGAGCGGGGATGTCGTAAAGCGCCTGCATGGCCGGATTACCTGCCCTCGAGCAGCAGGTCGATTTGCACCGCAGGTGTGCGATCCACACTACGCGCCCGGATGCGGCCTTGAACCATGTCCAGGGTTTGAATCTCCCAACCGGGCGCAGCCTCGGGTCGCCCGCTTAACCAGGCAAAAAATGCCTTCATGGGTAAGGCACTGCCCAGGCTACTTTTAGTCATGGCATCCACCGATTCAAAGCTGCGCTTTTGATCGCCCACCTCAAGCGTGGCCGAGGTATCGTCCCACTGCATGCGCGCCATGCGGGTTCCCAAGGGCGAATTGAGCGTCAGGCTGGCCCGGCGGGCATTGCCTTCCAGGAAAAAATCTGCGCTGATGCGCTGGGGGGCATCGCCCGCCACTTGGATCGACAAGCGGCCTTCCCACACATCATTGGGGGTAACGTACTGCTGGCGTTTAGCTGGCGTACTACAGGCCGCGAGTAGCACACATGCGAGCACCAAGCATGCGGCCAACAGCCGTCGGGCCGGGTGCAGCAGGGCCGTCATAACTTGCCGCGTAAACGCACGATGGTGGATTTGAGCGTCTCGTTGTCGCGGTTGAGCTCCAAGCCTTTAGCCCATGCCGCATTAGCGTCATCGCGCAAATTCATGACCCACAAAACTTCGCCCAAATGCGCCGCAATTTCGGCATCGGGCCGACTCAGGTAAGCAACGCGCAATATCCGCAACGCTTCTGTCAGATTTCCGCTGCGAAACTCCACCCAGGCCAAACTGTCCAAAATAAACGGGTCATTGGGCGCGAACTTCAATGCTTTTTCAATCAGCGCTCTTGCCTCGGGCAAACGCTGGTTGCGGTCGGCTAGCGAATAACCCAGCGCGTTGTAGGCAGCGTGGTAATCGGGTTGCAGCGTGATCACACGCCGAAGGATTTTTTCCATCTCGTCGGTTTGACCCAGTTTTTCAGCAGACAAGGCCAGTTCGTACAGCAAGTCCACATCGTCGGGCGTTTTTTGGATGGCGGCAACCAGCAGCGCATAGGCTTCCTTCTCGCGCCGGCCTTCGCGCAGCAATTGCAATTCCGTCTGCAATTTGGTGCGCGCCTCGTCCGCATCGTCCTCGGGAAGATTGCGTACCAGGGAGAGCGCTTCTTCCAAGCGGCCTTGCTTGGCAAACATCATGGCGCGGCGAATTTGCACACGCGCGATGTCTTGGGGACTGTTGATGCGCGCAAGAATGCTTTGGGCTTTCGCAAAATCGCCCTGCTTTTCTGCAATTTGCGACAGCAGCAGATAGGCCTGCACGATGCCGCGGGGCGTGAGGCTGTCCTCATCAGGGTCCTCCTGCGTCCGGCTTTGTGGCAATACTGCAAGGTAGCGGCTCAACGACTGCTCGGCTTGCTGGAGGTCTTGATTTTGAAATTCAATGGAGCCACGTACCAACCAGGCATCGGCAAAGTCTGGCTGCTCACGGGTCAGCTGCACCGCCTGCGCCAAGGCGGCCGGATACCGTTGCAATTCGATGAGCTTGCGCAGATAGCCCATCCGCACATTCCCAGAGGGCGTCGCAGCAAAGTAATCGCTCAGCAATGCGTCCAGATCTTCGGCACTGCCATTGAGAAGATTGACCGCCAGCGAGGCGACGTCGTCGGACAAAGGGTCCAGGCCAGCGCCCTTGCGCGCGGCGGCCAGCGCAGCCGGGCGATTACCCGCTACCAAACGTAAATTACCAATAGCGGCCCACGTGGCAGGCCCGGTGCTGCGGTTACCCAGCTCTGCGATCAACGCTTTTTCTATCAGGTCCGCAGCGGCGGCTTTGTCGGTGGCCCGCAAATAAAGGCGCGTTAGCGTGTTGATCACAGCGACGCGCTCGGGCTGCGCTGTGCGAGCCACGCTGCGCTGTAGTGGCGCAAGGGTATCGCCTAGCCGATTGAGACCAATCAACAATTGCAACAGATAACGGTCCGCGTCCTTGGACTGCGGCAGGGCCTGTTGCCAGGCCTTAGCGGCGCCCACCGCGGCATTGGCATCGCGCCCAGACAGGGCCATATCCACCGCGCGCTGAAAGAGCTGAGCTTCATTGGACTCGCGCGCCGCATGCAACATCAAACCGTAGGCCGCACCAATGTCGCCATTGTTAAAGCTGAGCTCTGCCAACACCACCTGGTAAAAAATAGAGGCATTCAGGGCCGAGCGTTCGGGGGCTTGGGCGCTCGCGCCGGGCTGCTTCAGCGGCGCTGTAGCAGTTTGGGAGCGAGCCACCGGGGCTGCAGCCAGCAGTGCTGCGACCATCAAATAGGGGATGCGTGACATGCAGCCATAATAATCCAAGGCCCGCAAGAAGAGCCTCCAGCGACCTACGATGCCCCCTGCAAGCGCTTTGCTTTACCTGCCCCACCTATGCCTGAATTACCCGAAGTTGAAGTGACGCGGCTGAGCTTTGCCGATCGGATTGCCGGCGCGCGCATTCAGGCGCTGCACATGGGCAAAGCCCTGCGCTGGCCTTTGGGCTGCGATCCCCAGACGCTTGCAGGCCGCCAAGTCCTGGGGGTGCGGCGCAGAGGCAAGTACCTGTTGCTGGATTTGGACGAAGGCCTCTTGCTGCTGCATTTAGGAATGTCTGGCAGTCTGCGCTTTGAGCGGGCACCCACCAGCCCCGGTAAGCACGACCATATGGACTTGGAAACCAACCTGGGCACGCTACGCCTGCACGACCCGCGCCGCTTTGGTGCCGTCGTGTTTGCGCACAGCGAGTACAGCGAGGTTGCCCGCAAACTGCTGGGCAAGTTAGGGGTGGAGCCACTAGGAGATGGGTTTGCAGCGCATGATTTTTGGAAAGCCCTCAAAAAGCGTAAGACCGTAATCAAGCAGGTACTGCTGGGCGGCGAATTGGTGGTGGGCGTTGGCAATATTTACGCCAGCGAGGCGCTGTTCATGGCCGGTATCCGCCCGACCACGCGAGCCGAACGCATCAGCTTGGCGCGCGCTACCCGCCTGCACGCCGCCATACGCACGGTGCTAGCACGGGCGGTTGAGATCGGCGGCAGCACACTCAAAGACTTTTCCAATGCCCAAGGCGAATCGGGTTATTTTCAATTAGAGGCTGCGGTATATGGGCGCGAAGGGCTGCCCTGCCGCGCTTGCGGTACCGCCATCAAAGCGATACGCCAAGGACAGCGGTCTACATTTTTCTGCCCGGTATGCCAAAAGCCTTAAGCACCAAGAGCATCGCTGAAAAAGTGGTGCGCTGGCAAAAAAGCCATGGGCGCAACAGACTGCCCTGGCAAAACACGGTCGATCCCTACCGCGTCTGGTTGTCTGAAATCATGTTGCAGCAAACCCAGGTTGTCACGGTGCGGGACTACTTTGAACGTTTTACACAACGTCTGCCCACGGTGGCTGATTTGGCGCAGGCCAGCGTCGACGATGTGATGGGTTTGTGGAGCGGCCTAGGGTATTACAGCCGGGCGCGCAATTTGCACCGCTGTGCCCAAATCGTGATGCAGCAACACAGCGGGCAATTCCCACGGCAGGCCGCGCTGCTGCAAACCCTGCCCGGTATCGGTCGGTCTACGGCAGCGGCGATTGCATCCCTGTGTTTTGGCGAACGCGTGGCGATTTTGGATGCCAACGTCAAACGCGTGCTAACCCGATTGCTGGCCTTTGAGGGCGATCTGGCGCAAGCAGCGCAGGAGCGCGCGCTGTGGGCTTTGGCGCAGGGATTGGTGCCCGATGAAAACACGGACGCCAAGGCCATGGCGCGCTACACGCAAGGCATGATGGATTTGGGCGCCACGGTCTGCCTGGCACGCAAACCGCTTTGCGGGCAATGTCCATTGCAAGCCGATTGCCTTGCACAGGCTAAGGGGCGCATGGAGGAATTCCCGGTGCGAACTCGCATGCTCAAACGCAGTAGCCAGTCGATGTGGCTTGTATGGGCGCAAGACACCAACGGCGCGGTGTGGTTGCAACGACGCCCGGCACCGGGGGTCTGGGCCGGTCTGCATTGCCTCCCGGTCTTCGACAGCGAGACGGAGTTACGCAACGCCTTGCCCGCCATGGCGCAGAAAACTTTGCAGCCCATGGCCACCTTTGTGCATGTGCTCACGCACAAAGACTTGCACATCCATACGTTTTATGTGCGCCTAGTTGCAGGCCGCCGTTTAAGTGCAATGGAAGGTGGCTGGGTTGCTGCGAAAGACTGGCCCGCCCTCGGCTTACCCGCGCCGGTACGCAAACTCTTAGAAGCCTCAGCGCTGGCCTGAGACCTACGCCGAGAAGTCCGACTCGCCATCGCTCTGCAATTCGCGGTGGCGCTTTAGGGTAACCCAATGCGGCGCGAAATGCCTAGCCAATTGCTCCACTAAATATACGGAGCGGTGCTGCCCGCCAGTACACCCGATAGCTACCGTGACATAGCTGCGATGGTCCAGTACCAACGCGCCCATCCAACCATCTAAAAAGCTACTGATCTGCTGCTCCATCAACACCACTTCGGGCTGCGCGCGCAAAAACTCTGCCACCGGCGCATCTCTGCCCGTCAGTACGCGCAAATGCGCTTCGTAATGCGGGTTGGGCAGCATGCGCACGTCAAACACAAAGTCAGTATCTGAAGGGACGCCACGCTTGAAAGAAAAAGACTGAAATACTAAAGTGAGCTGGGCTTCTGGCGCGGTGATCAGGCTTTTGACATAGCCTTGCAATTGGGCAGCGCGAATCATGCTCGAATCAATCACGTAGGACTGCGCCCGCATGTCAGCGAGCAAAATGCGCTCCAGTTCAATCGCATCCGCCAGCGCGCGCCGCTCGTCGCCCGGCTGGGTATCGGTTTGGGACAAAGGGTGCTTGCGGCGCGTTTCGGAATAGCGCCGCACGAGGGTGTCCGTCGTAGCGTCAAGAAACAAGGTTTTGATGCCTATGCCCTTAGCACGCAGTTTGTCCAACTGCCCGGGTATCAGCGGCAGGCCCTTGGCGCTGCGCACATCCATGGCGATAGCCACGCGCCCTGACTGTTCACCACTTTGTAAAGCGATGAAATCCAATAGCAAGGGCGGGGGCAGGTTGTCCACGCAGTAGTACCCTGCATCCTCCAAAGCATGAAGGGCTATCGACTTACCAGAGCCGGACATGCCGGTAATCAGCACCAATTCGAGTTTGTGTTCAGCCACGGGCTTGCTCCAACATTTCCCGCGCATGCGCCATCGTCGCTTGCGAACTGGTCTGTCCGCCCAGCATGCGCGCTATTTCAGTTTCACGTTGTGTACGCTGCACCGGGGCGACCTGACTCAAGGTCTGGCCTTCATGCGACTGCTTACTAACGACCCAATGCTGGTCAGCACAGGCCGCCACTTGGGGCAGATGGCTGACCGCGAGTACCTGCCGGTCACCGCCCAGTTTGCGCATCAAACGCCCCACGGTGTGCGCCACCGCACCACCCACGCCGGCATCCACTTCGTCAAAGATCAGGGTCTGCGCGCCGCCGGACTGACTGGTCGTCACGGCAATCGCCAAGGCGATGCGCGAGAGCTCACCACCCGAGGCCACCTTGCCCACCGGTCGCGGCGTGCTGCCCGCATGGCCGGCCACCAAAAACAAAACATCTTCCAGGCCGCTTTGGTGCGCTTGCTCGGTAGTTTGCAATTGCACTTGGAATTGCCCGCCTTGCATGCCCAAGCCTTGCATGGCCTCGGTAATAGCGGCAGCGAGCTTGGGTGCTGCTTGCTGGCGCGTCTTGGAAACCTTGCGCGCCTCGGCCATAAATGCTGCTTGGGCTTGCTGGGTTTGCGTCAGCAAATGGGCGCTGTCCGCGGCAGCATCGAGCTGCACCAATTCGTACTTCCATGCGGCGTGCGTGGCAGCCAATTCCTGTGGGCTGCGTTTGTAGCGGCGCGCCAGGGACACCCACAGTGCCATACGCGCATCAAGTTCAGCCAGCTGCGCCGGGTCTAGCTCGACACGGCGCTGATATGCGCGCAAGCTATGCACCGCGTCTTCTACCTGCGCGATGGCAGAGGCCAGCACTTCGGCAGGGCCTTGGAAGTCGGCATCTAAATGCATTTGGCTTTGAATTTGCTGCAATGCGCTGTGCAAGTTGCGCAAAGCCGAGGGCTCTTCGTCGCTAAGGACAGTTAAAGCGCTGTGCGCCGCATCAAGCAAGGTTTGGCCATGGGCTAATCGGCTGTGCGAGGCATTTAGCTCATCCCATTCATCGGGCAATGGATTGAGTTTGTCGACCTCGCCAATCTGCCAAGCCAGGCGTTCGCGCTCTCGCTGCAACATGTCCTGCGCCGCCAGCGCTTTGTCATAGGCGGCTTGCGATGCGCGCCAGGTTTGCCACAAAGCACTTAACGCACTGGTGGAAATTCGGGCATAGTCGTCCAGCAAGGCGCGCACCGCATCGGGCCGCGTCAGGCTTTGCCATGCGTGTTGGCCATGAATGTCCAGCACCTGTTCGCCCACATAGCGAAGTTGCTGCGCGGTCGCTGCCAGCCCGTTGATCCAAGCCCGACTTTTACCGCCAGTGTCCACACTGCGTCGCAGCAGCAAACTGTCAGCGCCGTCAAAGCCGGCTTCGGCCAGCCAGGGCAGCAGCGCGGCAGGCGTATCAAACTCGGCACTGACGTCGGTGCGTGCAGCGCCCTCGCGTATGAGGCCGACATCAGCACGTGCGCCGGTGGCCAGTTGCAAGGCATCAATCAGGATCGACTTGCCCGCACCGGTCTCGCCGGTCAGCACGGTAAAGCCCGACTCTAGTTCCAAGTCCAGCGCAGCGACGATGACAAAGTCGCGCAGCGCAATGCGTTTGAGGCCCACCGCTTAGCTCCCCCCCTCGTTCCAATGCAGCTTGCGGCGCAAGGTATCAAAGTAAGTCCAGCCCTTGGGATGCAAAAAGCGCACGCTGTGCTCGGAGCGGCGCACCACGATGCGGTCGCCGTGCATCAAAGTGGCCAGCGACTGCATATCAAAGTTGGCACTGGCATCGCGCCCTGAAACGATTTCAATGGAGATTTCGCTGCTATGTGACAGCACGATGGGCCGGTTGGACAGCGTATGCGGTGCAATCGGCACCAGAACCCAGCCAGGCGTAGAAGGGTGCAACATCGGCCCGCCGGCGGACAAGGCGTACGCCGTAGAGCCGGTAGGCGTTGCGATGATTAAACCGTCGGCGCGCTGGCTGGCCACAAAATGGCCATCGACCTCGACCCGCAACTCGACCATACCCGAGGTCGCACCCCGGTTGACCACCACATCGTTCATGGCCAATGCGGTAAACACGCATTGCCCGGCGCGTATCACTTGCGCCTGCATCAGACTGCGGTCATCCACTTCGTACTCACCGGCCAGCATGGGGCCCAGGGTTTCGGCATAGCGGTCCAACGCAATGTCGGTGATAAAGCCCAAGCGCCCCTGGTTGATACCGATGAGCGGCACCTGGAAAGGCGCCAGCCTGCGCCCTACGCCCAGCATGGTGCCGTCGCCACCGACCACTAGGCACAAGCCGCATTGGCGCCCTATAGATTCAATGTCCATGGCCGCGTAGCCGCTCAGGCCCAGTTTGGAGGCGGTGTCAGCCTCCAGTACCACCTCGCAACCCTGGTCCATCAGGAAATGGGCGATGCCGTCCAGCGTGGCACGCGAGGCGGCGATCGCGGCCGGGGCGTGGCTGGACAGGTATTTACCGGTGATGGCAACCTGGCGGAACTGAGGGTTCAGGCGGGGGTTCATAGGCAAATTACATCACTAAAATGTTTTGATGCTCGATGATCGCTCCAAGTTGTTACTCAAGGCGCTGGTTGAACGCTATATCGCCGACGGGCAACCGGTGGGTAGCCGCACCTTGTCGAAAGCATCCGGGTTGGAATTGTCGCCCGCGACGATCCGCAATGTCATGTCCGATTTGGAGGACTTAGGCCTAATTGTCAGCCCGCATACCTCCGCCGGGCGCGTACCTACGGCGCGTGGCTACCGGCTGTTTGTGGACACCATGCTGACGGTGCAGCCACAACAATTTGCATCCCATAGCTTGGCGCCGGATCAACCGCAGCGAGTGATCTCCAACGCTGCCAACCTGTTGTCCAACCTGTCGCAATTTGTGGGCGTTGTGATGGCGCCGCGCCGCACCAATGCTTTTCGGCACATGGAGTTTTTGCGCCTTTCTGAAAAGCGAATTTTGGTGATCATCGTCTCTGCCGACGGCGATGTGCAAAACCGCATCATCTTTACCGAAGCGGATTATTCCCAGTCGCAATTGATTGAAGCAGCGAATTTTTTGAATAGCCACTATGTGGGCCTGGACATCGAAGAAGTGCGCAGTCGCTTGCAAAACGAGGTGGAAAGCCTGCGCTCGGAAATCGTCACCCTGATGGCCGCGGCGGTGAATGCCAACTCGGAGGCAGTGACGCAAGAGCAGGACGAGGTGGTGATTTCGGGCGAGCGCAATTTGCTCAAACTGAGCGACTTCTCCAATGACATGGGCAATTTGCGACGCGCCTTCGAGTTGTTTGAGCAAAAAGCCCAAATCATGCGCCTGCTGGACTTTGCCGACCGGGCCGCCGGGGTGCGTATTTACATTGGCGGTGAAAGCCAAATCGTGCCCTTTGAAGAGCTGTCGGTGGTGAGCGCACCCTATGAAGTGGATGGCAAAGTCGTGGGCACGCTGGGTGTGATCGGTCCCACACGCATGGCCTACGACCGGATGATCCAGATCGTGGACATCACGGCCAAGCTGGTCAGCAATGCGCTGAGCCACCAGAAATAAGCGTCGCGTCGCTGTACCCTCCGCGTTGAGGCTGCACTCAAGCACTTTTTAGCGCACGACGGTACTGCATGGCTTCGGCCACATGACCCAGCGCGGTGATGTCGGAACCGGCCAGATCGGCAATCGTGCGCGCGATTTTGAGAGTCCGATGGGTGCCGCGCGCCGACCAACCCAATTGCTGCGCTGCGCTTTGCAAAAACTTGGTCGCCGCCGATTCCAAACGCACATGCTGATCAATTTCCTGCCCGACCAGAGCATGGTTGTTTTTGCCCTGCCTCTCCTGGGCCCGCGCATATGCCTTGCTGCAGCGCGCACGGATGCTGTGCGTGGCCTCTCCGGCAGCAGCCTGCAGCAAATCTTCGCTGGCCAGCGCCGGCACTTCCACATGCAAATCGATACGGTCCATGAGTGGGCCGCTTAGCTTGCCCTGGTAGCGGCTGATTTGGTCTGGCGTACAGCGGCAATTGCGACCCGGCGCCCCCCAATAGCCGCACGGGCAGGGATTCATGGCAGCGATCAGCTGAAAGCG
>Ga0214919_10005930_pt1 | contig 17013 bp, 28 predicted proteins | sample LL1503_MetaG_FD_177994 | JGI IMG/M metagenome (GOLD analysis project Ga0214919, IMG submission 177994) | Freshwater microbial communities from Lake Lanier, Atlanta, Georgia, United States - LL-1503 | ecosystem: Environmental > Aquatic > Freshwater > Lake | place: USA: Georgia | collected...
CTTTTTGGGTAAAGAGAAAGCCCACTATGACTTAAAATGTCAGATTACCTTTGACTGCCCTGTCTGTTCATATGACCTTAAAGGTTTGGACCACGGAGATGGTAAAGGAAACCTTGAAATCAATTATTGTAGACACGTATACAAGTGTTGGAGTTGTGGAGATACCCACGGAACTCAAGGACCATTGGGTAAACTCTTTGATAAACACGCCAACAAAAAATCCAAACGAACATATGAACTCATCAAACCCCAAGACGAGAGGGAAGAAAAGAAGAAAGCATATGTTAAACTTCCAAAGGGTTATGTTGAATTCAAAGATTCAAATAAGAGATTCATTCCACACCAAGAAGCGTTAAGATACTTACACAGTCGTGGTGTAACGGATGAAATGATTGAGAAGTATAAGATAGGGTACACAGTTGATGGTGAGTTCGCCTACAGGGTTATATTACCCTCATACGATAAAGATGGATACCTGAACTACTTTATTGCAAGAGCTTGGGTTCCAAAGAAAATGAAATACAAGAACCCAACTGTACCAAAAGATGAAATCATATTCAATGAACGGAACATTGACTTTAACAAAGACATTTACCTAAGTGAGGGAGCCTTTGATATGTTGTTCTTGGATAACTGTATTCCATTATTGGGTAAACACGTATCAACCATATTGTTTGAAAGGTTATACAATGAAGCCAAGGGTGATATTCACATATGTTTGGACGGAGATGCGTATGATAATGCGGTTCAACTATACCACAAATTAAACGGTGGTGTGTTGTATGGTAAAGTAAAGATTGTTAAACTCCCAAAGGACAAAGATGTTTGTGATTTGAAGGGAGACATAAAAGAATACTATATAGATTTAATGAGATGATAGATTTAAACGAAGTTGTAAAAGACATTAGAGAAATACTGAAAAGTAAAAGGGATGAATTTAATTTGACCTTTACCGAAGAAGACCACAAATATATGATGGTGAATACTGATGGTGAAGTGGTTGATAGTCACCCATCAGTTTCAAAGGTAACCAAATTGTTCTATGAAGAATTTGATGCCGAAGGTATTGCCTATAACAAAGCTAAAGGTAATATTCAATACATGAAAGAACTCCTGAAAGAGTGGAGTGATTCAGGTGATTATGCTGCCAACATGGGTAGTAGGGTTCACTATCATTTGGAAAAAGAAACCATTGATAAGTTTGGAGGGTTCAAAGAAGTTCGTCAACCAATATTTGATTGTGATTTGGAACAAATTACCAAAGGTGATTCCATGATTTCGGCTGGTAAAAAATACCTTAAGTTATGTGAGAATAGAAACTTGGTGTTGTTGGATACAGAAGCGGTGTTGGGACATCCTGCACTTGGTTATACTGGTCAACCCGATAAGGTATGGTTAACGGTAAATGCTGCGGGAGATGAGATTGGTTTGTTAATCACAGATTGGAAGACAAACAAAGAAAAAAACTTCAAGACCAGTAAGTTCACAAAGAATATGTATGCACCATTTCAAGACTATCCAAGTACTGCCTTGGGTCACTATTACCTTCAGTTACCTTTGTATGGTAAATTGTTGGTTAAGATGTTGGAAGGTACCAAATATGAAAACATTAAATTGTTGGGTTGTATTGTGGTGTTGTTGAAAGAAAACTCTGAGTATGAAGAATTCAGGGTTCCAAAACCACTTATTAATACAATAATGGATATGGACATTAGGAATTATTTGGAAAATTAATTATCTTTGTATCATGATTGAAGAACTATTAGAAGAAAGAGACAATTTGTTTGAGATTGCTTCGGTATTGTATGGTGACATGTTTGTCACTAATGAAAGTTTTTGGGGCTCACCAACCGAGTTACATTTAAAAAGTGTTTACGATAGGTTGGATTTATTTGGACATCAAGATGATGAACCAACAGATGAAATGATTGAAGCCGCAGAAATCATCAAAAAAATGGTTGATAAAGGAAGAAACAATAAAAATTAATTTTCAATTATGTCTAAGGAAAATGAATTATTAGAAAAGTACGTTGGTAAAGGTATTAGTGAAAAAGCTGCGAAACAACTTATTTCAGGTGATAACACGCCGACTAAAAAGTATGCTCAAGCAATGATAGTACATTATATCAATAGGAAAAATATTACAGGTCAACGAGGTGTTAAAGATATTATTAAAATTTTTGAAAAATTTGATTCTTTATTGCCGTACATTGAAAAGAAAGACATTTATAATAATAGTCATTATCCCAACTTAGCCACTATTGAGAGTGTTATGGTGAAGGCTGAGGAGGTAAAGGAGGAAAAGACTTTTAATAGGGAAGACCACGTTGATGTTATATTTGAAAATAATGAATATATTTTGGTTCATCCTTTTACGGTAAGAGGTTCACAGAAGTATGGTAAAAATACTAAATGGTGTACCGCAACCTCAAATAAAACAAATAATTATTTTAACAATTACAAACATAATAATTTTTTGTTTTATTTGGTTAGAAAAAAATTAAACAATAACCGATGGGATAAAGTTGCGTTTTGTCTTGACAGACAAAATGTATTGACTAGTGGTATTATGGTGTACTGTGCTTTGGATAGTTCACATCAAACCAAATCACTTACTGAAAGTGATTGGACATTAACCAATTGGGTGACCATCATGTCTTTGTGTAGGGCGTTTGCAGTTGAAGAAACTCGTAGACAAAAAGAACATAACAAAATCAAAAATTATGTTGAATCTGCAAAAAAAATGGTTAATGTTGATGAGATAATTGAAGCAATGACTAACTTGAATCAAAAACCATCACAAGAAGTTGTTTCACTTATGAAAGAGTATACTGATTTGTTATCATCATTTACCAATAAAATTAAAACTATAAATAAAAATGGAAAATTCGTTACCGAAAATGAAGGTTGATTTGAGAGAACAACCCTCAGTAAAATGTGAGAAGTGTGAGTCTTTGTTTTTTGAAGAAGTCACCATGATAAAAAAAGTGTCAAAACTATTAACTGGTAGTCCTGAGGATACCATCGTACCGTTCCCAACGTACAGATGTGCTGATTGCCATTACGTAAATGATGAGTTTAAGATTTTTGAATAATGATAAAAAAATTAGTGCACTTTTCTGACCTACACATTCGTTTGTTTAGAGACCACGAATTGTACAAGTCAATTATGAGGAATATGTTAAATCAATGGGGTGAGATTGCTCCTGATAGAATTGTATTCACTGGTGACTTAGTACACTCAAAGAACCAAATGACACCTGAACTCATTGAAATGGTTTCATGGGTATTAACTGAGTGTTCCAAAATCGCAAAGACAATAGTTATTATAGGTAACCACGATTTTTTGGAAAACAACATGTCAAGGTTAGACGCATTAACACCAATTATAGAATCACTTAAGAATGAAAACATCGTATATTACAAAAATCGTGGGAGCTATGAAGACCAAAATATTGAATGGGTGGTATTCTCCCTCGTGGACCATAACGTCCCACCAGATATCACTGAGAGCCAAAGAACTAAAATCGGACTCTTCCATGGCCCCGTGGTTGGTCTATCTACGGATGTTGGGTATAAGTTTGAGGATGGTTTTGATTCATCTCGCTTTGCCGGTTGTGATTTGGTTCTATGTGGTGACATCCATAAGCGCCAAGTATTTGCAATCCCGAATGAAAAAAAGGCGTATATGGTAGGTTCTACCATTCAACAGAACTTTGGTGAAACTGTAAGAAAACACGGATTTGGTATCTATGATATTGATGAAGATAAATATGAATTTGTTGATTTGGATAATCCAAAACCTTTCTTATCTTTTAAAATCACATCAATAGATGACTTGGTAAATGGAACAGAACAACTTCTCAACTATTAATCTATCCCAAAAAGAAATTAAGGATATCCAAAGATTTTGTGAGTTAAACAAAATTGAGGATATCCCCACTTTTTTGCATGCTTGTGCTTGGAAAGGATATGAGATAGAAAAATTCGGACTTTTAGGAAAAATGGGTGGGATTCAAGAAAAACGGGTGGAAATTGAGGTAATCCGAGAAAAACGGGTGGAAATACCAGTTGAGGTCATCAAAGAGGTTGTTAAAGTAGAATATGTTGAGGTACCTGTTGAGGTAATCAAAGAAGTTCAAGTTGAGAAAGTGGTCATCAAAGAGGTTGTTAAAGAAGTTCCTGTAGAGACAGTTGTAACAAAAGTAGAATATATTAGTGACAAAACAGGTGAAAATGAACTGTTATTAAAAATACAACAGTTGGAATCTGAAAAACAAGAATTTTCCACTAAACTAATGGAAACAGAACAAAAACTACAATTATTTTCCACTAAGACGACAGAAATGGAGAATATTTTCCAAGATGAAAAAAATGAGTTGTTGTTAAAAATGAAACAATTGGAAAATCAACCAGAAAAAATGATAACTGATAATTCAAAACAAAAAGCTTTGGAAGAAACTATACAAAAGATTAGAACTGAATTACAATTGAAGAACAAAGAAATAAACGACCTTAAGTTAACAATCTCGGACATACAAAAACAAGGTGGGTCCAAGAGTGTTTATATGGATGGGTCAAACCTTGGAAAAATTTTAAGATAATATATATGGAACTATTAATTTTTATTCTTGTTGCTTACGGTATGAGCAACATTTTAGTGTGGGGGTCAATCTTCTCAGCACCACGTACCATTTTACATGAGTTGGCAGCAACTTCAGGTATGCATCAACCTTTATGTAAATTCTTTAGTGAATTGATATCTTGTATGATGTGTACATCAACTTGGGTGGGATTCTTCTTATCCATATTCTTTTATTCACCAGCACAAGAATTGATGAACATGACACCTTATTGGTCTTGGTTCTTTGATGGTTGTTTGGCTTCAGGTGCTGTTTGGGCTGTTAATGCTCTTGTTGAACATTGGGAACATCGTTAATTTTATATTGAACTTGTTTCAATGTAAAAAAATGATTATAATTAAACAACTATGGGAAAAAGAGATAAAGACCACAGAAAACGTGTACAAGCAAGAAACAACCAATTGAAGGGTGTTGAAAAAATGTATCAAAAAATGTATCAAGAGGTTATGAAAAAACAAATTGAGAGATTGGTTGAAGAACAAAAAGAAAAAACAAGCGGTGAAACAGAATATGGTGAAACAACAATCACGGAAGGAAATTCCTGATTTATTTAATCCACCAAAACAATTCAATTATACTATGAATAAAGACATTCAATTACCGGTGTTGGATAATCCATACATTCAAGTCGTATGGGAAGACAATGCTGAGAATTTCACGCAAGAACGTATTAAAAGTGTTAAAGCGTATTTCCAAAAGAAATATGAAACAACCAATGTAAATGTAATCACAAAAGTTAAGAATGTTGCTGATGATACACAACAAACCGTTGATGTATCCTTTAACATTATGGATAAGAATTATCAGGCAGAACTGATTAAGTCTTATGTAAAGAGTAAGGGTCAAGACCAATATATTGACCAAGTGATGAATGTTGATTCATTGGTTGAAAACCGAATCATTGCAAACGCTGATGAGGTAAGTTCGTTTAAGAAATGGTATATTAAACGAATTGAGTTTAGTAACTTTTTATCGTATGGTGAAAATCAGGTATTGGACTTTACCAAGTGTGATGGTTTAACAGTTATTGAGTCAGACCCACCAAATTTTGGAGGTAAGACCGTATTGACCGTGGACTTATTGATGTTCTTGTTTTTCAATACAACAACAAAGACATCTAAAGCTGAAGAAGTATTCAACAGGTTTACCGACAAGAACAGAGTGTCTGTTCGTGGAGAGATTACAATTGATGGTGAAGACTATTTGATTGTTAGAAACCTTGATAGAAAACTATCTAAGGCTGGTGAATGGAATGTAAAAACCGAGTTGGACTTCTTTAAGATGTTACCAAACGGTGAGTTACAGAATTTCACAGGTGAACAAAGACGTGAAACCGAGAAGTTTATCAAAACATCTATTGGTGAACAAGAAGACTTCTTGATGACAATCTTGACCACAGCTTCAAATCTTGAAGACTTGTTGGAAGCAAAACCAACAGCTCGTGGTCAAGTCCTGTCCCGTTTCTTGGGTCTTGAGTTTTTAAAAAAGAAAGAAGAGACAGGAAAAGAAATTTTTTCTGAGTTTTCAAAAACAATGTTGTCCAACATTTATTCAACAGAAGGATTGAATCAAGACAATCAAAACGCTAATGAACAAGTTGATACTCTTGAAACCAGAAACAAAGAGATTGAGGTTCAGTTGGTTGATGTTAGACAACGTATTGAAAAAGGTGTTGAATATCGTGATAGTTTGATTGCCAAAAAACACACGGACATTGACCACCAAATTGCCATTTTGAATCCACACGAGTTAAATCTTAAAATCTTAGATTTGGATACTAAGATTGGACGTGAACAACTATCGGTTAAAAACATTATTGTTGTTGAACCTAAAGAGTATTATCATGAAGATAAACACGATGAGGTTAAAGATATTCTTAATACCGAAGTAAAACGAAAGTTACTTCTTGAGTATCAAATCAATGACCTTAAGAAGTTATCGGACTCTGTTAAAGGTGGTATTATCTGTCAACACTGTGGTATTGATTTAGCAAACGCAAGTTTAACCGCAGCCAAACTAGCCGAAATGGATAGTTTACAAAACCAACTGAAAGAATCTGTTAATGTGGTACTTGATTTACAAAACAAAGAACAATCATTTGTTCAGTTGAAAAAAGCGTTTGATGAGTATGAAAGAGCAAAACTTTTAAGAGAAAAGATTGAAGCGGGTATTGAGTCTTTGGAGTTGAAACTTGAAAAAGAAAAATCAACCCAATCAAAATACTTTGAACAACAAACCAAAATTGAAGAAAACAAAAAGTTGGAAGAAACTTTATTAAAAGCTTCGGCAAGATTGGGTGAGTTAACAGGAGAACAATCAAAACTTGAAAGAGAACAAGGTGCCAATACTTCCAATGTAGAAACGTTGAGAAAACGTATTGAAAAAAATAATGATACCATCTTAAAAATTGCTCAGGAGTTTGAACGTGAACGTATTTACAAGATTTACTTGGATGTGTTTGGTAAAAATGGTATTAGTAAATTGATTATGAAAACAATGATGCCGTTGATTAACTCAGAACTTCAAAGGTTGTTAATGGATTCGGCATACTTCAAATTAGAAATTAGAATTTCTGATAAGAATGAAGTTGAATTTGTAATGATTGATAACTCAACTGGTATTGAAAAATTAATGGTGTCAGGTTCGGGTTATGAAAAAACAATTGCATCATTATCACTAAGAGCGGTATTGTCCAAGATATGTTCATTACCAAAACCAAATGTGATTATCTTTGATGAAGTGTTTGGTAAAATATCAAATGAAAACTTGGAGATGGTCGGTGAGTTTTTTACAAAGATTAAAGAATATTTTGAGAAGATATTTGTTATTACTCATAACCCATTGGTGTCCAATTGGTCTGACAACGTTGTTAAGATTAAAAAAGAAGATAATATTTCAAAAGTGATACAATAAAATGGTTCTGATTAATGGTCAGAACCTTTGTATCCTTTAATATTTTTTGCGAAGTTCGCCATTTTCACAACAGATGAGTCATCCGACTTCATAGCTTTGTTAATACATTTCATAGTTACTTCACCATCTTCAGACTCTAAACCATTTCTTTTGCACCAAGCTCCAAATTTACCTGATGTTCCTTTTTTCTCTTGTTTAGCAACGGCTTTTTGAATAAAGTTATCGTCTTTCTTTGCTTCACTAATAATAGAAACAATTAAGTCTTTTAATTCTGATTCTGACAAACGAACAAGTTTTTTCATACAATTTGGATTTTTCAATAAATATACTATCTTTGTAGAATAATTGTAAAACATATGAGATATTTGTTATTTTTAATTGGCGTTGACTTTAGTGATAAACAGAGAATGGATAAAAAACTAAAGGGACTCAAATATGAGGGACTTAAGTATATTTTTACAAGTGGAGCCATAATGGTCCATATTAAAACAGATGAATGTAAAGACAAATTAAAGTCAGACATTTCAGAAATTGCAATGGATTTGTCATGTTTATACTTTTTGTCAGATTTTCCTGACAAATTGTCATGTAATTTGGGTGATGATGATGCCAAATATTTGTTTGATTTCACTTATGATGTGGAAATTGAGAGTGAATTTGATTTTAATTTCAACTTAGAAGAAGATGAAGACGATGATGATGATGATGATGATGACAATGATTTGGTACAGATGTTGAAAGATAAATTCAGTGTTAAAGGAAAAGAACCAAGTCTTGATGAAATTTTGGATAAAATCAACCAAAAAGGCGTATCTTCGCTTTCAATTCAAGAACAAGCCATACTTAAAAATTATAACTAAGACCTATGAAAGATAAAAACCTACAAATTCCTATCAACCAAGAAGAAATCTCAAGCTACCTTAAAGACATTCGTAAACTAAAAGTAATGACAGTTGACCGTGAACGTCATTTGTCAGAACTTATCTGTAGTGGTCAAATTACAGACCGTGAGAAAAACCAAATCTATAAAGAATTATTGGAAGGTAATTTACGTTTTGTAATTACCGTGGCCAAACAATACCAAAACCAAGGATTGGAGTTATCTGACCTTGTTGCTGAAGGTAATATCGGGTTGTTGAAAGCAATCCAAAACTTTGATTGGACCAAGAAACTTCGTTTCATATCATACGCAGTTTGGTGGATTAGACAATCAATCCTTCAATCATTAAACGAACATGCTCGTACAATCCGTCTCCCAGTAAATGTGGTACAAGAACTATTCAAGGAGAAGAAAGCAATTGACCGAAACGGTGGTGAACTATCAGATAAATTTGCCAACCTACCGAGTATTGTTAATTTAAACAAAGAAATCAATGATGAAGGTGATACCTTATTGGATATGATTTCTGACCAAAACACCATCATGCCCGATGAGGTTTTTAATAGTAAAGATGTACTGAAGGAAAAACTCAATGGTATTATGTCAGTACTTGACGAACGTGAAAGAGCAATCGTTGAGGATTACTTTGGTCTATCAGGTCAAACAAGAACCTTAGAAGACATTGGAAATGATTTCAATCTGACCAAAGAAAGAGTTCGTCAAATCAAAGAAAAGGCTCTTAGAAAATTAAGAAATGAGAGTACAGAACTATTTGAATACATGTAATTGATATTTATTATTAAATTATAAAATAAAAAGACTATGAAATTTTTAGAAACATTAAAAAAATACCAACAACAAATCTTGGTTGTTTTGTTCCTTTTATTATTGTTAAAAGGATGTGGTACCAACTCAGAAGTAACTAAATTGAGAAAAGAAGTTGAATCTCAAAGACAGGTTTTGAATAACCTACCAACTAAAAAAGATTTACAAATTGAAGGTTTGAAATCAGAAAAGAGAATGATTCAGGCTACCGACAGAAAAATGTTGGATGTTCAAAGACAAACTGAAATTGATAAAGAGATTGAAAAATTAAACAAATAAAATGAAAAAGTGGTTACAATCAAACTTAAATAACATTATTGTTGGAAGTTTCTTAATACCAATTTTATTGGTTGCGTTTGTATCAATATCTCACGTTACAACTTTATACTCATTGGCGAACCCTTTGAGTTGGGCAATCTATTTGTCAGTAGCGGTGGAGATTGCGGCACTTGCGGCACTTGCTGGAATCTCAGCAAAATTTGGTAAGTTCATTTATATACCGTTCGGTATTGTTACACTCATTCAATTCGTAGGTAACTTCTTTTATTCTTATTCACACATCAATATTACTTCACAAGACTTTAAAGATTGGGTTGATATGATATCAGGATTACTTGAACCAATTGGTGTTGACCCAACTGATGTTGTATCCCATCGTAGAATATTAGCATTTATTACTGGTGGACTTATACCCTTTATTTCTTTGACATTTGCGCATATGTTAATAGTATATTCATCAAAGATTCAAACTAATGAAGATAATGTTGAACCAGTAAATGACACTGTAAATGATACTGTAAATGAACCTGTGGTTTTAACTGAAGAAGTAATTGAACAACTTAGTACAGACGCTGGTAAAATTGAGTTTGAAACTGTTGAAGAAAAAATAAATCCAACACCTGAAGAAATATCAAGACTTGAAGAAGCATTAATATTGTTAGAAACTAAAAATTCTGAAAACACTATATTAGAGGAAGTTATTAACGAACCTGAAATTGAGGAACCTGTTGAAACACAAGAAACCACAAAGTATTTCGTTGATGATGAAGAAGTTGTTGAAGAAAAAGAATCAACAGGATTACCTGAAGAACTTCAAGAAAAGATTAAAAGGTTAAGTTATACCAAAAATGTCTAATTTTATTGAAAAATTATCAAACAACTTTGTAGGTACTCACCAAGACAAAAAACAAATTATTTTAACACATACATCAAGGGACGTTGAAGAATATTTAATGTCCCTTAAGTATAGAATGAACAGCAAGTTCACAAGAATACCTCACTATATTATAGCCAAAGATGGTTCTGTCATCCAAACATTATCCGAAGAACATTATTCGGATTTTTTTCATTATCCACAAATAAATGAAGAATCTATTATAATATCATTAGAAAATCTTGGGTGGTTGGAAAAAGTCCCACTTAAAGACCAATACACTAACTGGATTGGTAATATTTATAAAGGTGTTCCTTACGAAAAAAAATGGAGAGATTATTTTTTATGGGAACCATACACAGAAGCTCAGATGGTATCAACCGCTGAGTTATGTATAAAAATAGTAAATAAACATAACATAGAAAAGAAAAGTGTTGGTCACAATACTCGCATAAGTGGAATAGAAGACTTTGGGGGAATTGTATCAAGGAGTAACTATGATAACGACTTTACCGATGTAAGTCCGGCATTTAACTTTGAAACATTCGTAAAATATATAAAAAATGAGCAATTCGTATGATGAAATAAAAAAACTCTTAAATTCTTCAAGAAAGATGAGAGGTAGTGATTTAATGTCTGAAGAGGTAAAAGAAACTCTTATAAATAAAGGTTTGATTTTTGAACAACCAAGTTCTGGTTCTGGTTATGAAACCGCAACTAATAATATGGGTTCACCTAGACCAAATTTGGCGACTGATACTGAAGAAGAACTTGAAACTCAAGACAATCCAAAGGCGGAGAAACGACAAGCATATCGTGTATCAGGAGGTATCTTGGTAATGCATGGTAAAAATAAAGGTGATTTAGAAATAACTACTGAAGAAAAAAGAGCCTTCCAAGAAACTATGGATGAGTTTATTAATGAAGTTTCTGAAATGGTTGATTTTTATCCTATGAATATATACCCAACGTCATGTGAATGGAGCGGTAAAGTAATTGACCAAGATTTAGAATTTTTATATTCTATTGGTGAAAATAATGGTGTTTATATTAATGGAACAATGAGTAGAATTGATGATGAGTTTTTGGAATTTATAACAAAATTAAAATCTTATTATCAAAAATTTAAGACTAAGTGGGCTAAAGTATTAGCTTCTAGAAAGAAAACACAAACAGATGAAGATTAAAATGAAAAAAAGAGAATATGTTTGGATTGTAATAATTACAGTTTTAGTTGGGTTTATTATTGTTAGTAATAAAGAAGTCCCGTCAAAATTTGATGAAAAAGCATTTCAAAGAAAAATTGATTCGTTAAATGTTATTGTTGAACATAACAATAAACTTTGTGATTCATTACAATTAGATAATTCTAAAAGACAAAACAAAATCGGCGAATTATCAAATCAATTAACAAAATTAAATGAAAAATCTAAATTTTATGAAAAAAAATATAAAGAAGAGTTGGATATTATTAATAATATGTCTGACGATGACATCATTCTTGCATTCTCAAACAGTTTCAAATGATAATTGTATTGTACCTTGCAATACTTTAAAAAATGCGTTAAAATTAAAAATTGAATTTGAAAAATGTAACACACAACTTTCAATAGTTAGAGATTCTGTGTTGGTTCTTAATCAAATTAATTTACAAAAAGATACTATTGTAGTTAACAAAGACAAAGAAATTAGTTTGTTAAATGATAACGTTTTACAAACAAAAAAAATTGCTACGGAACATGCTGACAGAGCTGATTTTTATAAAAAAGAAGTTGACAAACAAAAAAGATTAAAATTATTATCTATTGGTAGTGGTATTTTAGGTATTGTTGCTTCTATATTACTTTTTTAATATATTTATAGACATGGCATTATCCGCAGTTGAAAAAAAAGAAATTGAAACTTTGGTTCGCAAAGAAATTAAAGATTTTATTGGTACCAATACTGTTAAACAATTTGAAGACAAATTGTTGGATGTTGTTATTAAAGATATGAAAAGAGGTAAGACCGAAAAAGAAATAAAAGACTTGGTCATAAAAATGTTTACAGAGTTTTACGGTTTAATGTATCAACAAAGAACCAATTGGCAAAGTAGATTAAGAAACGCATAATGGACCCAATAACAAATAATTTGATTTCAAAAGTAGAACCAGCATTAAGAGGATTGGGTGATAAATCTATTAACACTAATGTTCAAATCAACAAACTTACTGACACATTAAAATCAGAAACTAAAGAAAATAAAAAACCAATCAAAAGAAAGAAAAAAGAAGCTATTGAAGGCACTGGAGCAGCTTCTGCAGGAGCCTACTCACCGGATTTATTTTCTCAATCGGAGCCAGAAAAATCTTTTGAAGCTTCTAAAGTCAAAGTTGTTGAAGAAGGGTTAACAGGTGGTGAGACCGCTGAAGGAACCGCAACAGGAGCGTCAACAGGACAATACTCAACACCAGGTTGGGTAGCACCAAATAAAAAACAATGGAGAGGTAGAGCTAAGACTCAAATACCTGGCGGAAAATTTGTAACGATAAAGAAAAAATGTCAAAAATTTCCATATTGTAATCAAGGTGATATTAACGCCTTAAAATTATCTGAAAATAAATTAGTTAAAGATTCAATTTTAAATGTATCCAAAAAATTTGGTATTAACGAGGATATTGTTAAAGCAATTCTTTTACATGAAATGAAAGAATCAAAAACTAAAAGAAATAAATAAACTATTTATAGTAAAATAAAAACTGATGAAAAACGTTGAAAAACATATTAATGATATTATTTCTAAAGTTCTAAGTGAGCAAGTTGCTGTTAGAACTGAGGAAATTATGTCTATGGCAAATGAAGAACTTCATGGAAACCAAAAAAAACTTGATAAAAACAAGAATAACAAAATAGATGCTGACGACTTTGAAAAATTAAGAGGTGAGATGGGTGAAGATGATGTTGATACACAGTGGATGGATGATGAAAAATTAGCAAAAAATGAACCATTGTATAGAGGAACTAAATTTGTTGATAAATCTGAAATGCAAGAATATTCATTTGGTGATACAGAAACTGATGATGACTTAAGTTATAATGATATGTTACCAAGTGCTAAGTACGAAAAAGAAATTAAAACACCTCACAAAGTAAAAAACGTTGGTGATAAATTTCAAAGAAAAGTATCTAAAGAATTCAGTGAGGGTGAAATTGAGGAAAACATTTTCAAGAAAATGTTTGGTAAAAAAGAAGACCCTGAAGTTGCTCGTGAAAAAGACAGAAAAGAAACCCCATATTTAGGAAATTTAGGATATGATTATGACGATATTAGAGGTTGGCACTATGTTGGACCTGGTCAAGGTAGATTTGACAGAAACCCAAAAGACTCAGAAGATGGAGAAATGGAAGAGGGTAATGAATTTTCGGGAGCTTTAGCAGACGCTAAAAAACGTGGTGAAAAATCTTTTGAGGTTGATGGTAAAACATATCCGGTAAAAGAATCAATCCAACTTACTGAAGATGAATTGGTTGAATTAATTGAAAAGATTGTTAAAGAGCAAACTGAGGTTAAAGAAACTAATGCGTCACTTAAAAAATCTAAGACTGAAAATGATGACTACATTCAATCAGTTACTAAAAAAATGAAAGAATATCTTAAGGATGGTTCTAAGGGTAAATATGATATGAACCCTGAACAGTTTCCAAAAGGTAATGGAGAATTAGCAAAAATGGCAAAGAAAGCATATACACCATCAGGTGCGGTTGAAGAATATATTGAGAACTTCGCTTATAGTCCAGGAATGGAAAATTTACAGTACGATGAAATTAAACCAAATGATGAATGGTTGGAAAAAACTATTGAAGGTTCATCTATGACTGGTAATGGTAAAGGTGGAAATGCTATTGATACTGGTTTAGGTAAAAAGATTAACACCAAGAGAAAGAAAAATCTTTACGGAGTTGAAAAGAACAGGTCATATAACAGAGTTCCACAACCTGTAGACAATGCTGGTGAAGTAAAAGGTGCTGACAAGTTAAATAACATGTTCAAAGAGTTGGGAGAGTCTGATGAAAAGAAAACCAAGTTAATTAATGAGGACATGGATAAGATTAAGCATCTTCTTGGTTACAAGAAAAAAACTCAATAACATTTACTTAAATTAAAACATTTATATTCTCCATAGAAAGACCTTCTATGGAGAAATTTTTTTCATGGGCTATGAGACCTGTAAATCATGAAGATGTTGAGACTTGGTTCAACATAAACAATATGATATTTGAGAAAAGACAACTTTTTTCTGATTTTACATTTTGTTTATTTGATTTAATATCTTCAACTTATTTGGGTGATGACAATGATAGTCCTTCAGAAACACGATTGATAATGAATCAAGATGAGAAATTGTCACATTTTGATTGGTGTTGGAAAAAAACAATTGAAAATTTTACAAAAGAAAATATTAATTTTCACATAGAGGGTGAACATAAAGAATATTATCAAACATTCTTTATGGATTTATTTTACAATGCGGACGATAAAGTAATTTCAAACAACATTATTAATTTTTTTAAATCTTTATTTGATGAGACTAAAGTTTTTACAAAGTCAGATTTAGACATGATGACTGAGATTTATAAACTTTTAAATAAAAACTTAATATAAAAAAAGTTTGATTTTATTTACAACCAGCAATAAAAAACTAATTTTTAAAAAAAGAAACAAGATGGAAACATTAGAAAAACTCAAAGAATTAATGGAGGAACTTTCAGTAGATACTACAAAATTCTTCAAAGGAAACAAAAGTGCGGGAACAAGAGCACGTAAACTTTCTCAAGAAATGAAAGCTCTATTACAAACCTTAAGAGGAGAAATCCTTGAAAACAAAAAAGCTGAATGATAAGTATTCAACCCATACTATTATTCATTTTGGTTTTTTCAACTTTAATAGTTTTAAGAACCAGCATCCGTTTTGTGATGAGTATAATCAGTACAATACCAACTAAATTGTCTATTGGAAAAAAAGAACTCATCACAAATGGAATTGCCTTATCATACATCATAACTTATATACTATCATGAATTTCACAGACGTAATAACGTATTTATTCCCTTACCTACAATCTTTTAGACGATTGAAGGATTACCTTAGTGTTGATTTGATTTTCCCAAAAAACTGGGATTTCCCAAATGAAATAATACAAAAATGCCAAGTTGTACAAAATGAAAAACACCAAGGTGATGGTATAAATCTTTCGTTTGTAAGTAAACTTGATAATGAACTTGAAAGTTTAATTGATGTGATTGAAGAATTAATCAATCATAATTTAGAAAGAGAAGAGAAGGAAAGATTACTTAGACTTAAGGTATCTGAATTAAAAGAATTATTCAAAAATAGTACTTTGAATGATTTAAAAGGACTGAGTATTGTTCTTGATAATGAAGAGGACGAAGACAGTGTTGAAAAACTTTTAGAAGATGAAGAATAAGAAATTTCATGATGATGAGTTTGACAAAGAATTTCCCGATAGAGATATTGATAAAGAAAAAAGGGAGTTCATTGAAAGAATTAAAAGTGTAAAGAAAGAAGAAATTTTTAAAGTTAAAAAATATACATTATGGCAGAGGATAAAAAAGACGCTGGGGTATTAAGCGATTTGGCTGAAATTGCCGATAAATTAACAAATGTCCACTATGGTACTACTGCTGTAATATTTGAACTTGAAAGAGATGAATATTATCCTGTGTTAAAGTATTTTCGTGAAGTAGATAGAAATGCTAAAAAATTCAAAATAGATATTTCAGGTGTTGAATTTATCTATATCTTGAAAGAACAACAACTTCAATAAGTGGTTTCTTTACGATATAGATAATTTATATCGTATCCTTTTTCAGTTAAAATCTTATATAGGTATTTTCTCTGTGGTGAAGAGATATCAAGTACAAACATACAATCACCCCTCTTTAACCCTACAAACCTGTCTGTGAGGTTCTGAATGAGTCTGTGAGCATCCAATTCATTCTTTAAGGTAAACAAATTTACAACATCTTCATTTTGAACAATGATTTTGTTATTCAATTTTGAAACCAATTTGATACCATCTTTGGATAAGTACTTATTTATGAAGGTGTTAATGTTAATTTTGTTTTTGGTTTGATAATCTAAAATCAATTCAGGTTCTTTATATGAACCAATTTTAATAATGTTATATTCATCATCGTCAAAACTGATTTTGATGTTACGACCAAATTCATCTTTCGTGTATATTGGAAATAATGTATTACCTTTTCTTTCCAACAGAGCAACTTCATAAGTAACTTCCCTACCATTTTCATGGTTGGTTTCAAAAATAACATCTTCATTTTTTTTGAGAATTTCATTATAAAATTCAGAAGCTTTTTTTGATGTCTTAAATTTCTTGATTATTCTTTGTTTAACTTTATTTTTGAATAAAACAATTAGATAGTTCATGAAAGATTATTATGGTATATTAGGTGTAAACAGAGATTCATCTTTGGATGAAATAAAAAAAGCTTATAGGAAATTAAGTAAGCAATATCATCCAGATGTAAACCCTGATGGTGAAGATAAGTTTAAAGAAATTGCTGAGGCTTATGATAT
>Ga0214919_10005931_pt1 | contig 17012 bp, 41 predicted proteins | sample LL1503_MetaG_FD_177994 | JGI IMG/M metagenome (GOLD analysis project Ga0214919, IMG submission 177994) | Freshwater microbial communities from Lake Lanier, Atlanta, Georgia, United States - LL-1503 | ecosystem: Environmental > Aquatic > Freshwater > Lake | place: USA: Georgia | collected...
TTTCTTTTAAAGTAGGCAGTTTATCTGGATTTTGATCTCTCCAACCTTTACTTTTTTTTGATGTGCATTCTTTACAGTAAGCAGTTAACCCATCCTGCCTAGATTTCCATTTATAGAATTTTGATCTTTCTTTTAGTTCCCCGCAAATCGGACAATTTTTGTGCGTTGCAGTATTTGCCATGTAGAACTTGCCTTTTCCAATATTAGCCATTGTATTATTGTATCATACTTATTAACATTTTTAAATCTCTCCGATGTTAGCGGAGCGAATTCATGTATGATACGTACTATTAGAATGTCCGTATTGTCTGTATAGTGCCCCCATATGTGACCTATCTCACCTACTTTTTTCCGATTTCTTTTGTAAATGTCCGAGATGTCCGTTTTTCAGGTTGATTTTTGTCAGTCCCCTCATATATGATAAAGATATAAGAAAGTGAGAGACTCTCACTAGAAAGGTTAGGTCTAATATGACTAACAGAATATGGGAAAGTCTAAATGACTACCAAAACGAAAGTGACGCTAAGCGTCTTGGCTACGTATCTTGCTCAGCAGGTTGCGGTAGAGTAACCGCTTGGTCACTCTGCACAATGTGTGGCGGTAACTACGCCGAACATAACCTAGTAGGTGTGAGGTAACTCACACCGCATAGGCTACACGCTACGGCGTGTCGTCTTGATAATGTCCTACCTATCGGCTACAATTCTTACTATAACTACTAACGAAAGAAGAACAGACAATGACAATCACATACTCACTATGGGACGGCGCTCAACTACTAGGCGTTGATTTCAAGGCGTCTAGCGCAGACGAAATGAATAAGACAGTAACCGAATTACAAAAGGTTTCTAAAAATGTAATGGCACACCTAAGAAAGGTTGAAATGTAATGATGACTAAATGGGACACAATACAGGCAGACGTAGCAGACGCATACATTCACCTTGATGAGGTAGAAGATGTAGAGCAAGAAGATGAGCAAGATTTCTTCGGTTTCTCTAAGGCTATCCAACTAGACCACCTAACAGATGAACAACTAGATGAGGTCTTTAACATGTTTGGAGATAAGTAATGATTACTAGTGGAATACAACTACAACTAAATAACTACGGCTTAGAGTTTGATAGTTTCTTAGGGGCTATCTATCTACCTTGGCATAGCATTGCTATTGCTACCGCCCTACTAATCGCATACAAGATTTACAAGAGAAAGAAGATAACTAAATGAATAGACTACTAACTACACTAGTACAATTAGCCCTTGCAATACCTGCCCTATACATGGGGCGCATAGTATGGCATGACTTTATTAACGAGATGAGGGAGTTAGTTAAATGAGTATGACACAATTCGAAAGAGACCTAACTATAAAAGAAAGCTTTATAGACTTACTTAATGAGATTTATCCCGAGGTAAAGATTGGATACTCTACCTTTACCCCCGCCGAGATCTTGGAGTGTTGCGACCCTATCGCCTTTAGTATAGGCGTTATAGAGCATGAGGACTACATGCTAGAGCGTGGCGAGCTAGATGATGAAGAGATGTAAATCACACTAGCCTAGCGGCGTGTCGCCTTGACAGGGGCGGCATCTGCCCCTATCTTTTGTGGGGGCTGTGGATAACTTACGTGTAAATGTGGAAAACCCCTGAAAAAATGTGGATAACCTGTGTACGACACGCCCGAGATCTTGTGATGTTTATCACATGACCTGAGCGTCTCATATTATGACATTACTGGAAAGTAATATGAAAAATGTCAGCCCCTCATGGTAAAATATCTATATTCAACAAACGAAAGGCGGACAATATGTCAGCACTAAAATATAATATCGAAACACTACTAGAGGGAAAGTATTATCATTCCCGTTCCCGCCGTCTTGAAGGCATTATTCAATATGCCGAAAAGCGTGAAGGTATTTGGTATGGCGAAGGTCTTGAAGCCTATGTAATTCAGGTTCGCCCTACTTATTCAAGCGAAAGCCCACTAAGTAAAGATTTTTGGGCAACTGTCTGCGTGTCTGCATAATTTGTCAGACCCCTCTGCTACAATTCCATTAACCAACTAACGAAAGGTCAAAAAATGACACTTGATGAATATAAAGAAATGATAACTGCTCAGCGTGAAGCGAGCAAAGCCGAAGCCCTAACAATTTTAACACGAAAGGAAAACTAATAATGGGAAACATTCTAGATGAATTAAATAACATTCTCGCAATAGATTGTGACGAATGTGGCGGTGCAGGATTTTTATTTTTCGGTGACGAAGATAATTTTGATGTAATGACATGCAATTGCGTTTCTGATGTATCTGATGAATTAACTCTAGATTGGGAAATGGAATAATGTATAAGGTCACTTGCGCTTATGATGAAAATGCTCCGCATTGGGAACAAACCTACGAAAACGAATTTGGTGCATGGGAAAACTTTTTCTTATTTACCGATTGGGCTTTTGCAGATGAATACTCAACTGTAAATCTTTACACGCCAACAGGCAAATGCTATACACGAATTTTCTATCGTGAAGGACGAAGGGTAGTAACAAAATGATGACAAGAAAACATTTCGAAGCAACTGCAGAAATCTTAAAGTTTGCAAGCGACAAAATTCATCCCGCTGTTTTTTCTAAAATGGTTAATGATTTTGCGTTAATGTTTGCAAAAGAAAATTCAAATTTTAATGTAAATAAATTTCATGAAGCGAGTGGGTATCATGTTCCTAACTTCACTTCAAGATAAAGTAAAACGCATTCAGGAATTGCGCCGTAGCAATGCGGCGCAGCCTGTTCGCAATAAAAAAAAATACACAAGAAAAATAAAACATAAAAACAAATTTGACAATTAGCTGCGGGGCCCGCAAATGTGCGGGGTCGGGCGTGTCGTTAAGGTGTGATCTAAAACACCCTGGAAAATTGCGTGTTGATTAAGAAATGTCAGTCTATTCTGTTATAATTCTACTACCTACCAACGAAAGGCCTCTCATGAATAAATGTTCTTCATGTGGCAAAAATACCACGCAATTTGTAACCGATGACGGCGAATATTATTATGCAATGTGCGGGGAGTGCTACTAATGTCAGACCTTAACGCTATAATTACCCCTATGAAACTAAAACGTTCTAATGATAGAAAGGTGGCTAACCTTGTCACAAAAAATGGAAAGCAAGCCGCAATTGCGAACACGTTCGGTCTCCCTGCAGGAAAGAATTATTCTTGTCCTGGCGCAACGTCTATTTGCGAGAGTGTCTGCTATGCGGGGAAACTAGAAAAAGTATTTCCCAGCGTAAAAGTAAATTTGTTACACAATTGGGAATTGTTACGCAATGCCGATACCGATACAATGCTTATTCTATTGGATGAGATGATTGTTGAATTTATTGCTGATTGTGAAAAGAAAGACGCTCCTAAATTATTCCGTATCCACTGGGACGGAGATTTCTTTAATGATACTTATACCTATGCATGGAAAGTAATTATTGAAAACCACCCTGATGTACAATTTTGGGTGTACACACGTGTAAAGTCTGCAGCTCTTATTCTTAAGGATGTATCTAATCTATCTCTTTATTATTCTACCGATGATGAAAATAAAGAAATAGCATTCGATTTGAAAACTAATTCTAAAGTCCGCCTTGCTTATTTAGGAAAGACATTCGCTGCAACCGAAGACACAATGAAAGAGTTAACTGGAAAGCCTGGCGCTAAGTGTCCAGAGAATATGAAAAGCATTCCGCTTATTTCAAGCAATGGCTCTGCATGCGTATCATGTGGATTGTGTGTCTACGGTAAAGCAGACATTCGATTTTCTGCGAGTAAAAAATAATGGAAACTATTTTAAGCACAATAATTAGTTTAATTTTAATTGGTATTTTAATTGGCCCTCTTGTTTTAATTATTTGGGTAATAAAAAATACATAATAAGCTTGACAAATGATCGCCTGGCCCGCAATACTGGGGGGTTATCCACAGGGTTATGAGAGTTATCCACAACCCCTGGAATTGTGAGTATTATCACAAAAGCTGCGACACGCCGTAAATGGATTAGGTAATGTCAGTGGGTTATGCTAAAATACTCTTATACCAACAACGAAAGGCAAAAAATGATAGTAGAACACAATCTTAAGTTTATTACTGAGTTTAAGGAAGGCCACCCAGTTACTTACCAAATGCAAATGCTTGATGAAAGCGTTCGTGTAGAAATGCTTGAAGGAATGCTAAAAGAATTAGTAGGCACTCGCTTAACTTCAATTCTTGATGAAATAAATGCTAATGGGTCCTATGCAATTCTAAAGGTGGCTAACTAATGGGATACAACACAGCGTTAGATTTATCTAATGAATTAGATTTAGAAATGGCTATCTCTATTCACTTGCAATCTAATCATTACCCGCCCGTTCCGCTTTCTATGGTGCAGCCTTGCATTGATGCTATTGATGCTATGTATGCTGGAGAGAGCGATACACCAATCGCACTTCCTGAAGGCGTAAAATACAAAGACAGAACAACGGCACCCGCATGGGCAATTGTTGAGCAGCATCACCTAAGCGCTTGGCTACCAGAGGAGGAATACTAATGGACAATCTTTATTCTATCTTATCTGAAAGACACCCAGACGGAGACTTTAATGAAATGGATCTATGGGAGGCTATCGCAGACTCAGAAGGCTTAGAGCTAAATGAGATAATGGACGGCGACCTAACAGAATACTTGTGAGGCAACTCACACCCCAGGGGCTTGATAAATGTCAGACCCTAATGCTATACTACAACCCTACAAGAAAGGAAGCAAATGACAGTAGATAACAAAACTTATGAGGTTGGCGATTTATTCACCACTCTTAAATCTAATGTAACGGGAGTAATCAAACAGATTATCCCTAACTCATCTGGCTCGGTGAGAGTGGAATTGGACACAGACGAAGGCACACGCTGGACAACTGTATCCAAAACAAACTAGGAGGCACACACCTTAATAGGGTGCTAAGCCAAGACCTGAGTATGTCTTAAAACTACTCACACAATTTAATAATGTCAGTAGCACCTGCTATACTAATCAACCAACCAACCAACGAAAGAGGAAACAAATGGCTAGAGGAAAAGCAATCTCAGTTAAAATCGCAACACCAAAGGTAATCAAGGCACTAGAGGCTTCACTTGCTAAACTAGAAGCAGACTACGCTTCACAAGAAGCAAACGAAGCAAAGTACGAAAAGGCTCGCAAGGCTTGGCAGAAGGAACTTATTGACTATGCAGTAGCAAACATCAAGAAGGCAGAAAACTTCCGTACCAACTATCGTCATTGGTCAAACAATCTTAACATTGACTTTGATTTAACAGTTAATGAAAAAGACATGCCTAAAGAGCCTGAGAAGGACTTTGTTACAATGCACCAACACTCATACAATGAGCAGAAGCAAGAAATTGCTAACGCAATCCGTATTCTGAAAATGACAGATGAGGAAACAGTAAATACTTCAACCTACAATGCGGTTGCACAGTATCTATAAATAAATAATGGTCGTTCGTTTAATTAGACCCAAAACAATTATTCTCGGTTGGCAGAGTTGGACACAACTGCCCGACCTGAGTAAGTCGCCAAACTGCTCACACCTTCGGGTGTCCCTACTAACAAAGGTAATAAAATGGCAGAACGTTTTAGAGTAGAAATCTATGACGCTAATAAAGCAAATGATGTAACTATTTATTCTAATAGTGGAGTAGATAAAGAATACTTGACTGAATTAGTATTTAGTAATCTACGCAATTTTAATGGCAAAGTAAATGCATATGTCTATGACTCACACAAAAAGAATAAAACTACAGCAATGTTTTTAGATGAAGACACAGTGGCAAAAGCTCAGCTAATTTAAATTGTTCGGGCGGGATCTTTTTCCCGCCCCGCATTATGATTTAAACGCCCCCAAAGCTGTGGGGTTATCCACAGGCTTACGACTGCTTGTGGATAACCCTGGAATTTTGTGAGATTACTCACACGGATCAAAATGGACAAATGACTAACTAATCTAGACAATGTCAGTGCCACCTGTTATAATTGCATCAACAACCAATCGAAAGGAAATAAATCCGTGGCTCATAATCTAGAAATGGAAAACGGCGAAGTTGCTTTTGCTCTTCGTGGTGCCCCTGCATGGCACAATCTCGCTAACCGCATCTTTACACAAGATGAGGAAGTAACTACACAAACAATGCTTGAAGAGGCAAAGTTAGCAAATTGGAATGTTCGTCTATCTCCAATTACAAATCACATTTCAGAATCTTGGAATGATGTATCTAATGCATCTCTCGTAATTCGTGATAACCCATTCAATAAGGGCACGGATGTTCTTGCTACTGTTGGCAAGCGCTACAAGCCTGTACAGAATGAAGAATTATTTGCATTTGCTGATGCAATTCATGATGCTAATGCTGATTGCCGTTGGGAATCTGCTGGTTCTCTTAAGAGTGGCAAAGTTGTATTTGGCACTGTTGATATCCCTCGCACAATGGTTCTTGACCCACAAGGTGCCAATGATGAGACTAAACTATATTTAATTGTTTGGACATCACACGATGGTTCTGTTGCTGTTCAAGCAGCCGTTACACCTGTTCGTGTTGTATGCCAAAACACACTAAACCTTGCAATGAAGAATGCTAAGCAATCTTTCAAGATTCGCCACACGCAATCTGTTGAAGGTCGCATTCAAGTTGCTCGTGAGACTCTTGGTCTTGCGCTTGGATACTTTGATGAATTTGAGATTGAAGCAAAAGCGCTTTACTCTCAATCAATTACAGATGCTGAATTCTCTAAGTTGATTCAGACAATCTATCCAAAGCCTGAAAAAGATTTAAAGGGCGCAATGAAAAAGTGGGAAAACAAAGTTGTTCTCCTAGATGAGTTGTATCATAACTCACCAACTAACGCTAACATCAAGGGAACAAAGTGGGGTGCATTCAATGCACTAACTGAGCGCCTTGACTATTATCGTTCGGGTCGTGGCAATGGTGAAACTCTTATGGCTGGCGCAAGTGGTTTTGACCCTGTGCTAACTGCTGAGAAAAACAAAATCAAGAAATTGGTTTCTGCTTTTTAAATAAATAAATCCTGAGCAAGATTTAAAACTGCTCACATTTTTTCTTGGTCTGTTAGCTCAGTTGGTTAGAGCGCTACCCTGTCACGGTAGAGGTCGTGAGTTCAAGTCTCATACAGATCGCTTGACAATTGCAAGAAAATGCCCCCAATACTGGGGGTGTGATGAAGGTCATACGGAAGGGAAAACAAATTGCCTGAATCTATAGACATTTGTCAGTGGGGTCCTGTACAATACTCGCATGACAACTTACAATAAATATACATGGGTGTGCACGGGAGACTGTGACGCTTTAATTGAATATACATATAAAGATGGATTTGGATGGCCAAACGGTGTGATGCAAATCACATGCCCATGTAACTCTACTTGCACTTTATTGTCAGTGGAAGACGCTACAATACCGTATACAGACACACAACTACCAACGAAAGAGGAAACCATGGAAGAAACAACTGTAGGAACTATCAACGACCTGCTAACACCATATCAACCTGATATGTTAGTAACATACAAAAAGATTAGCGGTTATTCTGATACAGAATTCCTAACTGATAAAGTTCGCAACATTGAATGGGAACTGCACAATGCACGTACTAATTCTAAAATTGCATCTGCCCTAACAAATAAGATTTCTTTAGTTAAAGATATCATTGTTGAGGCATATTCAGATTCAGACGACCAAGAAACACTTCGCTCTATTGCTGAAGCACTTGAGATTGAATTAACACGAGATGTTGAGTGGTCTGCAACAATTGAAGTTAGCGGAACTATTCAATTAGATTTACTTGCTGATTCAGATACAGATGTAGAACAAGAAATCTACGACAACCTTTATGTTGAATCACAAAATGGCAACATTGAAATTGTTGATACTGAAGTTACAAATGTTCGTGAGAACTAATGTACTTTGAACTCACCGCTCCCGATAGGTTGTCCATGGAGATGGCCTATTGGGATGCACAAATCACTGGTCTAGACCCTGAAGCAATGTCAGCATTGACATTCAACATCGGAACTGGTAGTATTGAGAAAGTAAGCAGGCTGCGAGATAAATATGGTTTAAAAGAATCATATGTATCAGATTATCAACCAACAGGTTATATAAGGAGTTAACATGTCAGAGTACAAAGACGGTTTCACAGACGGGTATAAATTTGCTCGTGAAGAAATTATGGAAAAGCTTTCTGAGATTGACATCGCAGATATTGATTCATGGATTCTTGATAGACTTTCAGAAATGATTGAAGGTGGAAACCTATGATGTCTGAGTGGCTCAAATGTGATCAGTGTGCTGCACAAGCAATGTGGCAAGCAAAGAAAGAAGATGTGTCTCTTTATTTCTGTGGACATCATAAGAATGCACAGGGCGAACCACTTGTGGACTGGGCCCATGAAATGGTACAATTGCTCAACTACGAGCAGAATCAACTAATAGAAGTGGCGGAATAAAAATGGGAGATAGAGCAAATTTTGGGTTTAGAGACCATAAGGGGGACATTGTCTTCCTGTATGGCCACTGGGCTGGACATCAAATGCTAGGGCACCTTGCAGAGGCCGTTAGCGCTGCAGAACCACGGTGGACAGATGAATCATATGCAACACGCATTTGTATATCTAATTTAATTGGTGAGTCATGGCAACCTCTTACAGGCTGGGGAATTTATATTAATCAGATTGGCGACAACGAACATAAAATTCCTGTTATTGACTGGGCCAATCAAACGTTTACATTGTATGAAGAGGACCTTGAAACAATTGTTTTTAGTTCAAGCCTTGACGCCTTTGTGAAGAAATATTCCTTGTCGACTAGTATGGTATAATTAATCTAAGGCTCGGGCCTTAGCTTTAGTGAATGAATGGTGCACCTATTAGTTCTTATGAGCCAGGTGCTAAGTAATGCGGATCCTTTTACTTTCGTTGGTAGATCCTGGCAGCCATTCAATTTTTTAAATCCTCTGATTATTCAGGGGATATTTTTTTGCCCACAAAAGCTAAGGGTAGCAATTTTCTCTTACGGTGTCAATATAAATTCGCCTGAAATTCTGTGATCTTGACCACATTCTGAATAAAATGTGGCATGTATCACATGCAAATTCTATTCCATTTGTCAGTGGTCCAATGTATAATTGGAACATATCAACGAAAGGATATAAAATGCCAAATTGGGTGTATAACGGATTAACCGTAGAAGGCAATCCTGATTCAGTTACCAAAATGAAAGAACAATTAAATAAGCCATTCAAGCAAATGCATGATTCATGGAATATGGAAACACATCAACACGAGAAGAAAGTTACTCTATATCCTGAACCTATCTTTGCTTTTCATAATATCTATTCTTATTTGGATGCTGGTATTAGTGAGGAAGACTATCTTAATCAGCCCGCCCAAAAATCTGATATGACTGATTGGTTTAAGTTTGAGGGCAATGATTGGTATAACTTTAATGTTCGTGAGTGGGGAACTAAATGGGATGTAGCAGTTTCTTCTGACGACAAATACCCTGATACTAATTTTGAAGAAGCCGACAATGGTGAGAACAAAGTAATCCATTATAACTTTCAAACCGCTTGGTCTCGCCCACTTGCAGGTCTTGAAAAACTATCTGCACAATATCCTGACCTTCTATTTACTTTATCATATGAGGAAGAAACGGGTTGGGGTGGAGAAATGGAATTCCTTCGTGGCAAAGTCATTAGTGAATCTGAGTATGATAATCAGTGCCGTGATTGTGATGCTACTGACCAAATGGAATACTGCGAGAATGACTGTGGAGAAATTTGTGCCAACTGTAATTGGCTTGGCGAGGCAGACCTAGAGGCTGTGGCAAAATGTCAGACCCATGCTATATACTTAGAAACTAAAGTACCCGAATATAGAAAGGCAAAATCATGAGAACTATTGATGAACTAGTTAATGAAATGTACATGGACAATGAGCAACACCTTGAATATATGGAAAACATGAACGGTGGGGATTGTGATTGTTCAATTCACACTACATTAAATACTATTGTAGAATATTGGTGGGACAAATGAGTTTTCTAGAGAATGAAAATGAAATGGTAATTGACATGACATATTCTGAGATAGGAGCAATGCTTGTCGAAGATTGGGTTAATGCTAATTTAGATGAAGGGCAAATGTTTGCAGATTATAGATTTGCAGAAATGTCCGACAGCAATTACTTAAAAGGTAGATTTAATCTATTTTATGATTTAAATGTAGGCGACCAATACTATTTAGAATGTGAGGAAAAATAATGTTAGGTTATACTAAAACAGATCTTGATGAAATGGGAAATGCTATGCATGACGCTAAGCTATTTTATATCATGAAGTCAGATGTTACACATGTTGACCAAGACCCCTTAGTTGAAGGCTTGTTAAAAGCACAAGACTTTTTAGAAGGATTATGGGCGGAGGGTTATTTTGACTAAGTCATCTAAGTTCTTAGAGTATATGAACATACATCTAATTAGTCTTAACCAGGACTTAGAGGAATGTATGTATATATGGAGAACAGATAGAGATAATCATGATAGTTCTAAGATAGATTATTTAAAGGGACAAATCCAGGCAACAGAACATTTATTGTCAGTGGCTACTGATATAATGAATAACTCTAACGAAAGGTATGAATAATGAATAAAGAAGACATTGGGCTCCCGCCCCATTTGCAACGCATGATTAACATTGGCATGGACGGTGCCGATATAATGCATGGTGAATTAAAGGTTCTTATGCTAGAAGCAGAGGAACAGTTAGGTCTTGCAATTGAAGCAGAAGAAGAATCTGAAGAAGCCATGGACAGCATGGAGCGCAGATATTGGGAAGGCGTCCTTGAAACATATGGAGAACTATATGGTCTTACATATGATTTAGCATTTGCTAAAGCAGAAAAGGAAGCACGAGAAATTAAGGAACAGTTTAATGGATGACATGGACCTACAGGAAAAAATACGAGGAAATGATATCCGTGCTGATTTAGATCAGATGATTGATAAATTAAAGACTATGCCTGTGGGACTTCCCTTGGTTTGGTTATATGTATGGGATGTAATTAAATACTCATATGAGATTATGTCTGAGGATGATGAAGAAACTATGGCTAATCCTGACAAAACTTTAGATGATGTATGGAATTCTCTTTGGACTAACCCCCGCTTTTCCCTAGAGTTTGGGGTAGAACAATTAGATGAAGAGATACGTGATTGGCTGATTGATGAAGAGTTCATTATCAGTGTAGACGGGGAGGACGAGTAATGGAAATGACCAATGAGTACATCAATGATAGATTAAATATTGCCCAACAGCTTTTGTGGGGCGGGTCCGAGACTGAAAACATTGAGGCTCACAATATCATTGCTGAATTAATTAAAGATCGTACTGAAACCATAGGGGCAAAATAACCTCTTTAAGTTATTACTAATAAATGGCCTGAAAACTATTTACAAAATTGCAAATAGTTGATATAATAAATATAAACATCTCTTGAAAGGGGATAACAAATGGCAACAAAGCGTGAATATCTAAAGTCACAAGGCATTACCGTAGGTGTACGTGGTCGTTTCTCTGGAGCAGCGAAGACAGTAATCGCAGAAGCTCTTGCAAAGGGCATGACCTTTACAGACCCAACACCTGGAACAAAGACGAAGTAATTAATTGGAGGGGGTCGAGCCAACCTTGACCTCCTCCATATTTCTTGGTATAATCTATTGAACAAAGAAGGGGCGGAAATGGCAAAGTCAGAAGAATTAAAAGTTGCAGAGGCATTAGTAAATGCTTCCGAATCACATTGGTTTAACTCATCAATCATGGCAAGGTATATGTCTAATCAACCATACTATACCCTTGACCGAATTATGGAACTGTGCGCTAGTTTAATCCATGAGATAGCACGCAGACATGGGGCAGGTGACCAAGACGGGATAGACTCAGAGGGAACATATTTAGCAAATGAATTATCATTTGCATTAAAAGAGATTAAACAGATATATAAGTTTAATAATCTTAACTTACCAAAGACAACAGAAGAAATTGTAGCAAGGCTGCCTAAGTATGAGACTAAGGCTAGCAATAGGCATTCATGGCTAGATGACAAGGATGACACTGTCCGAGTCACACTAGACCACCCATTCTTCTAATGAGACCAGTAGGCAACCTACAGAGGAAACCTTCAGCACATAAGCTGAATGAGGGAGTCCCAGCAATTAAAATGATGGACAAGATCTATAATCAAATAAAAGCGGGGAAACAAGAAGATCTAAATAGATATAACTCCCTATGTGGTCCAGTAATAGTAACAAGAACAACTAAGGTAACAACTAAAACCACTAAGCTTAACATCAATGGCTAAATAAATATACCTGGTTAGTATATAGCCCAAATTATCCACAGGTTTCCCTTCCTGTGGATTTTTTGTATGTGGAATATGGGGGCCAAATTTTTCTATTACGATAGCATAATTAATATCCCTGAAAATGTATATTAAATCTAATATAATGTATATAGAATAGATCAGAATGTGTATTAAATCTAACAGAATATGGCAGAATTTGTCAGAATTTATATATGAAAATCTATTGACAATGTGGGCCAAATATGCTGTTTACGAGAGCTATTGACAAATCCCTGAATATATGCAAGAGGATGTATGTCCAGATAAATAAACATTACGTTGCGCCATCTATATTTAGATCCATTACATATGTATATTTAACTAGATATATCTATAGTATATTGAACATAATCCATAGTATAAATTCTCCACTATGCTCCACTTTACTCCACTATATAAGCCTTCTAGAGGCTAATACAAGGGAGATAAATGGGAGGGGGATATCAGGATATCAGACTAATTCTTGGAGAGCTTTGGGCAATTTGGCCTTATCTTCAGCAGACATAAGCATCTTAGGATTTTCTGAATCTTTGCCAATACATCCCCATGATCCAGGTAAATCGCTATATTGATCGTTATTTCTCATATTCTGATTATAATAAGTTCCAAGTGATTTAGCAGATTTAATAGACATTGCTTCTTCTTTGGATATAGGATAATTAGCTGGATGACCATCTGCAAATATAAGCAACAAAGCCCATCCATATTCTACTGTGTAATATATATATCCTTTACCTAGACTAGAGTCCATAGGGTAATATCCTTGGCTCCCGCCCATATCCGATATCTCAGAAAATGCCTCTACTTCATCAGGAGTGACATCAAGTGGATCAATTCCAAGTGCTTCCGCAGTTGCATCCACATCGTCCCACTCTGATGGATTTGAATAGTCTTTATAGAATATTTCAGCATTTCCAACAGAACAATCATATCTGTCCATAATTTGAGCTACATTTTCTTGATCATCGTAATTATTATAATTGTCGACAATATAAGTAGCATCGACTTTATTTATATTAAATTGATCAATTAAATCCTTAATTCGTAAAGCACGTTCTTCTAGGTATGAGTCAGTGATATCTTTAATTAAATCAGCAATCATTACCTTTTTCATGGCTCTATTTGCAAGCCAAGCAATAGAATGGAGTTCTCATATTGTCTTCATGAATTACTATATTCTGAGCACATTTAGCACATTTAGCCTGCATTAGATCATGTGCTTCTAAATCATACATTGAGACTGTTAGACTTCTTGTGTAATATACCTTAGTTAGGTACCATGTAAGTGCTATTAGTATTATAGTTATCATTGTTCTATTGTATCATTTCCTTGTCCAGTCTGAAACCTTTTGTCCAGGTGTTCCTCTTGGAGTATCTTCAATCAAAGCTTTATTCTTATCTAGGTCTTGTATTGCCTTATTAAGCTCTATCATATCATTGGCTGAAAGTCTTATACTTGTCAGTTCCCGCCCTTTAATTGCATCAAGCTTACGTCTAGTTTTTTCAATATCTGATAGACTTTTTTGCTTATCTAATTCAACAGACTTCTTTGACTTACCCTTGAATTTCTTTTTAGCCATTGGTTTCCATATCATCATCCATAGCACCACAATTAGAGCATGTGACTTGACCATCAAGGTCTAGTTGATAGTCACATCCATATTTAGTACACATTGCATCGCTCATATTTCCTCATTTTTAAATAAAGAAGATTGAACAGTTATTCTTCTTCCACTCCATACAGGCTCTACCCCATGTAATGTTGTAGAATCAAATACTGCTATATCTCCAAACTGTCAACGTAGTTGACTAAATAGTCTCTACCGCCGCCGATTTCACTAATTTTGTCCTATATGTATGGGATTGATGGGTTCTTTAGACCAATGTATGTAAGACTTAATATAAACAGTCATGTAGGCTAATGATCCAAATATGAATCCATATTGCTCTGTATGTATTGCATAGTACATCCATAGACATTCATTGAAGAATAATACTACCCATCCCCATATTGTCTTCCGCCCCACAAAAAATGTACCTAGTACACCCACACATGCTAATAGCCATGACCACATCACATGTCACCCCTGGGCTGCATGTCGTCATCTATAGCCCCACAATTAGTACATGTTACTCCCATTGATTTCATGTTATGCAGATGCCTCTTCTTCCATATTAAGGTACTTAGCTGCACGGTTAGCAATCATTCCCCACGATATAACAATTAATGATATTGATACAGGCCATAGGAAACCAAAGTCTTGAACTACAGACTTAATAATACCCACAAACATTAATAATCCAAACAATATAACTGGAGAAAAGAATATTAATAATAAAATATTTCCTTTAGTTTTATTATTCATAACTTACAGCTTACTTCATAAGTTGCAACACTTTTGACAATTCTTTCAGTTGAATCTATATACCATTTCTCATCTGGTCCATATGAAGTAACTGTACCGTCGTTAAGTGTGTTAGCACGGAAAGAGTGTGTTCCTACAACCTTTCCGTTCTTGTCAAAAGCAGTCCAACTGCAGTCCATCTGTGTCATTCTTGGCTGATTAACTTTAAAAGTTGGTCCGTACCAAAATCCAGCATCTTCTGGAAACTCTTTGTTTTCATCAAGTTCGTATTGGTCATCTCCCCAAGAACCATCTTCTATTTCAGAAACAACAACTTCTGTCCCTGCATTTGTGCCCGTGTCTGTTGTATAAGCATAACATTCACCAGAAAAATTGTTTGCATAGTAAGCACCCTCATTTTTAATAGTAATTTGAACTACGGCTTGCAAAGATTGTCCAGGAAGAATAGGTTCTGAAAATTCTGCTAAGGTCCAGCCTGTGTAGGTAAGAGATGCATCCCTCATTCTTACTGTGCAGGTTGGGGTTACTGGTTTTGTTCCATCATTTGTAACACTAAATCTAACTCCAGCAGTTGCGGGATTAATAACAATGCTGTTAATTAGTTTAACTGGATAATTTCTTTTTGTGGTGTCTGACTCAGAAGACGCTGATCCTTTATTGCTGCTACATCCTGTTATTAAAGATCCAGCAATAATAATAGAAATAATACTTGTTAGGATTTTTTTCATATACATCCTTTGCTTAAATACATTGTCCGCCTGACCCTGTATATACTCTAAGTGTACTATATATTGGTGGGCTAGTCAATAGCCTCTTTGCCCGCCTGGTTCTCATGATACTGCATATGAAAGTCATATAGCTGGTGTGTGACCGCACAAAAGCATACGGGACAGTGTGTGATCCATTGAGACTTATCTTCCCAATGTTTAGGCAATTTATATCATATCCTTATTTAACTAAACTACTTCTGTATATTTAATTCTATTTCGCTAGCTATTGCCTTTGCAATTATTGGACAAGCATCTGACCATGCCATACCAAATTCTTCTTGAAATCCTTCAATAAAAGATTTTCCTTCACCCATATGTAAATAAATCTTCATTACAGCTTCAGGGCTTTTAATATTTACAAGTATTTCATTAACCATAAATCCAATGGAATAAGAAGTCCAGCTATCATATTTATCCCAGTAATACCAGTCAAATTGCTTTGATGATAAATATGGATCTGGGTTAAGAAATTTAGTTATATAATCCGCTGTATATTTATATGAAAGAGAATATTCGGTTGCCACATCAAGTTTTCTAGCAGCAAGGTAATCATTAAAATTTCCGCTGTATCTTGAAGCCGTCCCAGACCATTCTGCACCGCCTTCTCTAAGCCATGGTGGTACATCCCACGCACAAGTTTTAATTCCACATGCTGCATTTGCAAACTGTAATGTATGAGAATATTCGTGTGCCACTACCTGTCCGCTGCTAGATCTTACTGAGAATCTATCTCCTTGTCCTGCAAGAATTACCCCTTCACCATTATTATTAATGCCAGAGGAGGCTCCATTACAATAAAGAAAATTACAAATATCTGAAGCCCCTGTTGCATAATAATTAATAGCATGAAATAAATCATATTGCTGCTGCGCCCAAGCAACATCAGCAAGTGAGAATTTAATAACATAAAGTGTTTTAGCTTGTTTGAGATTGCTATACAGCTTTGAAGCTAAATTTAAAGCTACTAGGGAATTGGTGTCATCCTCTTTTGTATTTGGCCCTACTAAAATTTTAACGTTGCCTAGCATTGAGGTTGAATTTTGAATTTTTTGAGATGATTTTAACCATGCCCCATATATAATCCCGTCTAAATGAGATTGTAAATCTTCAAATGATGTGGGAGCGATTGGTGCCTGAGTATATGTTGGAGTGGGGGTAGGCGTTGGTTTAATAGTTGGAGATGGAGTAGGAGTTGGTTTAACAATTACAATGCCTTTATTCCAAATTAACTTTTTGCCTGATTTAACACAAGTATATGTTTTGTTTAAATAAACAGTCTTCTGATTTAAAGATTTACAAACGGATCCTGAAATTATTTTAGTTGCAGAAAATGCAGATGTGGGAAATAAAGCAATAACTAAAGCCAATACAGCTATTTTTACAAACCCCAG
>Ga0214919_10005932_pt1 | contig 17012 bp, 9 predicted proteins | sample LL1503_MetaG_FD_177994 | JGI IMG/M metagenome (GOLD analysis project Ga0214919, IMG submission 177994) | Freshwater microbial communities from Lake Lanier, Atlanta, Georgia, United States - LL-1503 | ecosystem: Environmental > Aquatic > Freshwater > Lake | place: USA: Georgia | collected 2015-03-15
TGATAATTTTTCATTTAACCGATCCCTTTTAGCAGTATATCTGAAATCCAACAATCTACTTATTGTAAGTAGTACACCGAACATTACAGATAGAAAAGCAAATACAAATCCGTAATTCATTTCACCAACCAATTGCACTTTGGTTTCTATTACTCTATTGGCTAAGTAGCCACAAATGGCCACGCCGAATGTCAATAACAGGTTGTTGGTTACGGAAAATTGCTTCCTCCTATTTTCATCCGAATTTTGTACTGTTGCACTCATTGGTTATATGTTTTAGAGTAGATTAATTATTGCCCCATACATTTAAATACAGATATAAAACAGCTTTGTTTTTCGTTTGATAAATCATAGACAGTTTGAACAAACACAGTATCAATTCGAATTGCGGTCAACTTTACCTTTTTGATTTTGTCTCTAAATAGGTCGTTTGGGTTATTATTAAAAAAATCTTGGTTCTCAACATTGAAAGCAAAATCATTAAAACCTCCAATCAGCGAGCGCTCACTGTTCATACCATCATATACTTTAAAGGATGAGTTGTCAGAAAACAAAAAATAAATATTTCCACCCACTAGAAAAGTTTCTTTTATGAAGGCGGTGTTTCCTGCGAATTTTCTCTTGTAAATATTTACTTTAATTCTATTGTGGTTATAAATAGTGCCATCTGGAGCTTTTGATGTACTGAACGTGATATGAAAATCAATATAGTTGTCTGTTTTTCTTATTTGGAATGAAGATGTTTTTTCCTTTGTAAATTTATCTGTCGTAACGATACTGTCGCAGTTCTGAGCATCAATCAAAATTGGAATTATAATTAGAATAAGAATTTGTATTTTTTTCATTGGGATACCTGTTTTTATTAATAGTTTGTAAATTAAAGATGCCAAACGTGAAACTATTCACCCACTTCATTTTATCTTTTCAGATACAATTATTCAGATTAAATAGCTTCTTCCAAAAAACGCAATGTTAAAGACTACACTTCATAGAACTCAATTAAGAGACGTTTGGGTATTTATTGTTTAACGTATTTTCCATGAAAAACAAAAGGGTTTGTACAACTGTTTGTGGTTTCAGCATTTACACTAATTACAAGAGTATCATTTAATAAATAACCTGAGCCTCCCGTTATATGATAGGGTTGTGAATAAATAGTATAATAATCATTGAATGTAAATGAAGAGGCAGAGGTCAGTGTAATTGGAATGGGTTGTCTTATAACATAATTAAGAGAATCCATCCAATATTGTCCCGATTGCTCATAAATACCTGCTCTTACATTACCTGCCCACCACGAAACACTTGTTCCATAACAAGGTCCGACAGGTTGAAAATCATTAGTTATTTGTGTTTCTAAATAGTCGGCAACCAACAAATTTGTTGAATTAGTAGCCGGTGGTGTAGTCACTCTTTCATCTTTCTGGCAGGATAAGATCAAGGCAAAAACGAACAAAGCAAGAAGTTTTATTTTCATGATTTTATAGGGGTGAGTCTGATATTCAAAGTTAGTTAATTATTCGTCAAAATGACCATATGGTCATTAATAAAGTTCTTTCCAATAGTGACTTTCGCCATACAAATGACAAAGCCAAAGTCAAGAAATATTCAGTTTTTAAAGAAAGTCGGACTTAGAATAAGATATCTGAGGAAGGAGAAAAACATTACTCAAGAGGATTTCTACAATGATACAGGAATCCATATAGGAAGGGTTGAAACTGCACAACGTGATTTTTCAATGACCACTCTAAATAAAATTTGTAAGTATCTGGATATATCGCCGACTGAATTTTTCAAGGATTCGAAGTGATGGGCAAGAATAATAATTATTGTTATAGAATTTAGACCAACTATAACTAAGGAAGTTTTAATCACTGGTTTTTCTTTTATTATCTAAAATAAATGGTGTAATAGTTGCAAAAACAGAAAAAATGTTGTATATTGTATAAATACGATTGCAACTAAACTTTTTTCAGTTTAAACTCCTTTCTTAAACTCAGATTTTAGCTCCTTTTTAAACTTTCCCAGTAAACTCAAATAAACTCTCCCCGAATTTATTTTGGGAGTTCTCCTCCCCATGAGTGGAGGCTTTGGCTTATTATGGGCCAAGGATAGAAAATTATTTATACTAATATGGAAAACAAAACAACAGAAAAGAAAAATTATGGAGTGCCTGTGCCCTTTAGTATACTCCAACACTGTTTTGTTTTGTTCCCCTACCAATAAGAATTACCTCCATTTATTTCAGAAAACTGTAATCCACTTTTTCAAAAGGCACATCTAGATTTTTTACTTTATGCAACACATCAAGAGCTTGCTGATTTACCCGCGCACCACCATGTCTGTTATTCTTCTTTAGCGAATCTATTTCCTGCAACCAAAAATCTCTGAAGTTGATTTTCCCTTTTCTCTTAGAGAGGACAAACTCTTTCAGTTCCTGAATATTAATAATGCCATTAGACAAGCGCTCATACTCAATAATCTTTCCCAGATATTTTACATGTTGGTCTCTTATGCGTGGAGCCAATTCATCATAATCTACAAATGACTTTTTTACTGTGTGCGTTTTCTCATCCCAATCTGTTTCAAGAATTGAATATCCAGTTGGAATATCTCTTACAAGACCACTAATGTTAATCCGAAATACTAATGGATAAGTATTATCCCTTTTGGCTCTTCGTTTATCTAAAGCCAGTTTTAATGTGATCATAGCTACTTGTGTTGTAGCTTCCACCTGCAAAAATTTGCGTGTAATTTGCGTGTAAATTTTCCCTTTTTGCCCTTGTTTTCTCCTCTTTCCAAAAAGCATAAAAACAAAAAAACCCACAAACACATAGTGTTGGTAGGCTTTTTTAATGCTCCCTCTCCTGGACTCGAACCAGGGACCCCATGATTAACAGTCATGTGCTCTAACCAGCTGAGCTAAGAAGGATAATATCCGGCTATTTTAAAATTTATAAAGAACAAATACTTTAATACCTAACACAAATAATCCAAATTAATACAGCTCCCTTAAGATGGACTTCCTTAAAAACGGGTTGCAAATTTAGCCAAACGCATCAAATTATGCAATACATTTGCACAAAATATTAAATTTACTATGAGTTTATTAGTTGTTGGTACAGTTGCGTTTGACGCTATTGAAACACCTTTTGGAAAAACAGACAAAATAATTGGCGGCGCTGCAACCTATATTTCACTTGCGGCATCCTACTTTACAAAAAACATTCAGCTCGTGTCTGTTATTGGGGGCGACTTTCCAAAGGAGGCTCTCGAAATGCTCAAAAACCACGGAGTTGCGCTGGAGGGACTACAAATAAAGGAGAACGAAAAGTCTTTTTTCTGGTCAGGTCGTTATCACAATGACATGAACTCGCGAGATACCTTGGCAACGGAATTAAATGTGCTTGCCGATTTCAACCCTGTTGTGCCTGAATCCGCTAAAGAATGTGATTTTTTAATGCTTGGAAATTTAATGCCTTCTGTTCAACAAAAAGTAATTGCCCAATTAAACAAGCGTCCTAAACTGATTGTGCTTGACACAATGAATTTTTGGATGGACATCGCAATGGACGAACTCTTACAAACAATAGCCAATGTAGACGTGCTTACCATAAATGATGCTGAAGCTCGCCAACTTTCTGGTGAATATTCATTGGTTAAAGCAGCACAAAAAATTCTTGAAATGGGTCCAAAGGTGCTGATCATTAAAAAAGGCGAACACGGTGCGTTGTTGTTTAATAAAGAACAGGTGTTTTTTGCGCCGGCTCTTCCTTTAGAAGATGTTTTCGATCCAACAGGTGCAGGCGACTCTTTTGCTGGTGGATTTGTTGGCTACTTAGCACAAACAAAAGACATTTCCTTTGAAAATATGAAGCGTGCAATTATTTTTGGTTCTGCAATGGCCTCATTCACTGTAGAAAAATTCGGTGTTGAAAGATTAATCGGCTTAACTCAAGCTCAGGTAGATGAGCGTGTGCAAGAATTTATTGATCTTGTACAATTTGACATTACGCTAGTATAAAACACGCCCGATACCACCAGCCGCTTTCTGCGTATCCTACTTACAAATACTCGTTAGCAAGATTAGCTAATTCGCTTCTTTCTCCTTTTTGTAAAGTAATGTGGGCATACAAATCTTTCCCTTTCAGTCGATCAATCATGTAAGAAAGTCCATTGGATTGCGTGTCGAGGTAAGGCGTGTCAATTTGAAAAATGTCGCCTGTGAAAATAATTTTTGTGTTTTCTCCTGCGCGGGAAATAATTGTTTTGACCTCATGTGGAGTAAGATTTTGTGCTTCGTCGACAATAAAAAAAACATTCGACAAACTTCTGCCGCGTATATATGCAAGCGGGCACACAACCAATTTTTCATTCTCAACCATTTCGTTTATCTGCTTAAACTCCCTATCTTTTTCGCTAAATTGGCTTTTAATAAATTTTAAATTATCCCAAAGTGGTTCCATATATGGATTCAACTTTGACTTAACATCGCCGGGCAAATAGCCAATGTCTTTGTTACTAAGTGGAACAATTGGACGAGCTAAATAAATCTGATGATAATTTCTTCTTTGTTCCAGCGCTCCAGCCAAAGAAAGCAGTGTTTTACCTGTTCCTGCAACACCTTGAATGGTGACAAGTCTTACCTCTGGGCGAAGAATTGCATCAAGGGCAAATGCTTGTTCTGCATTTCTCGGAAGAATATTAAATGCTGATTGTTTTTTTACCCGCTCTAATTTATCCGCGTGTGAATTATACCAAGCGAGCACAGATTTTTGTCCGCCCTTTAAGATATAAAAATGATTTGCAACAGGCAAAGATTTTTTTATTGTGGGGGGAACGGGAATTATTTCCTTTTCGTATAAATCAGCAATTGTCGCCGGCGCTATTTTATCGAGCAGGGTACTGCCTGTATAAAGCTCATCGAGATTTTTAATTTTTCCTGTTTCATAATCTTCGGCCTGTAGACTTAATGATTTTGCTTTTATCCGCAAATTAATATCCTTGGTAACCAAAACAACTTTCCTTGTTGGATATTTTTCTGATAGATAAAGCGCAGAATTTAAAATTCTATGATCAGCTTTGCGCTCTCCAAATATTTTTTCGGCATCCAGCTTGGGAGACTGTCGCATTTCAATCATGAACATTCCATGCCCTTTGCCGTTGATGTTAATCCAATCTTGCAAAGTGTTCCTGCCAGATATTTTATCTATATAACGAGTGAACTCTCGTGCAGCATAGTTTTTTGTATCATTTCCTTTTTTAAAATTATCAAGTTCCTCAAGTACCGTTATAGGTACCACAACATCATGCTCTTTGAAACTTTTAATAGCGTTATGATCATAAATAATCACAGACGTGTCGAGCACAAAAATTTTTTTCTCCTTCGGCATAAAGAGCGTATTAATTTGTTTGGTACGAAGCTATTAAATACAGCACATTTAATACATTTCTAATTTATTAATTAATCAACATTTAAATGTTGATGTTATTCTCCTTTCTCTACAGGGCCTTTTGTTAGGGCGATGTTAATTTTAGATTTTTTAACAATATCGTACGGGTAATCTTTACAATTAAAATTGTTTGGGGAGCTATTCGTTTTTTAAATGGTAATTTCAATTAAATTTGTCAATGTAATTAAGCCTTATTAAACAAGGTGTGGCTGTTGGTTTTTAATCCTATTAAATTAACACGATAAATAACAATTAAAAAATGAAAGGACGCCTACTGTCGCGATACGCTGCCATGCTAGTTGCTCTATTACTAATTACTCTGAATAGTGATGCTCAAATTTGGAAAAGCCCAATGGCTAATTCAAATACTAATTTTTATACTATTCAAAATGCTTTCAACCACGATATGCGAAGCACTTTGCGGAAAATAGAGCGTGAACAAACTAAAGGTGGAAACTCCGTTTCGTCGAGCAAAAAAACGACGAACAATGAAGAGAGCGAGGAAGAAATGGAAGGTTATCTTCAGTTCAAACGATGGGAACATTTTATGGAGCCCCGTGTTTTCCCTTCTGGTGACCTAAGTCTTCCGTCTTCAACTTGGAATCGCTTTCAAACTTATCTAAATAACACACCCGCGGCAATGCAAATGTACTTGCAGGGAAACGGAAACCCTTCCGTACAACACAGCATTAACCCAAATACAATACAATCTTCAAGTTGGACTTTTGCAGGACCAACAGGTAGTCCCGTCGGCTCTGGTGCTGGGCGGATTGGATTCGTTCGTCTTGATCCCACAAACGCCAATACAATTTGGGTGGGTGCTCCTGCTGGCGGCTTATGGAAATCAACAAACGGGGGGGCGAGCTGGGTAACCGGAACAGATTTTCTTTCCGTAATCGGCGCTAGTGATGTTGTGATTGATTCTACAAATACACAAATAATGTATCTCGCAACTGGAGACGGAGATGCTGGCGACACCTATTCAATAGGAGTTTTAAAATCAATTGATGGTGGCGTAACTTGGAATCCTTCAGGTTTAACATGGACCGTAAATCAAGGCCGAACAATTCGAAAGCTTTTAATAATGCCAGGAACGCCGTCAACAATTATGGCATTTTCAAATGTTGGGATTTGGAGAACCACAAATAGCGGAACAACGTGGACTCAAGTATTGACTACTTCTTGTTTTGATGCTGAATTTATGCCTCAAACGCCAAATACAATTTATGCTTGCGGAAAAGATTTTTTTAAGTCTACCAATGGTGGCGCCACTTGGACAACGATTACAACCGGACTTCCTACCGCAGCTAGCGTTAATCGACTAGCAATTGCAGTAACAGCTGCAAATTCATCTACTATTTATTTAGTTGCGGGAAGCGCTGCTAACTCAGGATTGTATGGCTTTTATAAATCAACAAACTCTGGAACTTCATTTACTCAGATTACAATCGCCTCTCCTAGTAATCTGCTTGGTTGGTCCAGTGCAGGGAGTGATGTTGGCGGACAAAGCTGGTACGATTTAACAATAGACTGTTCACCAACCAACGCAAATGAGGTTTGTGTTGGAGGAGTAAATCTTTGGAGAACAACAAATGGAGGAACCAATTGGACGCTTAATGGTCACTGGACAGGATCGGGCGCTCCGTATGTCCATGCGGATCAACATGCAATGTTGTATTTAAACGCAACTACAATGCTTATTGGGTGTGACGGCGGTGTTTTTAAAACAACAACTAATGGAGGTGCTTGGGCTGATTTATCTAACAATCTATGCATCGCTCAGATGTATCGCATTGGCTTGTCGGGGCAAACGGGAAGCCCCAACTTTTGGCTTACGGGACATCAAGACAACGGAACAAATCTTAAAAATGGCGCAACATACGCAAGAACCTTAGGCGGAGATGGGATGGATTGTTTTATTGACAGAACAAATAATAATGTGATGTACGCCGAGTATTACAACGGTACACACAACAGAAGCACAAATGGTGGCGGAACTTGGACAGGAATTACTTCAGGCCTAACAGGAAACGCTCCTTGGGTTACGGCATGGTACCAAGACCCAACAGTAGCCAATACAATTTATTGCGGGAGAAGCGATATCTGGAAATCAACAAATCAGGGAACAACTTGGGCAATGCTAACTGCTCTGCCTGGATCTGGAACCGTTGTCGATTTTAAAGTTGCGCCGTCGTCGAACCAAACAATTTATGTAGTCCGTTCAAATGCGGTTTATGTAACAACAAATGGAGGTACAACATGGACTACAATAACCGGAACGCTTCCTGTTGGAACAGTTTCAATAAGCAGAGTTGATGTTAACCCTTCTAATCCTCTCACAGCAATTGTAACTTTCTCCGGCTACTCTTCTGGCAACAAAGCTTTCAAAACAATTAACGGAGGAACGACATGGACAAATATTTCAACAGGGCTACCAAACCTTCCGTGCAACACTGTGCGTTACGATGCAAGCTCTTTGATTGGGGCTGTATATATTGGGGCTGATGTTGGAGTTTATTATATGGATAGCACATTTGTAAATTGGCAACCCTACTTTATTGGCCTTCCAAACGTCCCTATTTTTGATCTTGAAATTCATGCCGGAACGTCAAAACTTCGTGCTGCATCTTATGGTCGTGGAGTTTGGGAAATAGATATTTATAATACGGGCACAATGCCGCCCATTGCGCAGTTCAGCCCAAACACATTTATTACTTGTACAAACACGCTTGTCAACTTCACAGACCTGTCAACTTTTAATCCAACATCTTGGGCTTGGACTTTTCCAAGTGGCAGCCCGGCTACCTCTACATCACAAAACCCTTCTGGTGTTTCTTGGGCAACAGCAGGAACTTATACAGTAACTCTTTCCACTTCAAATGCAAACGGAACAAGTTCAACAACTCAGGTTATAACTGTCCTTGGCTCACAAACACCGCCAATAGTAGAGGGTTTTCAATCTGCTACTTTTGTTCCTGTGGGTTGGACCGCCAACAATATTAACAACGACGGTGTTTTTTGGAATTTAGCAACTGTTGGATCAGGAAGCTCTCAAAGCGCAAGGTTTGATAATTACAATATGGACGTGTCGGGTGCTAAAGACGAAATTTGGGCCCCTCGATTAAATTGCTCCTCCTTAATTACAATGCAACTGACATTTGATGTGGCATATGCTCGGTATGACGCAGTGTATTCTGATTCATTGCAAGTTTTAATTTCAACTAATTGTGGCGCAACATGGACATCGGTGTATTTAAAAGGAGGAACAAATACTCCCGGGAATCTTGCAACTGCTCCAGATCAAACGTCTTCTTTGTTTGTTCCTTCACCAATACAATGGAGAAACGAAAGTGTTAGTTTAAATGCTTACATAGGGCAGTCAAGTGTATTTATTAATTTTAGAAATCTCGGACACTACGGACAGGCTATTTATGTTGACAACATAAATATTACTGGAACAGTTTCTGCACTACCCTCTGCAACGTTTTCGGCAAGCTCCTTGTCTGTTTGTGCTGGAGTTCCTGTAAGCTTTACCGACGCATCAACAAATTCGCCAACTGGTTGGTCTTGGACTTTTCCGGGAGGAACTCCTGCATCGGCAACAACTCAAAATGTAGCTAGTGTAATTTGGAATACGGCCGGAACCTATACGGTTACGCATACCGCAACAAATGTATCTGGAACAGGCGCTTCAACACAAGTCATAATAATTAAGCCATTGCCAACGGTTGCAACTACTACCACATCAGGAACTATTTGTGCTGGAAATAGTACATCAATTACTGCAAGTGGGGCCGTTTCTTATACGTGGATGCCAGGAAATTTATCGGGCGCTACTATTACAATTAGTCCCGCAACAACAACAACTTACACTGTAACAGGAACAGGAGCAAACGGCTGCACAAAATCTGCAACGAGAACAATTACAGTTAATCCTATCCCAACAGTTACGACTACTTCCACATCAGGAACAATTTGTGCTGGAAATAGTACTTCAATTACGGCCAGTGGCGCATCTTCATACAATTGGATGCCTGGAAATTTATCAGGGGCAACTATTACTGTTTCACCATTAACAACAACCACATATACAGTTACGGGAAATACAGCGGGATGCACAAATACAGCAACTAGAACAATTACAGTTAGCCCTGCTCCAACCATTACAACAACAACAACTGCGGCAACTATTTGTGTGGGAAACACCAGTTCAATTACAGCTACGGGCGGCACTACTTACATGTGGATGCCTGGAAGTTTATCGGGAGCAACTATTACAATTAGTCCTGTCGCTACTACAACATACACAGTAACGGGTACGGGAGCAAACGGCTGCACAAACACTTCAACAAGAACAATTACAGTTAATCCTACGCCAATCATTACAATCACAACAACTTCGGCAACGGTGTGCTCTGGCAACAACACTTCATTAACGGCAAGCGGCGCTACTTCCTATGTTTGGATGCCAGGAAATTTATCGGGTGCAACAATTATAGTTAGTCCAACGACAACTACAACGTACACCGCGACAGGTACAAATGGAAATGGTTGCGTGGGCTCAGCGATAATTACAATAACAACAATTGCTAATCCAACAATTTTAGCAACAACAACAATGAATACAATTTGCGCTGGAGGAACAACAACAATTACTGCAAGTGGGGCGAATTCATATAGCTGGATGCCTGGAAATTTATCGGGCACAACTGTTACTGTTTCTCCGTTATCAACAACAACATATACCGTAATCGGAACAGCAACGAATGGCTGCACAAACACTACAACACAGACAATTACTGTAAGTGCTGCTCCAAATGTTACAATCTTCACACCTAGTTTTTTAATGTGCTCGGCAGCTAACGCAACATTAACTGCATCAGGAGCAACTTCGTACACCTGGCAACCTGGAAATTTGTCGGGAGCAACAATTACTGTTTCCCCGTTATCAACAACAACTTACACTGTCGTTGGAACAAACGGAAACGGATGCACAAACTCAGCAACGCAAATGATTGTTGTGTCACCAAGCCCTACTGTAGTTGTAACTGCGTCCAATTCCTCAATCTGCTATGGCGACTCCGTTACATTAGTTGTCTCAGGCGCTTCCGTTTATAATTGGATGCCTGGAAATATATCCAACGCTACAGTCACCTATGTTCCCGCTACCAGTACAACCTACACTGTAATTGGAACTTATCCAAGTGGCTGCTCCGACACCTTGCTTGTTCCAATTACAGTAAATATAATTCCAACTGTTACTGCATCAATTTCAGCAGACAGCGTTTGTTTTGGTAATTCGATTACGCTTACCGGTTTTGGTGCAGCAACTTATAGCTGGCAACCCATTAACATGAGTGGCTCTCCGATCACAGACTTTCCGATTTCAAGCACAACGTACACCGTAACGGGTTTGTCTGCTGCTGGTTGCTCAAATACATCAACTGTTTCTGTATTCGTAAATTCGATTCCTTTAGTGAATGCTGTTGCTTCAAGCAATCTTATTTGCCTTGGCGCATCTGTGAATCTTAATGGAACTGGAGCCGCATCTTACCTGTGGCAGCCTATTAATCTTAGTGGCCCTACTGTTTCAGACGCGCCAACAACAACAGTTACTTACACAGTAACGGGTACAGATCTAAATGGTTGTATAAATATTGACTCTACAACTGTAACTGTTGTACCTCAACCAACAGTTAGCATCGCGGGGCTTAATATTATTTGTCCTGGGAACAGTGTTAGTTTAACTGCTAGCGGAGCAACCTCTTACGCTTGGTTGCCGGGAGGACAAACAACCGCAACTATAATTGACTCACCAATTACAAGTACAACTTATTCCGTAACAGGAACTGACTCTTTAGGATGCTTTAGTTTAGCTACGCACACCGTTGTAATTGATATTCCACCAGCAACTCCAATTGTTATTGTGAATGGAAATATCCTTACATCAAATGTGACTGGCGCAAATTATCAATGGTTTCTAAATGGAGTTCCTATTCCTTTGTCTACGGGGCAATCCTGTACAGCAACGGTACTTGGCACATATACTGTTGAAGTTTACGACTCGCTAGGATGTGGCTCTGGGCAATCTACCGCAGTTGTTGATCCTACAGGAATAGCGCAACTAAACGACTTCGACTTTATGCGCGTTATTCCAAATCCAAACGACGGGCACTTTATGTTAAGTATTCACACTACAAAAACAGACAATTACATCCTTGAAATTCAAAATATACTTGGTCAAATTGTATACAGAGAAATCTTAAATAACTTAGGCGGTAACTATAATCACGAAATCAACTTGACTAATTACGGGGTTGGTGTTTATACTATTCGTCTGATAAATTCTGAAAAAGAACAAATTATCAAATCTGTTACTTATTAAACTTTTTTGTTTTTAATATAAATTAATTTTAGCGCAATGCTTTTTTTTTACAAGGCGAGAATAAAATTCAACATTGCCCCATTTATTGTTTTACTGTTCTGTTCATCCTTTGAGTTATATGCGCAAAACAATTTAAAATGGGTGGAGCTTCGTCAAACCCCAGGAGTAAGTTTTTACACAATAAAAAGTGCGTTTGACTCCGCTTGGGCCGAGAGGGAAGTTGAAATAAGACAAGCTAGAAACAGAGGACCACAAGTTGAACAAGCGACTAATCGCGAAGTTGAAAAACTTGATGGCACTTTTTTTCAATTCAAGCGATGGGAAAACTTTATGGAGCAGCGTGTTTATCCATCTGGAGACATTTCTTTGGTGGGAACAACTTACCTGCGCTTCAATGAATACCTCGATGCTAACCCAATTGCGAAGGCGCAACACCTTGCTTCGGTTGCGCGTACCCCTTCTTCTAATTCTTGGTCGTTTGTTGGGCCGGTTGGCGCTCCAACTAACTCTGGAGCTGGGAGATTATGTTGTGTTAGGTTACAACCAGGAAATTCAAACATTATTTATGTTGGCGCACCAGCGGGCGGGCTGTGGAAATCTCTCGACGCCGGCGCAACGTGGGCTTGTCTAACAGATTTTCTTCCGGTAATTGGCTGTTCAGATGTTGCCATCGACCCAAATAACACAAACATTCTTTACATCGCTACAGGAGACATTGAAGGGGATTGCCCAAGTATTGGTGTAATGAAAAGTATCGATGGGGGCGCCACATGGAATACTACTGGTCTTTCGTTTGCACACAATGCTTTTAGAAAAATAGGAAAACTTTTGATCGACCCAACTAATTCAAATATTCTATACGCAGCAACTACGGCTGGTATTTTTAAAACAATAGATGCTGGAGCAAATTGGTATCTCGCTACCCAAAGCAATACAACAGACATGGAGTTTAAGCCCGGTGACTCTAATACAATTTACGCTGGGAGGGTTGGCTTTTTTAAAACATCAAATGCCGGAGCCACATGGACACAAATAGCAACTGGGCTTCCCCAAAGTAGCCTTGTTTCGCGCATTGCGATTGCTGTCACCCCTGCTGCGCCAGACAATGTTTATATCGTTGCTGCAAATGCATCAACAAATGCATCAGAGGGCGTTTACCTTTCAACAAACAGCGGAAACTCTTTTGTTCCCCAATCGGGCTCCCCAAACCTTTTGGGCTGGGAGGCTGACGGAAGCGATGCAACGGGGCAAGGTTGGTATGATCTATCAATTGCCGTAGCAAATGATGATCCGAATGTTGTCATTGTTGGAGGAGTAAATATTTGGCGCTCGGATGATATGGGAATAACTTTTAATCTAAACGCGCATTGGTATGGAGCGAACGGCGCACCTTATGTACACGCCGATTGTCACGATCTTATTTTTGACCCAAACGCATCAGGTGTTTATTTTGCTGGTTGCGATGGAGGTATTTTTAGGACGCCTGACGACGGAAATAGTTTTAATGATCACAGCGGCAATTTATCAATTGCGCAAATTTATAGAGGCGGCGTTTCCGGATCCACACCAGGAACGCTTATTTCGGGCCACCAAGATAATGGTACAAACGTAAAGGTGGGAACAAATTATTTCAGAGGAATAGGTGGAGATGGGATGGATTGTTTTATTGATCAAACAACCGACCTAAAAATGTTTGGTGAATTATATTATGGGGATTTCCGTCGTTCTACAAACGGGGGGCTAAACTGGTCTACCATCAATAATGGAACGCCAGGCAACGGAGACTGGATTACTCCATGGGAGCAAGACCCTGTGTTAGCAAATGTTTTATATGCAGGCTTTGATCAGTTATACAAAACAACAAATCAAGGAACTTCTTGGAGTGCTGTTGGAAACGCCACTTTTGGAAATATAAAAGATATTGAGATTTCAAAAAGTAACAATCAGGTTATATATATTTCCACGGGAGCTTCGCTGAATCGGTCGAATGATGGTGGAATTAATTGGGTGCCAATTACTGGTAATTTAGGGGGGCTATCATTTACACGAATTGTGGTAAGTAAAGAAGATCAAAATAAAGTATGGGTTACCGTTTCTGGCTATACAGCAAACTCAAAAATTTTTTATAGTGCAAATGGCGGAACCACATGGACAAACATTTCTTATGGGCTACCTAATGTCCCTGCAAATTGTTTAACGGTTGTTCCTGGTACATCTAACGATGCTATATTTATCGGAATGGACGTTGGCGTTTATTACAGAGACAACTCCAGTGCAAGCTGGCAACCTTTCTTCACAAACCTTCCTAATGCTCCAATTTACGATTTAGATATTTTTCTTCCTACTTTGAAATTAACTGCTTTTACCTATGGTCGCGGAGTTTGGGAAGCTAGCGTCGACCAAACGTTACTTAGCCCACTTGCAAATTTCTCAGCAACGCCGGCGGTGATTTGCCCTTCGCAATCCGTAACGTTTACGGATCTATCAACCTTTGCACCCACCTCCTGGAGCTGGGGTTTTCCTGGCGGAACGCCATCAACATCAACAGCTCAAAACCCAACTGTAACTTACAACTCGGTTGGAACTTTTCCTGTAACTCTTGTTGCAACGAATAACGCAGGAAGCGGAACAAAAACTCAGACGGCTTATATCTGCGTTGGGGCACCTCAACACCCTCCATATACAGAAGGATTTGTTTCACCTTCTTTCCTCCCAGCTGGATGGTCAGGTTTGAATGTGGGAAACCAAGCTGCTTTTTGGAAAAGAAGTGCAAGTGTTGGACACAATAGTTCGGAAAGTGCATACTTCGATAACTACAACAACAGCATTAATGGGGAGCAAGATGAAATGCGCTCGATTGGATTAAATTTTTCTGGCTATACAAGTTTGTCGATGACTTTTGACGTTGCTTATGCTCGTTACAACTCCTCAAGAAGCGATACGTTGCGAGTTTTGATTTCTACAAACTGCGGATTAACTTGGACTTCTGTTTATCTTAAAGGAGGAAATCTGCTTGCTACCTCTACAACACAAACTTCTGCGTTTACTCCTTCGAATAATCAGTGGCGAACTGAGTCAATAAACCTAAACGCATATGCGGGGCAAGGCGGTGTGCTTATTGCTTTTCAAAACCACGGACGGCATGGGAATTTTTTATACTTAGACAATATTAATATTACCGCCACAGCAAACGCAGCTCCTGTTGCCGCATTTACAAATGCTTCAACTATTTGTCAAAACAATAGCGCAACATTTACAGATATCTCTTCGCCAACGCCAACGACTTGGGCCTGGAGTTTTGTTGGAGGAACTCCTTCAACATCTACATTACAAAACCCTTCTGTGGTCTGGACAACACCTGGAACGTTTACTGTTTCTTTAACGTCTTCTAATAGTTTTGGCAGCAGCACTTCATCTCAAATAATTACTGTCAGTCCTTCTCCAATAGCCAATGCGGGTTTAGATACTGCTATCTGTAGTGCAAATTATTTGCAGTTAAATGCTAGTGGAGGAATAGCATACAGCTGGACACCAACTTCGGGCCTGAGTAATTCTTTTATTGCATCGCCAGGAATTTACATTACATCATCTTTGAATTTTTCTGTTACGGTTACTGATATAAATGGATGTACTTCTTCGGATTCTGTTTTAGCCACAGCGCTCTCTCTCCCTACGTTTACTATTAATGGAAGCCCTTCAAATATTTGTTTGGGTGATACCGCTGAGCTCGTTTGTTCAAATTCCTCTTGGGCTTACACATGGACTCCGTCGGTTTCATTAAATGTTGCTACTGGCGATTCTGTTTTTGCAACACCTGTTTCTTCCACAAATTATACCGCAACCGCAGTTGGTACAAATTTTTGTAGCTACGTTGCAAGTAAAACTATTGTTGTTTATCCGCCACTTGCACTTCCAACAATTCTGACAAACGGATGGGTGTTAACGTGTACAACACCTGGCTTTGTTTATCAATGGTATTTGAATGGAAATCCTATTGTGGGCGCAAACCAACAAATCTATACAGCGACAACTATAGGAAGTTACGCTGTCGAAGCAAGCAGTTACCAAGGTTGTGTGTCTGGAATTTCTCCTGCTGTTTTAGTGTCAGGAATAGCAATACAAGAAGTCCTTCCGTTTGTTATTGCTCCAAACCCTAATGGTGGGGCGTTCAGTCTATCCTTTAATTTTAATTTCTACGATGATTTTAATCTGAGTATTTTCACCGTTGATGGCAAGCTTGTCTACATAGAAAATCTCCCAAACTTTATTGGTGAATACAATAAAAAAATTGATCTTTCTGAGTTGGGCCCCGGTCTTTATATTATAAAACTATCCACAAACAAAGAAGTTTCATCGCAACATATTATAGTTTATTAATCTATGAATGCTAGTAAGTGGGTTGTCGATAAATCGTGGACGCTCTTCCTCGACAGAGATGGTGTAATCAATGTGCGATTTCCTGGTGACTATGTAAAGCGTGTAGAAGACTTTGAATTTCTTCCTGGCGTAAAGCAGGCGATTGCAAAATTTTCTTCTTTGTTCGGAAGAATTGTGGTAGTAACCAATCAACAAGGAATTGCGCGTGGTCTTTACTCACACGAAGATTTGAAAGCAATTCACGATCACATGCAAAGTGAAATTGAAAAAGCCGGTGGAAAAATTGACGCTGTTTATTATGCGCCGCAAAGAGATTCCGAAAATTCTCCAATGCGTAAACCGGGAATTGGTATGGCGCTCGCCGCAAAAAAAGATTTTCCTGAAATTGATTTTTCTAAATCAGTAATGGTTGGTGATAGTGAAAGCGACATGCTGTTTGGAAGGTCTGCTGGAATGCGAATCGTTTTTCTTGCTGACGAAGAAATAGGGGTTGAAATTGACGAACGCGTGGATTCTCTTCTGGAATTTGTAGCAAAATTGAGATAAATCAAATTCGTTTACACAGCTTCCACGAATGTTCTAGGTTAGACGCATTAACGCCCTACAGTGCAGTTTCTTCCTATCACAACATTATTCCAAGCTATTCCTGCGCCGTTTCCTATAAAATAAAAATTATTATTGTTGGTTAAATCAATTGCACCATGAACATTCGGCGCAAAAGTTGACGGTGCAGCGCAGGTTCCTAGTGCACTACCGCCATATCCCGTTTGCCACTGTGCCATATTGAGTCTTTTTGG
>Ga0214919_10005933_pt1 | contig 17011 bp, 9 predicted proteins | sample LL1503_MetaG_FD_177994 | JGI IMG/M metagenome (GOLD analysis project Ga0214919, IMG submission 177994) | Freshwater microbial communities from Lake Lanier, Atlanta, Georgia, United States - LL-1503 | ecosystem: Environmental > Aquatic > Freshwater > Lake | place: USA: Georgia | collected 2015-03-15
TGATCTGCGCGCCGTCGAGCGCTACGTCGAAAACGAGTTCGATCTCAACCAGTGCCAACTCACGCTGAAGGCCGACGGGGAAACGTTACTCGAGCGCGAGTTGGGCCGCGAAGGTAGCAAGCCCTTGGAGTTTGTCTTTGAGCGCACGTGGGCGGCCGGCGACCACGAATTGACCGTCGAGCTCCGACCCCACGGCGAAGCGCGGCCCCAATTCCGCCAATTGCGCCTGCGGCTCAACGCCGTGGTCGTGCGCGGGCCCATGGCGAAAGAGCACTGGGTCGCGCCCAAAGATTACGCCCGCTTTTTCCCTCGCTCGGCTCCGGCCGATCTCGCCGGTCGGCGTAACTATGCTGCGGAAATTTTGGGGAAATTTGCCACGCGGGCGTTTCGTCGACCGGTCGATGCGCCGACCGTGGCGCGGCTCGTGAAGCTGGCTGAAAGTGTTTTCACAGAAAAAAACAGCACCTTTGAAGCCGGCATCGCGCAGGCGATGGTCGCTGTGCTGGCTTCACCGCGGTTTATTTTCCGCGAAGAAGAGGTGGAGCTCCTGCGCGATGACCATGAGCATCCGCGCATCGACGAGTACGCATTGGCTTCGCGGCTCTCCTATTTTTTCTGGTCCACGATGCCCGATGAGGAACTATTTCGCCTTGCCGCCAGCCATCGCCTGCGCGCCGAGTTGCCGAAGCAGATCACGCGCCTGCTGGCGAACCCGCGCGCGTCGGAGTTGGTGAAAAACTTCACGGGTCAATGGCTGCAGGCGCGCGATATTTCTACTATCGGCATCGACGCCCCCGCAATTTTCCTGCGCGAACATCCGCCTTCGCCTGGGTTCAATAGAGCGCGCGCCACCATCCGTCGCATTTCCGAAATCCCCGACGTGAACCGCACGCCTGAAGACGTCGCCGCGCTCGAGGCCGCGCGCAAGATCCGCGCCGAAGTCACCGGAAAAACCGGCCCGCAACTCACCGGCAGCCTCCGCACCGCGATGCAGGAAGAGACCGAGATGTTGTTTGCGCACGTGCTCGCCGAGGATCGCCCGCTCACCGAGCTGATTGATAATCACTACACGTTTCTCAACGAAGAACTAGCCAAACACTATGGCATCACCGGTGTGACCGGCCGCGCGATGCGCAAGGTCACGCTGCCGCCCGACAGCCCGCGCGGTGGGGTGTTGACCCAAGGCACCGTGCTCGCCGTCACCTCGAATCCCACCCGCACCTCGCCCGTGAAACGCGGCGTCTTCATTCTCGATGCTATTCTCGGCACGCCGCCCGCGCCACCGCCGCCGAATATCCCGGCGCTCGAAGATGCTGCCAGTCCCGAGAAAATCCGCCAGATGACGCTGCGTGAAAACATGGCCCTCCACGCCTCGAATCCGTTGTGCGCTTCGTGCCATAGTCGCATGGATCCGCTCGGGCTCGCGCTGGAAAATTTCAATGCTCTCGGCCAGTGGCGCACCACTGAGATGAATCACCCCATTGAGCCCGCCGGCCAACTGATCACGGGTGAAAAATTCACCGACATCCGCGGCTTGAAACGCATCCTCGCCACCGACCGGCGGCAGGACTTTTATCGCTGCGTGAGCGAAAAACTCTTCACCTACGCGCTCGGGCGCGGCGTGGAATATTCCGACACCGAAACGATCGATCAACTCGTCGCGCAACTTGAAGCCTCGGGCGGTCGTCCATCCGTGCTCATTCGCGGCATCATTGCCTCCGCGCCTTTTCAACAACGTCGTCGCCCCGCGCCGACCGAAGCCGTTGCCTTTAACCCCTCTGTTCCCGCTCTCACCTCGACCCTATGAAACCTGCCGCCCCTGCTGCTTTCACTGCTGAGCAACATCTCGCCGCGATGAACCGCCGCCATTTCTTGCGCGGACTCGGGGCGTGCATCGCGTTGCCTTCGCTTGCCTCGCTCGTGCCGACTCGGGCTCTCGCCGCCGCGCCTGCCGCCAAAGGCCTCGCCACGACCGCCACGGGTGCGCCCTTGCGCACGGCGTTTGTGTATTTCCCCAACGGCGCCATCCCCGCGAGTTGGTGGCCCGAGGGCAGTGGCACGAATTTCAATTTTGGTCCCACGCTCCAACCGCTCGCGGCGCTGCGTCACCAACTGCAGGTCGTCAGCGGGCTCGACCACGCCAACGCCCGCGCCGGCAACGACGGCGGGGGCGACCACGCGCGCGGCAACGGCGTGTTTCTCACCGGCGTGCGCCTTAATAAGAGCGCGACCGATATTCGCGCTGGTATTTCGATCGACCAGACGATCGCCAATCAAGTCGGCCACCTCACGCGTTTCCCTTCGCTCGAACTCACCTGCGACACTGATCGTCGCGCGGGCAACTGCGACTCCGGTTACGCGTGCGCGTATCAGTACAATCTCTCGTGGCGCTCCGCCACGACGCCAATGCCGCCCGAGTCGAATCCACGCCTGCTCTTTGAACGCATGTTTGGGGCCGGCCCGCACGGCACGCGCGCCGAAAACGCCCGCCTCCGCATGGAAGCGCGTCGCTCCGTGCTCGATTTCGTCAACGAGGACACGCGCCGCATGCAGAGTCGCCTCGACCCGCGCGACCGCGAGAAACTCGATCAATATCTCACCGGCATTCGCGAAGTGGAAATCCGCATCCAGAAAGCCGAACGTTTTGGGGCCAACGTCGATCCCGACCTCGCTACGCCCGCGGGCATTCCGCGCAGCCACGGCGAACACGTTCGCCTGATGTACGACTTGCTCGCGCTCGCGTTTAAGACCGACTCCACGCGCGTCGCGACCTTCGCCCTCGCGCACGACGGCGACAATCGCTCCTTCAGCGAAATCGGCGTCGCCGAGGGTCACCACGATCTTTCCCATCACCAGGGAAATCAGGAGCGCATCGCGAAGATCGCGCGCATCGACCGCTGGTATTCCGAGCAATTCGCCCGTTTCCTCCAAGACCTCGAATCCACCCGCGACGTCGATGGCAACTCCGTGTTGCACAACACGCGGATCGTCTACGGCAGCGGCAACGCCGACGCCAACCGCCACTCGCACGACAACTTGCCCGTGATCCTCGCCGGAGGCGGCGGTGGCCAGCTGAACCCCGGTCGCTACGTGCGCCACGGTTCGAAGCCGATGACGAATCTCTATCTCAGTCTCGCCGATCAGGCGGGTGTGACGGGTCTCGAGCGTTTCGGTGATTCGACGGGCCGTTTAGCGAATATCTAAATCGCGCCGTGCGCGCGGCCCCGGCGCAAAACCTCAGGCGTGGGCGCGGCGATTTTGGCGCCGACGCTGTAGCATCGTCGCGCCGAGCGCGATGATGCCGGCGACTAAAGCGTAGGTCGTGGGCTCCGGTACAGCTGAGGCGTAAAGGCCAGAAATGGCGGCCGCGTTGAGCGAGCTGTCGTAGATGCGAATTTCGTCGAGGGAGCCGTTGTAAAATGAAACGCCCGGATTGCGGGAGAGGTCGGAGCCGATCAAGAAACCGCTCGCGCTATTCCGCACTCCGGTTGGCCCGCTGGCGAACGACGATTCCAAGGTGCCGTTGACGTAAAGGGCCATGGCGCCGGTGGTGCCGTTCCACGTGGCGGCGACGAATTGCCATTGGCCGTTATTCACGTTGGAGGAGGAGAAAATCGTTTTATCCACATCTAGACCTCCGACCCCGAAAGCGACTTTGGATCCGATCTGTGAAATACCCCAATCGTTCGTGCCGCCGGATAATTCATGATCGACCAAGCCGGCGCCTTCCCACCAAAAGTCTAAAGTCGTGTGGGAGTTGGTCGACGTGGTGTTCATCCAAAACGTGATCGTGAAAGCCGTCAGCGCCGGACTGCTGCTCGTGCTAAGATAAGCAGTTGAGGTCCCATTAAACAGTGCGCCGCTCGTGCCGTTTTGGCCGGTGCCAAAGGTCACGCCGCCGGAGTTGGTCAAGGTGATGCCACTGAGCGTGCCCGATTGGGTGAGGTAACTGTTGGTCGAGCTGTTGAAGTCTAAATTAAACACCGTCGTCTGCGCGCGCAGCCCGATGCTCAACAGCGTGAGGCAAACGGTCAGGCAAATGTTGAAAAACGACAGTCTCACTGGCCCGACTGAGATGGCTCACGCTCACGTTGTCGAACGTGGGCGGAGAGCATTATTGCTTAGGCCGAATTAGGCTCGGCGGTGGCGACTTTAAACTCCGGCGCTGGTGATTTTAGGCCAGACACGCCTTGAAAGCCTCGGTGAGCGCAGCGCGATCGAGGTTTTTGCCGATGAAGACGAGCGTGTTAGTGCGGGCCTCGCCGGATTTCCATTCGCGATCGAACTTGGCGTCGAAGAGCATGTGCACGCCTTGGAAGATGAGGCGCTTGTTGGAGCCTTTCACGGCGAGCACACCCTTCATGCGGTAGATGTCGCCGCCTTTCACACGGAGGAGCTCGCTGATCCACTCGTTGAGTTTTTTGCCGTCGAGGTCGCCGGGGTTGCTGATGCCGACGGAGGTGACGGCTTCGTTGTGCGTGTGGGCCGCGTGGAAATCTTGCTGCCATGCGGGGCGCGCGGTTTCGCCCATGACGTGGATATGGAGCGGGTGCTCGCCGCAGGCTTCGAAGACGAGGTAGAAACCGGGCTCTTTGATTTTTAGCACGAACTTGCCGTTGCCCTCGCTGAGCAGGAGGCGTTGGAGCGTAGCGCCGGGGACGAGGGCATCGCCCTCTTTCAGACGGGCTTCCCAATCAGCAAAAACGTGAACCGCGGCGTCGCGCGCGATCGCGATGGCGGCTTGGGCGGCGGAGGTGGTGAAGTCGCCGTTGACGGGTAATTTCACGGGCATGACGACGATATCGAGTTCGTTTTCGTTGCCGTGGTGATGGTGCTCGTGGTCGCACGTGCCGTGGTCGTGATCGCAGTGGGAGTGGTCGTGGCCGTCGTGGGCGTGATCGTGGTGGCCAATGACGAATTCGTGCGCGCCGACGGGCAGCGCGTAGGCGCCGGCCCATTCGAAAGGATACTCGGGTTGGAGGAACTGGGGGTCGACTTCGACGGCGCGGTCGAGATTGAAACCGCCGATGTTGAGGACGCGATCGAGGGGGACGTCGGCGTTTTGGGCGCGATGGATTTTGGCGACGGCGTTGATCGTACGGATGCGGGCCTCGAGCGGCGCGAGTTCGGCGGCGGGGATGAGGTCGGTTTTGTTGAGGATGATGACGTCGGCGAAGGCGAGTTGCTTCACGGATTCGTCGTCGGTGCCGAGGTGTTGGAGGATGTGTTTGGCGTCGACGACGGTGACGATGGCGTCGAGGCGGAAGTTGGCCTTCATCTCGTCGTCAGTGAAAAACGTCTGGGCGACGGGGCCAGGGTTGGCGAGGCCGGTGGTCTCGATGAGGATGCCGTCGAGGGGTTCCTTGCGCTTCATGAGGCGACCGAGGATGCGGATGAGATCGCCGCGCACGGTGCAGCAGATGCAGCCGTTGTTCATCTCGAAGAGCTCCTCGTCGGATTGGATGACGAGTTGGTTGTCCACGCCGACCTCGCCGAATTCGTTTTCGATGACGGCGAGCTTCTTGCCGTGCTGCTCGGTGAGGATGCGGTTGAGGAGCGTGGTTTTGCCGGCGCCGAGGAAGCCGGTGAGGACGGTGACAGGAATGGGCATGAAAAAAGAAGAAGCTGAGCTTGGCGAAAGGAAGTCGGCGAGCAACGCCGGAGCGGGACCAGGCCTTATTTCTCGAGGTGGAATTCTACTTTCTCGAACTTGGTGCCCTTGATCTCGACGCTGAAGATACCGGAGAAATTGGCGCTGGTTTTTAGCCAGTCGGCTTGGACTTCAAATTGGGAGGTGTCGCCGACGGTTTCGCCGGTGGAGGGATTGGCGACGGCCTGGAGGGTGAGCGGCGTGAATTTGCCGCCGGGCATGGCGACGAGCTCGAGCGTCTGAGGTTTAATGCGGACGAAATTCTCGGCGTGGCCGTCGAGGATCCAAGCGGTGAGTTTACCGGTGGTGGCTTCGCGGAGGAGTTCGAGGTTGTAAGCGTGTTCGCCGATTTCGACGAGGCTGCCACCGTGCGGAGCGGTGTGGACGTGTTGATGCTCGGCGGCCTGATCGTGGCCTGCGTGGTCGTCTTTTTTGCCGCAGGCGGCGAGGGCGCAGAGGACAAAGGTGGTAACGGTGATGCGTAGAGCTGAGTTCATGCAGAAATGTATCGTGGCTAAATGTGACGGAAAGGCCAGTGACCAGTCGAGAAATTGCATTAAGGTCTATGGTTCAGACTTAAGGCCGGGTCGTCGGTTGTTCGCGAAGAAATTTTAAGAAACTGAGTCGCTCACGATCGCTCGCGATATTACGAAAAGCTTTGGCGCGTGGTGGTTGAAGCCACGAATTTCGTTTTTCAAGAATTAGGCCGAGCGGATAAATTTAAGACCGTAGTGCCAGGGCGGGAGGTCGAGCGGCGTGGCCGGTGGTATGAGGCCACCGGTTTGTTCGGCCCAATCGAGCACTTGAACGGGTGTGGGGCGGATGGAGAGAGGTGGGCCGCGTGGCGTAGATACGTCGCTGCGCCAATGAATGACGGTGAGCCAACCGCCCGGTTGGATAATATCACGGGCTCCGCGAAGTAGAGCCAAGGGGGCCTCGGCGTGTAGTATGTTAAAGAGTAACGCAGCGGCGCAGGAGCCGGGCGGCAGGCCGAAGCCGTCGCTGAGGACGTCGCGGACGGAGGCGTGAAGGTTCTTGATTCCAGCTTCAGTGGCACGTCGCGCGGTAGTGCGGACCATGGTGGAATCGACGTCGAGCGCGTGAAAAGTACCGTGAATGCGCTGGGCGAGTGGGAGCGCGAATGTGCCGTAGCCGCAGCCTACCTCGACGATGTCGCATGGGTTGCTTTGCCGGTTCGGATTCAGGTTAAAACCGAAGGCGTCAAGGATGGCGGGAACGTCGAACAAGCTTTCCCAGTACGCTTGTTCGGGCATGCCGCTTTCCCGGATTTTCATGGTGTGAGCGGCGGCGGGATTAACGTTTTTCTTTTTCGAGCCACGCGTAGAGGACGGGAAGCACGACGAGCGTGAGCAACGTCGAGCTGAGGATGCCGCCGATGACCACGGTCGCGAGCGGGCGTTGCACTTCAGCGCCGGCGCCGGTGGCGAGAGCCATCGGCACGAAGCCGAGGCTTGCGACGGCGGCGGTCATGAGCACGGGCCGCAAGCGCGTGAGCGCGCCCTCGATGACGGCTTCGACGAGCGTGCGACCGTCTTCGCGCAGTTGGTTAAAATAGCTGAGCAGGACGACGCCGTTGAGCACAGCGACGCCGGTGAGCGCGATGAAGCCGACGGCGGCGGTGATGCTAAACGGCATGTCGCGCAACCAAAGCGCGGCGATGCCGCCGGTGACCGCGAGCGGAATGCCCGAATAAACGAGCAACGCCTGCCGCAACGAGCCGAAGGCGAGGAAGATCAATACAAAGATGAGCGCGAGCGCCGACGGCACGACGACGGCGAGTCGCGCGCGGGCCTCCTGTAAATTTTGAAACTGGCCGCCGAATTCGACGACGTAGCCCTCGGGGAGTTTCAGCTCGGCCGCGATGATTTTTTCGACGCGGTGGACATAGCCTTCGATGTCGCGCGTGCTGAGGTTAACCATGAGTGCGGCGCGGCGTTGGCCGCCGTCGCGCTGGATGGGCTCGACCGTTTGCAGCGTGGAAAAATCCACCGTGTCGCCGAGCGGTAACAACCCGTATTCGCCGACGCGTAGCGGAAGTTTTTTGATCTCGGCGTCGTCGGCGCGCAGCGCTTCGGGCATACGGACGACGATGTCGTGGCGGCGGTTGCCTTCGACGATGGTGCCGACGATTTCGCCAGCGAGCGCGGTTTGGATGGCGTGATTGACCTCGGCGGCTTGGAGGTTGTGGCGGCGCAGGATCTCGCGTTTCACGCTCAACTGCAGCTGCGGGGTGCGACCATCGGTCTCGTATTCGACCTGGGCGGCGCCGGGCGTTTTTTCGAGGATGGCTTTGACCTGTTGGGCGAGCGGTTCGAGCACGTCGTAATCGGGGCCGAAGATTTTTACGGCGAGCTCGGCCTTGGTGCCTTCGAGCATTTCGTTGAAACGCATTTCGATGGGCTGGGCGAAGAGGAGGTCATACTCGGGATTGATTTTTTTCAACGCGGCTTCGACCTGAACGCAAAGCTCGGCTTTGGTGGTGGGGCGGCCGGCGGTTTTGGGCCAATCGGCGAGAGGTTGGTAGAAGAGATAAACATCGCTCTCATTGGCTGGCATCGGATCGGAGGCGATGGCGCTGGTGCCGATGCGGGAAAAAATGCGGGTGATCTCGGGAAATTCGGCACGGAGGCGGTTCGCGACCTCGATGTCGGTGCGGAGTGATTCTTCCAGGCTCATGCCGACGGGTTTGTACAGCATCGCGGTAATGGAGCCTTCATCGAGTTTGGGCACAAACTCGGCGCCTAGGTGAGTGAACACCCAAAGTGAGCCGACGAAGAGGGCGACGGCGCCGGTGGCCACCAACCAGCGCAGGCGCAGTGCGATGTGAAGGACGGGCGCGTAGAGGCGCTTGGCGAAACGGATGAGCACGTTATCCTCTTCCGAGATATTCCCGCGTAGCAGCCAAGCGCAGAGAGCGGGCATGAGCGTGAGCGAGAGGACGAGCGCGCCGCCGAGCGCGAGCATCACGGTGAGCGCCATCGGGTGAAACATTTTACCCTCGATGCCGGTGAGCGCGAGGATCGGGAGATAAACGACGGCGATGATGAGCACGCCGAAGAACATCGGGCTGCCGACTTGTTTGCTGGCGGTGAGCACAGTCTGGGCGCGTTCCTCGGCGGTGAGTGGGCGACCGAGCTTGTGCTGACGTTGACCGAGCTGGCGCACGATGTTTTCGACGATCACGACCGCGCCGTCGATGATGAGTCCGAAATCCACCGCGCCCAGACTCATCAAGTTGCCGGAAATACCCCAGTAACGCATGCCGGTGAGGGCGAAAAGAAACGAGAGCGGGATGGCGCACGCGACGATGAGCGCGGCGCGCCAGTTGCCGAGCAGAAGCAGAAGCACGGCGACGACCAGGATCGCGCCTTCGACGAGATTTTTTTCGACCGTGCCGATCGTGCGGTCGATGAGCAGCGAGCGGTCGTATTGGGTTTGGATTTCCACGCCGTCGGGGAGTTTGGACTGAATCTCGGCGAGGCGGGCTTTGACGCGGAGGGAGACCTCGCGGCTATTTTCGCCGGCGAGCATCATGACGGTGCCGATCACGGTTTCGTGGCCATCGAGCGTGGCGGCACCGGTGCGGAATTTGGTGCCGAGTTTTACCTCGGCGACGTCTTTGAGGAGGAGGGGCTGCGTGCCCGCCCCAAATTTAAGCGGTAGGTTCGCGATGTCGTCGACCGTCTGCACGCGACTGACGGCGCGGATGGTGAACTGTTGACCGTTGCGGTTGATGATCCCGCCGCCGGCGTTTTCGACGTTTTGTGCGACGAGGGCGGCGAGTACGCTGAAAGTGAGGTTGCGCTCGATGAGGGCCTCGGGCTTGGGCTGAATCACGTATTGTTTTTGGTAGCCGCCGGTGCCGTTGATTTCAGCGATGCCCGGGACGGTGCGGAGGAGTGGTTTGATGACGTATTCCTGGAGCTCGCTCAAGGCGATGAGTTGTGCGAGTTCGGTTACAGGTTTGGCTTTGGCGTCGGCGCGGTAGTTGACGCTGTAATACAAAATTTCGCCGAGACCGGTGCTGATCGGGGCGAGTTTGGGGAGCACGCCTTTGGGTAGGAGCTCGAGGGCACCTTGGAGGCGCTCGGCGACTAACTGACGCGCGCGAAAGATGTCGGTGTCGTCTTTGAACTGGAGGGTGATCTGCGAGAGACCAAACTTGGTGATCGAGCGCATCTCTTCGACGCCGGGCAGGCCGGAGAGTTCGAGCTCCAAAGGTTGGGTGACGAGTTTCTCGGATTCCTCGGCGGCGAGGGCGGGGACCTCGGTATTGATCTGGACTTGGATGCCCGTGATGTCGGGCACGGCATCGACTGGGAGATGCAGCGCGGACCAAAGGCCGACGGCGAGAAGTAAGGCGGTACCGAGGAGCACGACCGCGCGTTGGCGCAAGGCGAACTCGAGGATGCGATCGATCATGGCGCGGAGGCCGCGGGGGCGACGGTGACGGCGTTGAAATCGAGGCCGGTGAGTTGGCGGAGCTTGAGGCCGGCGGCGAGGGCTTCGGCTTGGGTGTCGAGCAAGGCCTCGATGGCGTCGAGGTAACTTGATTGGAGTTCGACGTAGGTCGCGATGGGCACGGCGCCCAGGCGGTAGTGGCGGTCGGCGAGGCTAGCGGCTTCGCGAAATTTTTGGGCGGTGTCGGGCGACCAGCGGCGGATCTCGGCGACATGGGTGGCGAAGGCGTGGGCGGTGGCTAGGACCTCGCGCTCGAGGTCGCGTTGGGCGACGAGGGCGGCGATCTCGGCCTGCCGGCGGCGGGCCTCGGCGTTATCGATGGTGACGCGGCTGCGGCCAGTGACAGGAATGGGTAGGGAAAGGCCGAGGCCGACCGTGGATTCGTGGCCATCGGCGGATTCGCGCGAGTAGAACGGGCTGACGCTGAGCGAGGGGCGGCGTTCGTTGTGGGCGAGGCGGACGGCGAAGCCCTGTTGTTCGAGCTCGGCGCGGCGGATGCGGTAGTCGAAATTGTTTTCGCGAGCGGCGGCGAGCAGGGCATCGGTGGCGGGCGCGGCGGCGAAGGTGAGTGTGGGGGCGGTGATGAGCAGCGCGGTGTCGGGGGAGGTGCCGCGGAGTTGGTTGAGTTCGAGCAGCGCGGCGTGGAGCGCGAGCTCGGCGGCGGAGGCGCGGCGTTGGAGCGAAAGTTCGGCGGCTTCGATGACGCGCGTTTCGAGGAGTGGGGTGAGTCCGGCGGGTTCGCGGGCGAGGAAGTTTTCTTTAAGAGCAGCGAAACGGTCGGCGACTTCGCGCACGGCGGCGGCGCGGGTGTGGGCGGCATGGAGACCGTAGGCTAGAGTGCGAGCGCGGGCTTCGAGCGCGGCGCGGAAACGGGCGAGGCCGAGCTCGGCGAGTGCGACTTGGCCGTTGGCGAGCGATTTGCGGAGGGCGAGGCGACCGGGCCAATCGAAGGTTTGGGTCACGGAGACGGACCAAGCGGTGCCTTCACCGGCGAGGGCGCCGGAGGCGGAGTAGACGCGTTTCTGGCCAAGCGAAGTCGAGAGCGTGGGATCCGCTAGGGCGCTGGCGGTGCGGGTTTGCGTGCGAGCGGCGGCGATCTCGGCTTCGTAAAAAGCGAGTTCAGGATGGTGTGCGGTGATAGCGGCGACGAGAGCGTCGAGGGTGACGGCGGGTTCCGCTGCCTGGACGGTGCGGGACGAAAGGTTGAACAGAATGAGGACTGCTAGAAGTCGGGCGAACATGGAAGGAAGGTGGAGTTGGAAAAAGAGTCGCGCAGAAGCGCGATAAATAATCGAAGCGAACGCAGGCCGCGCGGTGGAGCCGCTGCTAGCTTGTGAGGAACGGGCGCTTGCGAGCCTCGCCCTAGTTTTTAGGCGAACGACGGAGCTCGCGCGGGCAACGCCGCGCGCGTGGTGAAATGCCACGTAGGCGAGATTTCCGGTGGTGGGGCGACGAAATCAACTACGCCCACGAGCGCTGGGAGTTGTCCCAGAGTGGGCGTTGGCCGCACAAAAATCGGAGCGTCCCATGCGGGCAGACGATGGGGCGCGATGGTGGAATTGGTGGCCGGCTTAAACGTGGCCGCTTCTAGAATATCGCAGGAATCACGGTTGGGTTGAGCCTGATCGGAGTGAGTCGAGTCGTGGTGATCTTCCGTGCAGGTGAAAAGGGTGGCGAGGCCCGCGGCCTCAAGCTGGCAATGCAGCGTCGCCGGCAGCCAGAGGCTGAGCAGGATGAGCGCTACGATGCGGCGGAGGGGCAACACGCAGAAAACGAGGCGCGGAACCGAGAGCGTGTCAAGGGATGGGGCGCCCGCTCGGCTGAGGTGAGTCGGACGCAAAGCTCTGGGACACCTGTGTGACCTTGCCCTGGGTGAACATCACCCAGCCGAGGTTAATCGTGGGAGTCGCGTTCGCGTATTGGGCTGAGCCCGCGGAGAATGCCGTTGAGGAAGTCACATCCATCCCGGTGTAGTTCCACGTTTCGCTGGAGGTTGTGCCGATGGACCCAACACTGCGGTAGTTGGGGCGGCCGAGCGCTAGGAGCACACTCGCTTGGGTATATCCGATCTCAACCCGACCACGCAGGACCTGTTTACGGACTTGTGGATCGAGCTTCGAGAAGGAGTCGTAATGCGTCAGCACGCGTACCACCGTACAACCCGAACCCAGTAACACCGCGACTAACCCAACTATCAAAGTGAAACGGTGTCTGTTGATCACGTTTCGCCGAGCGAGTCTTGGGTAGAAACGGTCTGCAATTTAAATGCTCGCTCGCGCAGCCACGTGAAAATCACAGGCGTGACGATGAGGATATGGACCAACGACGAGATCATGCCACCGACTACAGGTGCGGCGAGTGGTTGCATGACCTCAACGCCCGTGCGCGTGCTCCAAAAAATCGGCAACAGGCCGGCGATGGCCGTGGCGACGGTCATGACTTTCGGCCGCAGGCGAATACGCGCCCCTGCTTTGACCGCAACGATGAGGTCGTCGCGGGAAAAGAAGGCGCCACGTTCGGTGCGTTTTTTTGCGACGGCAGCTTCGAGATAAACGACCATGACGACGCCCGTCTGGATCGCCGTGCCGAAGAGCGCGATGTAGCCGACCCAGACTGCGACGCTGAAATTAAACCCCATGAACGCTTGCAGCAGCACGCCGCCCGTGAGCGCGAAGGGCACAGCGAGGATCACGTGCGCCGCTTCGGCGGCGGAGTGAAACGTGAGCGCGAGTAAGACAAAAATAATCGCGAGCACGACTGGCATGATAAGGCGAAGCGTCTGGCGGGCGCGGAGTTGGTTCTCGTATTGGCCGCTCCATTCGAGCGTCATGCCGGGAGCGAGCGTGACGTCGCGCGCGAGGGCGGCTTTGGTGTCGTCGACGAAGGAGCCAAGATCGCGGCCGGTGACGTTGGCTTGGACGAAAACGCGCAGGCGGCCGTTTTCGGAGGCGATTTCGTTGGGACCGAGGCGGCGCTCGATCGTGGCGATTTGGCCAAGCGGGACAAAGCGAGTCGGTTCGCTACCGGGAATGGCCACGGGCAAGGCGCCGAGTCGGTCGAGGTCTTCGCGGTCGGCGCGCTCGAAGCGGACTTGGACGGGCCAGCGCTCGCGGCCCTGAATGGCAGTAGTAATATTTTTACCGCCGATGCCGGTTTCGACGATGGCGAGCACATCAGCGAGGCTGAGGCCGTAGCGGGCGAGGGCGGCGCGATCGGGTGAGATTTCGAGATAAGGTTTACCCTGGACGCGGGATGGGGCCACGCCCGTGGCGCCGGGGATTTTATTTACGATCCGTTCGACCTCGAAGGCTTTTTGTTGGAGCGCGTCGAGATCGTCGCCGAAAATTTTGATGCCGAGTTGGGCGCGAATGCCGGTGGCGAGCATGAGGATGCGGTTCTCGATCGGCTGGAGAAAACCGGGGACGTAGCCGGGGATTTGGGTAAGTTTGGCGGTGAGTTCGGCGATGAGTTTCTCCTGCGTCATACCGAGGCGCCACTCGGCGGCGGGTTTCAACATGATGGTCGTTTCGATCATCTCCGCGGGCGCGGGATCGGTGGCGGAATCGAAGCGGCCGAGTTTACCCGCGACGCTGGCGACCTCGGGCGTGTCGCGGATGACGCGGTCTTGCCAGGCCATGATGCGCTTGATCTCGGTGAGTGACGTGCTTGGGAGCAGCACGGGCATGAAGAGCAACGAGCCTTCTTGCAGCGTGGGCATGAATTCGCTGCCGAAGCCGGCGGTGAGATGCGCCAGGCGCGCTGGCAGTTTGGCGGAGAAGCTCGCGGGCAACCCGAAGGCGAGAATGATGCAGAAAGCGAGGAGTGTCGCGGCGATTGCCAGAACGGTTTTGCGGCAACGCAGGGCCCAATCGAGGACGGGATTGTAGAGCGCGAGCAGCAAGCGCATGACGGCGTTGCGGTCTTCCGCGTGAAACGGGCCGCGGACGAGAAACGTGCACAGGACAGGCACGAGAGTGACGGCGAGCACGGTCGCGCCGATCATTGCGAACGTCTTCGTCCAAGCGAGCGGATGAAATAATTTTCCCTCTTGGCCGGTGAGTTGGAAAATGGGGATGAAGGCTAAAATGATGATGCCCATCGCAAAAAATATCGGCCGGCCGACTTGTTGCGAGGCGGTCAGGGTGAAGGACCACGTCTCGGCGCGGGTGAGCGCACGGCCGAGATTTTTTTCCTCCAGCTCACAATGGCGAATGACGTTTTCCGTCATCACGATGGCGGCGTCGACGAGCACGCCGATCGCGATGGCGATGCCGGTGAGCGACATGATGTGCGACTGGATGCCGAATTCCTTCATGAGAATGAAGGCGACGAGAATCGAAGCGGGCAGCGGGAGGGTGACGATGAGGATGCTGCGAAAATGGAACAGAAAAATGACGTGCATTAACGTCACAAGAATGACGGCTTCCCAGAGCGTGTGCTTGAGCGTTACGATGGCGCGGTCGATGAGATCGCTGCGGTCGTAGAACGGTACGATCGTGATGCCTGGCGGAAGTCCGTTCGAGATCTGGGCGATCTTGGTCTTTACGTCTTGGATGATCTGGTAGGCGTTTTCGCCGGTGCGCATGACGACGGTGCCGCCCACGACTTCGTGGCCGTCAACATCAAGGACCCCGCGGCGGTAATCGCCGCCGATCTGAACCGTAGCGACATCGCGCAGATAAACGGGCGTGCCTTCGCGTGACTTGAGCGCGATGGTCTCGAGGTCGGCAGCCGAGGTGATTAAGCCGCGACCACGGACGATGAATTCCATGCCGTTTTCCTCGAGGGTGCGGCCGCCGACGTTGAGATTATTTTTTCCGATGGCCTCCATCACGAGTTGGAGCGGGATGCCGAGCGCTTTCATGCGCAGAGAGGAAACTTCAACCTGCCACTGGCGCACAAAGCCGCCGATACTGGCGACCTCCGCGACACCGGGCACGGCGGCGAGTTGATAGCGGACGAAGTAATCTTGCAGCGCGCGGAGGGAGCCGAGGTCTTGTTTGCCGGAGGTGTCTTTGAGGTAGTATTGAAAGACCCAACCCAGACCGGTGGCGTCGGGCCCGAGGCGTGGGGTGACGCCGGCGGGGAGAAGATTACCGAGGTAATTTAGCCGCTCAAGCACGCGCGTCCGGGCGAAGTAGTTATCGAGTTTATCCTCGAAAATCACGGTGATGAGGGAGAACCCGAACATCGAAGTCGCGCGCACCGTGCGTACGCCGGCCAGGCCCTGAAGATTCACCGAGAGCGGATAGGTGATTTGGTCCTCGACCTCGCTTGGACTGCGACCTTCCCAGTCAGCGAAGACGATGACTTGGTTTTCGCTGAGGTCGGGAATCGCATCGATAGGAACGCGACGAATGGCGAAAATCCCCCAGCCAAAAAGCAGCAACGTCGCCCCGAGGACGAGGAAACGATTTTGCAGCGACCACTTGATGAGCGCGTTGATCATGGGGCGACGATGACGCAGGCGCTCAAGGGACTTCTTCGCCGCAATCACTCATCTCGTCGCCGAAGAAAGGATTTTTTAACGGTGCCGCGCCTTGGACCCACCGGCCTTTACCGAGCACGGGCGACATGGAGCATTGGAATATTTTCAGCCCAAGCGTTGCGCGCTGCGGGCGGAGTAGATCGGCGACGGCGGTGCTCCACGGCTCGAAGGAGCGCCGGGCGGTTTTCAGATCAGAGCCGAGTTCTATGCGGGGGAGCGCTGGGAAAAATTGCGCTGCAGTAGCGACGGCGGGAAAGCGTTTTTGGTACGAGGTGAAGTCGTCGTTGGCGAGCGCGACGGTGGCCTCGACGGCTGCGTCGGCTAGGGCGCGAAGCACGGCGGGTGACACCGTTACGGCAGCGGGAGAAATCGGCGTGGCGTAGGTGGTGGCTTCGTGAGCAAGTTGGGCTTGGGCATCGACCAGTAGGGCGCCCTGGGTTACGACGCGGTCGCCGGCCGCGAGGCCGGAGAGAATTTCAACCAGCGTGTCGCCGCGGCGACCGAGCTTAACGGTGCGCGTTTCGTATTGGCCGGAGCTACGTTCCACGTAAGCGATCGGGCCAGTCCCGCGATCAAGGATCGCAGAACGTGGCGCAGCGAGCACGGCGGGGGAAGGGACAAGGACGCGGCCCTCGGCGATGACGCGGTGGGGCAGGCGATGCGGTTCGCCGCCGCTGCTGTAATGCGGGTTGGGCAGCACGGCGCGGACTTTGGTCGTACGCGTCATCGCATCGAAATTGGGGTCGATGAAATCAATCGGCGCGTGAATGACTTCGCCGGGTACGGCGCGCGTGGTGATCTCCAGCGATTGGCCTACCCGCAGCCAGGGGAGGTCTTGCTCGTAAGCGTCGAAGACGAACCACATTTTGGAAAAATCGGCGAGTTCGAGCAGTCGGTCGCTGACGCTGACGTATTGGCCCTCGTAAACGGATTTTGCCACGACGGTGCCGGTGAACGGCGCGCGCACGGTGATGGTGGCGCTGGGTTGTTGGGAGTGCGCAAGGGTGTCGACGTCTTCGGCGGTGAGGCCGAGTTCGAGCAGACGTTCGCGCGCCAAGGCTAATTCCGTGGCGGGGCCCGCGGAGCCAATGCGCAGGCGCTCGACGAAGATACGCTGGGCTGAAAGCACCTCTGGGCTGTAAAGCGTGATGAGCGGCGCTTGGGCGGCGACCTCGGCGCCGATGTAATTAATATGGAGCTTTTCCACGCGGCCGGGCACGCGGGCGGCGACAATGCGGTGGCGGGTGTCGTCGTCTTCGATGCGCCCGTTGACGCGCAGCGTGCGCTCGAGCGGTTGAAGGGTAACGAGCGCGGTCTCGATGCCGATGGTCGTGATCGTGCTCGGCGAAAGAGCTATGACGCCCACCGGAGCTGCGGCGTTGGGCGCCACC
>Ga0214919_10005935_pt1 | contig 17005 bp, 17 predicted proteins | sample LL1503_MetaG_FD_177994 | JGI IMG/M metagenome (GOLD analysis project Ga0214919, IMG submission 177994) | Freshwater microbial communities from Lake Lanier, Atlanta, Georgia, United States - LL-1503 | ecosystem: Environmental > Aquatic > Freshwater > Lake | place: USA: Georgia | collected...
TTGCAATTTGCTCTGGCGATTGCCCATGAAGCGGTTTAGCAAGTCTTATAAAGTCTGCAGACATGCCAGCTTTCAAACGACCCGTCACATTTTCAAGCCCCATGGATCGAGCGGCTTGCGTTGTAAAAAGAGGCAGGGCTTCTTCTAGGCTAATGGCTTGTTCCTCACCTACAAAACCAGGGAACAGTCCGAAGGGGTTGCGCCTAGAAATCATGCCTGCCAGTCCAACCCAAGGATTGGCATCTGATGCTGCTGCAGGCCAATCAGAACCATAAGTCAGTTCTGCACCCGCAAGCATCAAAGATTTAATTTGGTGACATCTTTGCGTTCTAACAGGACCTAGCACCTTCACTTGGCCTGGTGTGACAGGGTTAGGAAACCAGAGCCTCGGTGACATGTCTGCAACCATGCCCAATAGTTTGAACCTGGGGTGGTCGTCGGCATGAACAAAAGCTGTGTGCCCAATTTCATGTCTGAGACCACTCTGACCATTTGATGCTCTGACTGATTCCACAGCATCCAGACCTGCTCTGGCGGCTCTGTCCCCCACGGCATGCATCTTGACTGTCAATCCCAAACTGTCTAATTCAGTGACAATTTCAGCAAGTTGCTTGGGTGCAATGGCCAGCAAAGCATCTGGATTGTGAGCCAATGGCGTACAACCTGGCATGGGCAAGTAGGGCTCTAAAAACGATGCCGTTAAGCTAGGTGCTACACCATCCAAAAATAATTTCACATATGAGGTATGTACATGTTCTGATGCGAATTGTTCACGCCACTCTAGCAATTTATCAATCGGCGTCATGCCTTCTGATGTGAGTGAATTCAAGGCCATGTGAGCAGCGACATGTAAATTCAATGTGCCATTCTTGTCAGCAGAATAATAAGCTTCCAACTCAGCTTCGCTGGCCATGGCTTCTTTGAAACCTGTTAGTCCCAGACTGTGAAAATAGCCACTCATGTGCTTCACTGCATGTTCGAGCTGCACTTGGCTTGGCACAATAAAACGGCGCACTAAATTCTGAGCTTTTTCGTACAAGATACCGTTTGGATCACCCGTTAAAGGATCACGTCCGATGCGGCCTCCCTCGGGGTCTGGCGTATTTCTGTCTATGCCGCATGCCTTTAAAGCAGCGGTGTTCAACCAGGCCGTGTGGTAGGTGACATCCTTCAAGGCTACAAAGTGATGAGGTGCAGCCAGATCCAATACTTCTTTAGGTGCTTTTTGAAAATCATCAATCCACGACATATGCCATGGCCCACCTGAAATCCATTGGTGTGCGGGAACTTTGCTAGCTCGATCTGAGACGGCCAGCATTAGACCTTCCAAGGAAGAAGACAAGCCTACATAGACTTCAAATTTATCTCTCAAGGCGCCCCAGATGCCATGGGCATGTGTGTCAATCAATCCGGGCATTAGAAATTGCCCGGCTAAATCGTGAACGATCGTTTGTGAGCTGGCACTTTTCAGTAAATCTGAAGAACTTCCAACTTGCAAGACTTTTCCGTTCAAGATGGAAAGGGCTTGTGCTTGGGGGTGCTCAGAATCTAATGTCAGAACAGTGCCGTTGATCCAGATTTCATTTGGAGAATTTTTATCAGAGATCTGGCTCATGTGCTGTCAGATGTTTCTGTTCTTGAGGCGCTTTGCTAGAGCCATTAACAATGGCCATGACAAAATAATCAAAATGACGATGAGCATTGCAAGTGACATCGGTCTTGTGACAAATGGTTCAAGTGAGCCATCGCTGCGGCCTAGCAATTGTCGCAAGGAAGCCTCCAATGTATCGCCCATGACCATTCCCAGAATGAGTGGGATGGTTGGAATGTTTGCTCTGGCACAGACCAAGCCGAAAACGCCAAATAAAGCAGCGATGATCACGTAGTACATGGAATTTGCTGCTGAATAGGATCCAACAAAACCTAATACTAAAATGACCAGCCCCAAAATTCTAGGATTCACATAAGCCAATCGAGCGAGAGGTTTAACCGTCAAAATTAGCAAGCCCAAGATGACGAAATTGATAACCAACAAAGACGCCAAAACGCCATTGATGATTTCAGGTCGGTCTGTAAACAAAGAAGGACCAGGAACAATGCCATGAACAACAAATACGCCCATGATGATGGCCGTGATGGCATCGCCAGGAATGCCCAAGGTCAATACCGTGATCATGGCCCCGCCCGAGTTTGAGTTGTTGGCGCATTCAGCGGCCACAATGCCTTCGGGATTTCCTTGACCAAATGGTGTGGGGTCTTTGGCGCCTTGTTGCGCCCAAAAATAAGCAAGTGAAGTTGACAAGGCGGCGCCAACCGCTGGAAGCACGCCAATGGCCGAGCCTAAGAATAATCCTTTCAACATGGCTTTAGGGTATTTGAAGGGCTCTAAAAAACCGCGCCATGATAGACCTGCCGTTTGAATCAGCGATGCATCAAATTGAGGGACAGGTGAACTGACCATCACCAGTGCTTGGGCCATTCCAAATAATCCTACAGCCACAGGGACCAATGGAATACCACTTAACATGCCTGGAATACCAAATGTGTATCGTTGTTCATTTGAGTTGGGATCGATGCCCACAGTGGCCAAGAAAAATCCCAATCCCATCATCATCATGGCTGCTGGAAATTGACGGCGATACGCTTTGCCAACGCAGACAGCAGCCAACAAAATGGCCATCACATTTTCTGCTGCGCCAAACTTTGCAGCAAAACTGGCCATGGGTCTGGCAACCAATCCAAGTAGCAATGCACTCGCAATACCGCCCACAAAAGCAGACATGAAGGCCAGTGACAAGGCACGCTGAGCCTGACCTTGTCTGGCCAAAGGGTAACCATCAAACATGGTCATGATGGATGAGGCTTCTCCAGGCGTGCGAATTAAGATGGAGGTGACTGCGCCGCCATAAAACGCGCCGCAATAAACACCCAGTAAAAGCGAAATACCGCCCAATGGGGCCATGCCGTATGTGAAGGGGAGTAGTACCGCGATGGTGACGCCAGGACCAACCCCAGGCAACACACCAACCACAATTCCCAGTGCCGCACCAATGACCAGTGCAATCGCAATGGGAAGACTACCCAATGAGGAGAATCCACCTGTGAGTGCGTCAATGAACTCCATTTTTAAATGAGCCAACTTTGGCCAAAGTAAACCTTGAGAATTTTCACAAAGACCACCCACATCGTGAAAGACAGTGAGATGGCCAATATCAGGCTGGTGCGGCGTTCGAATTCCAAAAGCCAACATCCTGCTAATAGAAAGATCAGGGTGCTGCTTAGGTAGCCCACAAAAGGGACAGCCAACATATATAGACCAAATGCGAGCAGCATCGCGATGGCATCATGAATGTTGGCTGCGCTTGAATCAAGTTCTTCTGACTCACCAGATGCACTTTGATGCCGCCGCTGGTAGATTTCAAACAAACCACCAACAGCCATGATCAGCAATGAAAGTTGCGGAAACAGCGCAGCTGATTCAAACCAATTTGCATGGTGAGGATAGGGTTGAATCAGTTGAGTGGAAAGTAGCCAAATACAAACTGCAACGCACGACAAAGCCAGCAGCAACGTCCTATCCCATGTCCATGAACCTAGCCTTGATAGCAAAGGGGAATTCACTTTTTCGACATGCCTAATTCAGTCATTAATTCTGCAATCCATTTGCTGTCGTCAATGACTTTTTTGCTCATTTGATCTGCGGTCATGGGCAGTGCGGGTATGCCAGCTTTTTTGAATTGATCTTGCACAGGCTTATCTTTCAGCGCTTCCATCATGACACTTGAAAGTTTGTTGATGATGTCTTTTGGAACCCCAACAGGAGCCGCCATGCCGCCCCATGAATATAACTCGCCATAACCTTCTTCTTTAGGGGTTGCAACATTAGGGAAAACAGGATTTCGATCGGTCCCCCAAGCTGACAAAATTTTGGTTTGACCCGCTTTGGCATAACTCAAGGCGCCTTCAGCGCCAGCGGTTGAAACGTCAGCATCACCCGCGGTAAGTTCTTTGACGCTTGGATTGGGAAATGAAACAACTTTGTAGGCCCACCCGTCTGTCTTTGCAATTTTGGCGGCGATGAGGGCAGGAACTGCCGCTGGGGCGTAGCTGGCAATGATGACGGGCTTGCCGTTCTTCTTGGCCCACGCTGCGAATTCTTTGAGATTGTTAGCAGGAATATCGCCTCGTGCTGCTAATACAAAGTCGTTGATCAACATGCCACCCACGGATTGGTAGTCACTCATTTTGTAAGGCGTGTTGCCAGCAACAATTTGTGAAATACCGGGTCCTGGTGTCCAAGTGCCTATGGTGTAGCCGTCAGGTTTCGCTCTGGTCATTTCCGCAAAACCCACGACACCACCACCTCCAGGTTTGTTGATCACTTGAACGGGTACGCCTAATCGTTTGCTCATGCCTTCTGCTAACAAACGTGTGACGACGTCCATGTCGTTGCCTGGAGGGTAGGGGTAAATGATCTCAATGGGTTTGCTGGGCCATTTATCTTGTGCCAAGCTTGGTAGGGCTGCCACGATGCTTAAGACTGCCAATGACATGATACGGATGCGTGCGTTCATTTGTAACTCCTTAGGTTGAAAAGTGTGTTTTAGATGTTTTCTGCTGCAGAAAAAGCGATGTTCAAAATTCTCAATGTTTCGTCGACATGTGCATGAGTGAAAACCAAAGGTGGCGACAAAATCAGTCGATTGCCTTGAACTCGAATCATTCCACCTTCACGCCGGGCAGTACTCACCAAAGTTTGTATATAAGGTGAGGGTGGTAAGAGCATTTCTTTGGTAACACGGTCAGTCACTAATTCAACGGCTGCCATGAGTCCTTTGCCTCTTACTTCGCCCACATGTGAAAACTTCATCAATTGCTGTAAAGATGCCTGAAAATAAGTTCCTACGTGAAGTGCGTTGCCAGGCAAGTCCTCGCGGGTCACAATGTCTAAGTTGGCATTGGCAGATGCACACGCCAACGCATGGCCTGAATAAGTGTAGCCATGCATCATGGCGGCAGGTACCTTAGGTTGTTCCCAAGCGCTGGCAACTCGTTCGTTGACCAAAGTAGCACCCAAAGGCACATAACCAGAGTTGATGCCCTTGGCCATGGCCATGATATCGGGTGCAACCCCCCATGCACGCGCACCACAAAGCGCACCAATTCGACCAAATCCCGTCACAATTTCGTCGCTGATCAACAAGATGCCATGTTCATCTAGCAATTTCCGCATGCCAGGCCAATAACTGGCATCAGGCACGATGACACCGCCTGCGCCTTGCACGGGTTCGGCAACCATGGCAGCAATGTTGCCAGCACCAATTTTCTGAATCAGATCTGAAAGTTCATTCAAGCACAACTTGGAAAGCTTCTCGGGATTGCTTTCATTCCAAGGATTGCGATAGGTATAGGGCGTCTCAGTTAAATGGCAACCTGGCAACAAGGGCTCGTATGCATTTCGAAACATCGGATTGCCGTTGATCGAAGCGCCGCCAAAATGAACACCGTGATATCCCCACTTCAGTGAAATAAATTGGTGTCTGTTGGGTTGTCCCACCAACTTCCAATATTGGCGGGCTAATTTGAGTGCAGTTTCTATGGCATCAGAACCACCTGACGAAAAGAAGGCTTTGCTCATCTTTTCTGGCTTGAACATGTCCATCAATCGCATGGACAGTTCGATGGCTGGCGGATTGGATGTGTTTTGAAATGTAGAGTAGTAGGCCAGTTTGTCGAGCTGGGCTTTGATCGCATCAATGACCTCTCTGCGGTTATGTCCCACATTGACATTCCAAAGAGATGCGACGGTGTCCAAATAGCGCTTGCCATCAATGTCAAAGATGTACACGCCATCCGCTCGGTCCACAATCAAAGGTGGATAGGATTGAGCCACCTTAGGGTCGATCATGGGGTGGTACATGTGGTGGGCGTTGCCACCTCGGACATCGTATGCAGTGTTCATTGGCTCAAGCTTAGACATATTGTTGTAATGGTTAAAATCAAATATCCTAAGGTTTTCTCCCAATTCGAATGATGAATTGGGTGACCTACTTACTTTTGTAATCGAGCCAGCAGGCGGTGGCCTATTTGAGCCTTGATTTGTGCTGAATAAAAGTGGCTTCGCTCTGTCTGGGGTTCTAGACCTTCTAACTCATTCACATGCTGTGAACTTAGATTGGCCATCCTTGCCACTTGAAAAGCATCAAGCTCTTTCTCGATGCGCAAGCGCTTGAGCGTTGCAGCATTTTCAGAAGTCCAGAGAAGGTCTTGTGTCATATGTGATTGGCGTTGCAAACGCGAAAATCGTATGTACTGTTGATTTGTGCAAGCATAGACACCTTGGTCTAATTGATAAAATCAACTATCCCTAGGGCTTACCCTAGTTATCACGCTGAATTATGGGATTTACTGAAGGTATGCAAGACAGTCAAATATCTCATCCTAATTTCAAAGATCCTCAATCGATTTTTGATCTCTTCAATTTTGTCGTCTTTGAATTCATTAGCCTAAGCGGCTCAGTTGTAACGCGCATCTGTGAAGGTGACATTGGTATCACCCGTGAAGAATGGCAATTTGTGGCCATGTTGGCCAAATTGGGGGAAATGTCGCCATCCGACTTGGCAAGTCGGACCACAATTGACCGTTCTCAGACTTCCAAAACCTTGAAAACATTGATGGCTAAAGGCTTGGTGGATCGTCATAAAGTCAAAGGCGATGGGAGACGGGCCATCATTGGAATCACTCAGCAGGGCAGAGCGCTTTATGAAAAGTTTTTCCCAAAGGTTGTGCATCTCCACAATGAAATTCTTCAAGATCTCAGTGATGACCAGCGTGATGAATTAGCCAAAATAATGAGCACTCTACATCTAAGAGCAAAAGCGGCTACTGAATCTTTCAAGCCCGAGCATTCTGCAGCACGCAGAAAGGGCGGAAGTAAAACTCAATGGCAATCAAAAAAGATTGATTGATTTAGTCGAAAGAAAAACCCCTTGAACATGGCAGCAAATGGGGTAATTTTTACTGGCTTGTCGATCTGAGTTTGGAAAATCTCGGTTGAATTGAAAGTCTCATGGGGTAAACACTATCTCATAAATTCATATAGATGATTTACATTAATTTTCAAGAACTGGCTTCAAGCCAGCGTTCAACATTTCAGGCACCAACTGTTTCAACCCATCTAAACCACTCAAGGAGAATTTTGTGATCCATTGCGTACTGCATGAAGAAAAAGACAGCGTGGCTGTTGTCGTCGTTGAAGGTATCGAAGCAGGTCAAAACATGACTGCGCTCATCTTGGACGACAACCGAACGATTACGATTAAGGCCAATGCGGCCATCCCCATCGGACACAAAGTAGCTGTTAAGAAGATGGCACTAGGAGATACAGTCATGAAATACGGCACTGACATTGGCAAGGTGGTCGCCGCAATCGCCATTGGTGATCACGCCCATGTCCACAACATCAAAACAAAGCGTTGGTAATTCAACTCTTATTGACCAAACATTCTCATCAAGGTTTATCTCATGACTCACATTGACAAAAACACCACCTTCTGGGGCTATCGCCGTGAAAACGGACGAGTCGGTGTTCGCAACCACGTCATCATCTTACCGCTAGACGATTTGTCTAACGCAGCGGCAGAAGCTGTGGCCCACGCCGTGAAGGGCACCATGGCCATTCCGCACCCTTATGGCCGTTTGCAGTTTGGAGCTGATCTAGAACTTCACTTTCGCACTTTGATTGGTGCGGGATCCAACCCCAACGTCGCAGCTGTTGTGGTTATTGGCATCGAAGACAGTTGGACCAAAACGGTGGTCGATGGCATTGCGGCAACAGGAAAGCCAGTTGTGGGTTTCGGTATCGAGGGCCATGGCGATCACGAAACCATCATGCGTGCCTCCAAGGCCGCCAAAAATATGGTGCATCACGCTACCAGCTTGCATCGGGTGGAGTGCCCAATCTCTGACCTCTGGATTTCGACCAAATGTGGTGAATCTGATACCACCTCTGGTTGCGGCGCCAACCCAACGGTGGGCAATGCCTTTGACAAACTCTATAGTTTGGGGACGACTCTGGTGTTTGGCGAAACCTCCGAGTTGACGGGTGGTGAACATTTGGTGGCTGCACGCTGCCGGACCGAAAAGGTGCGCACAGATTTCATGAAAATGTTCAACGACTACCAGGACATGATCAAGCGTCACGCCACAACCGACTTGTCTGATTCACAGCCAACAAAAGGCAACATTGCAGGTGGTCTGACCACGATCGAAGAAAAAGCTCTGGGCAATATTCAAAAAATTGGTAAGCAGTGCATGGTTGACGGTGTGCTGGATAAAGCGGAGACACCTACAGGGCCCGGTTTATGGTTCATGGACTCTTCTTCTGCCGCAGCAGAAATGGTGACCCTTTGCGCAGCCTCTGGTTTTGCTGTGCACTTTTTTCCAACTGGCCAAGGCAACGTGATCGGCAATGCGATCGTGCCCGTTATCAAAATTTGCGCCAACCCTAGAACGGTTCGCTTGATGAGCGAGCACATTGATGTGGACTGCTCAGGTCTGCTGCAACAAGAGCAAACCATGGATGTTGCTGGTGATTTATTGCTCGACATGATGATGCAAACCATCAACGGACGATTCACTTCAGCAGAAGCGTTGGGCCACAGGGAATTTGTCATGACCCGTTTGTTTGAAAGTGCTTGATACTTATGTGGGCTGAGGGATCTACCTCAGCCTTGCCCCTTTCACCTCAAGGAGATAGAGATGACCACCAGACGATTAGCTCTTCACGCTTTGGCATCGGTTACAGCAATGACTGTAACGCCAACACTCGCGATTGCTCAAGGCTTGGGAGAGTTCCCATCCAAGCCGATTCGGTACATCGTGCCTTTTCCTCCTGGTGGCCTGACCGACGTGATGGCTCGCATGATCGCAGTCAATGTTGGCGCAGCTTTCAAACAATCCGTCGTGGTGGATAACCGCGCTGGTGCCAGCGCTAACCTGGGGGCGGATCTGGCTGCAAAGGCCACGCCCGACGGCTACACATGGTTGGCGGTGACGCTGGCCCACGCCGTGAATCAATCACTTTTCACCAACTTACCTTACAGCTTAGAAAAGCACCTAGCACCTGTGGCCCACTTGGCGACAAGCCCACTGGTGCTTGTGGTGAACGAAACCAACCCAGCCAAGACGCTGGCTGAGTTTCTTTTGCAGGCTCGCGCCAAACGCCTCAATGGTGGTTCTAGCGGTAACGGAACACCACCCCACTTGGGTCTTGAGTTGCTTGCACACAGCGCCAAAATAGATGTTACGCACATACCCTATAAAGGAGGCGCGCCATCACTTAACGACCTGTTGGGTTCGCAGCTGGATTTCATTGTTTCTAACATGCCCGAATGCGCAGGCTTTGTCAAATCTGGAAAGTTACGTGCATTGGCAGTGACCTCAGGCAAACGCCACCCGCTGTTGCCTGATGTACCGACATTTGCTGAATCTGGTTTGTCCGGAGTAGAGCTTGAAAACTGGACTGGCCTGATGATGCCCATCGACACACCTAAGGCCATCATTGAAAAAGTTTCGATCGAGGCCATTCGAGCAGTGAGGACAAAGGAAGTCAATGAACGTGTGGCGGCGATTGGCTTCACTCCAACGGGACTCGGCCATGCTGAATTTGATGAGATCATCAAAAAGGACATTTCACGTTGGCGTGAAATAGTTAAGATCCGCAATATCCAAGCTGGTTGAGTCGCACCAGAATGAAAAAAATTGTTATCACCGAATTCATGGACGAGTCGGCTGTAGCAGCTTTGCGCTCCACTTTCAATGTTGTCTACGATCCTAAGCTGGTCGATGACACAAATCGCTTGATGGCCATTGTGGCCGATGCCGATGGCATTATTGTGCGCAACCGTACCCAAGTTCGGGGTGATTTGCTAGCGGCGTGTGCCCAAACCACAGTCATTGGTCGACTGGGTGTGGGGCTCGACAACATCGATGTTGCCGCATGCGAGGCTCGAGGAATGAACGTGATTCCTGCCACCGGCGCAAATGCGCTTTCTGTTGCCGAATACGTTATTGGTACAGCCATGCTTTTGTTGCGCGGCGTTTATTTGTCCAGCGATAAAGTTGCCAGTGGCTCATGGCCTCGGGCTTTGCTGTCAAATGGGCGTGAAATTTCAGGGACCTGCCTCGGGCTAATTGGCTTTGGTGGAATAGGTCAATTGACCGCCAAATTAGCACAAGGTCTTGGCATGAGTGTCATCGCACACGATCCTATGCTGTCGTCCGACAATTCGGTTTGGATGAGATCGGGTGTTCACCCAGCCACGCTGGATCAACTCATCGCTCAAGCTGACGTGATCAGCCTTCACGTGCCGCTCACGCCCGCCACAAGTAACCTGCTATCTGCACAACGCATTGCAGAAATGAAATCAGGTGCCATACTCATTAACACATCTCGCGGCGGTATTGTGGACGAGGCTGCAGTGGCCGAAGCGTTGCGCCAAGCTCATCTTGGGGGCGCGGCCTTTGATGTCTTTGAGACAGAGCCCCTTGGATCTCAATCACCCTGGCAAGGCTGCCCGAATGTCATCCTCACTCCGCATGTAGCAGGTGTTACTGCCGAATCCAACGTGCGCGTTTCAAACATGATCGCTTGCGCCGTAGCGAGCGCCCTGAATGCCTGATCTACCATGCTCCACACATACGAAGAAATCAAATCGCTAGTTCAATCGGCCTTGATCCATGCAGGCGCATCAGCCAGCCAAGCTCAAGCCACGGCTGAAGCACTGGTCTTTGCAGAAGCAAGTGGTCTTCCTTCGCATGGCCTCTCGCGTGTCAGTATGTATGTCAGTCATTTAAAGGCGGGGCGTGTGATTGGTAATGCAGAGCCAGTCATTAAAAACCAGCGTGCCAGTGCAGTGCTGATAGATGCAGGAAATGGTTTTGCTTTTCCTGCTTGCCGCATGGCCGTTGAGCAAGCTATTGCCAAGGCTCGGCAACACGGTATCGCCATTGCGGCGGTTACCAACAGCCATCATTTTGGCATGGCCGCTTACCATTTAGATCCAGTGGCAGGAGCGGGCATGGTCGGCATTGCCTGCGGTAATTCTCCCGCAGCCATGCCGGCAGCGGGAGGTAAGCGAGCTATTTTTGGAACCAATCCAATCGCGGCGATCTTTCCGCGAACCGGCCATCCACCTGTCAGTGTCGACCTGTCTTTGTCAGAGGTAGCGCGCGGCAAGTTGATGGTGGCAGCTGACAGAGGTGAATCAATTCCATTAGGCTGGGCCCTTGACCAAGATGGGAACCCCACAACCGATCCAAAAAAAGGTTTGACAGGATCGATGCTCGCGGTCGGTGGCACCAAAGGTGCAATGTTGGCCCTGGTGGTTGAGCTGCTTGTCACAAGCTTGACCGGTGCCCACTTTGGAGCTGAAGCTGATACGTTTTTTAAGCCAGAAGGCAACCAGCCCCAACTGGGGCAAGTCTTCATTGTCATCGACCCCAAAGCATTGGGTGGTGATGCGGTCTATGCAGAGCGTATAGAGGCGTTGTTAACGGCTATGTTGTCTGATGAGGGCGTGCGCCTACCTGGTCAGCGGCGCATTCAGCTATTGGAGGCGGCCAAGCAAACGGGCCTAGACGTCCCTCAGCCGGTGCTAGACACGATTCACGCTTTACCCTGATGGCAGTCGCAGGTGTAACCGTGCTGTCAACGCTGGCCATGGTGGCTTACCCCTTGTTTTTGAACTTTTAAAAAGACTTTCTCCGTGCTTTATCGCCAAGTCAAACGGCAGCTGATCAACGACATCCAGTCCGGTTCTGCGGCACCAGGTGCGGCTTTGCCAAACGAAAAAGATTTGGCCCAGCGCTTTCAGGTTTCGGTCGGTACCGTCCGGCGCGCTGTTGACGAGTTGGTTGCGGAGCACGTACTCTTGCGTCAGCAAGGACGAGGTACCTTTGTCGGCAAGCTCGATCGCGAACGCTTCATGTTCCAGTTTTTCAAAATAGTTCCTCGAGATGGTGCCAGTGAATTCCCAGAAGTCCTGCTGCACAAATTTTCCAAGTCCCGCGCCACCCAATTGGAAGCCCAAGCACTTGGACTGCATGGCAACCAATCGGTGTTTCGCATCGAAAACGTCTTGCATCTGCAAGGCCAACCTGTAATCCACGACAAAATTACCATCTCTGAGGCAATGTTTCCGGGTTTAAATCAAGCTGCCTTCACTGCACGAGCTACTACCATCTATGGATACTATCAAGCCGCATTTGGAGTAACGATTGTTGAAGCAGATGAAAGGGTTCGTGCCGATTTGGTCTTGGCTGACAGCGCTCGATTGCTTAACCTGGACGAATCAACACCTATTCTGCGCATTGACCGTGTTGCGCACACCTTTGATCGCAAACCTGCTGAATTTCGGACTTCAATTGTGGACACGCAGAATTTTGATTACGTCTCGCGAATGCGAGAAATGAAATGACCGACCTTGCAGGACATGCCAGAGATTTCGCAAAGACCTTGGCTCTCGAAGCTGCCCACATGATCCAACATGCGGCTGATCAGCACCATGTCATCGAATTCAAGTCGGCCGGCGACTGGTCCAGTGAATTAGACCGCCGCATAGAAGAGCACCTCAAAGCACGCATTGCAGAACAATATCCAGACCATGGATTCCTAGGCGAGGAAAGTGCCAGTTCGCAGGTAACAGATGACTTGCTTTGGGTTATCGACCCGATAGATGGCAGCATGAATTTCCTGCGCGGCTACCCACAGTACAGCGTGTCCATTGCGCTGCTGGCGAAGGGCGATCCTATTGCCGCGTGTATTGTTGATCCATGCCGCCAAGAAGTCTTCAGTGCGGCAGTGGATCAAGGCGCCACATTGAATGACAAGCCTATAAAAATTGCCAACACAGAGCGTTTACAACTGGCAATTGCTTCCACAGTATTTCCAAAGCCCTCAGCTGCATCAATGCCGGATTACTTGATACAGTTTGAACGAGTTGTGTCCACACTTTCTGGTGTTCGTCGTTCGGGCAGCATGGCGCTAGAACTTGCTTACCTAGCGGCCGGAAGGATCGATGTATTTTGGTCTCATGACATGGGTAGCTGGGATGCTGCAGCTGGCGTGCTCTTAATTAGGGAGGCTGGTGGACATGTCTTCACACTGGACGACTTGATCTGGCATGAGTCTCGTCGTATTGTCGCTTCTACACCTCAACTGGCAAGCCAATGGAGTCGATTGATACTTGACAATTGATCTTGCCGGTATTTAAGCTTCCAGATTCTGGACGTTTGGCTTGTTCATGCCAGTCCGAATTTGGGTGTCAACAAATATTTGACCGTGTCAATTGAGTGTTTGCAATTGAACGCAATGGTGTAGATTGCTGATTCTATGAATAAACTAGTGGACTACTGTATGGGGTCGCATAGTGCCTGATGAAGACAAATTGAAAAAATTGGAAGCTCGATTGCATGAAGATTTGGCGTGGCTGGAGTTGCCCGCTAAGCGCTGGGTCATTGAGCATACGCACAACGGAATACCTGTCTTAGAAGTTGCCATCATTGGGGGCGGTATGGCAGGCCTTTCAGCCGCAGCGGCGCTTCAAAATTTGGGTATTCAAGCTACCATTTTCGATAAATCGCCAGAAGGATTTGAAGGGCCATGGGTTACCACTGCGCGAATGGAAACCCTAAGATCGCCCAAGCAACTGACTGGGCCCGCCTTAGGCATTCCATCCCTCACCTTTAGAGCATGGTACGAATGCCAGTTTGGCTTAGAAGCTTGGGACGCATTAGACAAAATTCCAAGAACTCAGTGGATGGATTATTTGCGTTGGTATCGCAAAGCGTTGAAGCTCCATGTTCTCAATTTGCATGAAGTTATAAAGCTTGTGCCTCGTGTCGACCGCCTGGTTGAGCTCCATGTTCAATCGCCAAAGGGTCTTGAGATTGTATTTGCACGTCGATTGGTCATTGCCTCTGGCCGAGATGGCCTTGGCGGCGCTTACGTTCCAGACATTGCGCTCAGCATTCCAAAACAATATTGGGCTCATTCATCCGATGTGATGGATTACAGCAGATTGCGCGGCAAGCGTGTAGGTGTAGTTGGTGCAGGTGCCTCAGCCATGGACAGCGCAGCCACTGCATTGGAAGAAGGCGCATCGCAAGTTGATCTCATTGTGCGCCGCAATGACCTGCCTCGCATCAACAAGGGCAAGGGAGCTGGCAACGCGGGTATGGTCCATGGTTTTGCGCAATTGAGCCCAGAATGGAAGTGGCAAATTCGACATTATTTGGGGACTCAGCAAGTACCATCGCCAAGAGGTAGTACTTTGCGTGTGTCGCAATTTTCCAATGCCAAATTTAATCTTGGATGTGCATTAGAAAAATTGGAAATTGTGAACAATCAAATTATCTTGCAATCGTCAAAAGGCAAGTTCGTCTTGGACTTTCTCATCTTTTCTACCGGCTTCAAAATTGATTGGCTTCATCGACCAGAATATTCAGATATCGCTTCACATGTTTTGTCTTGGGGGACCAAATTTCAAAATCCTCAAGTACCAGGCAATCAAGAGATGATTGACTCGCCAGACCTTGGCCCAGGATTTGAATTTCAAGAAAAGAGCCCAGGTCAGTGTGCTGGCTTGTCGCGCATTCATTGTTTTTGCTATCCGGCAGCCCTCAGTCATGGAACTGTTTCTGGTGACATTCCTGCCATTAGCGATGGGGCCAAAAAATTGGCGCAAAACATTGCAGCACATTTTTACGCAGAAGATATTGAGACACATTTTGCGAGAATGCAGGCATTCGACGAGCCAGAATTGTTGGGAGATGAGTGGATGCCCGCACCACCACCTTCTGTATCAAATTGATTGATTCAAGCAAGGACTGAAAATGTTAAACCTGAACGCATCCGACACCATTGACCGCGTGGTCAATTTGTCGAATCAACAACAAACCTATGTCGTAAGGCATGAGCGTGAAAAAGTGGTCTCAGCAACCCAGGGCAGTGAAGATGGCTTGTTTGATCCTGCATTGCCTGGTCTTACTTTAAAAGAGCGCTTGTGTGTTGCCCTTTATGCTTGCCTGTTAACACCAGCGCCAGAATTGGCCACTGAATATGAAAGTCGATTGGTCAGATTGAGCGCCAATGCCCAAACCCTCACTCATATCAAAAATCTCAGTATCCAAGCTATAAAAGACACGCGGCTTCAAGCAATGTTGAACTTCACCGAAACGCTCATTACCAAGCCCATCAATGCTGACAAGCAAGCACTGTTGTCTTTGCCGCAAGCGGGGCTTGGCACCGCAGAAGTGGTTACCTTGGCGCAACTAATTTCATTTGTGTCCTATCAAGTGCGTTTGGCCGCAGGCTTAAAAGCAATGCGTGCACTGGAGAATCAGTCATGAGCACACCTGTTCATATCAAAGGCTTTACCAACGACACTCTGAGTTGGAAGGCATGGCTCGATGTGGTTCAGTTAGAGCAAGCCACGCCTGCACAAATGGCTGTTTTGGAAGAAAGCCACCCCAAAGCCAAAGAATCAGATTACTACTTATTTTTGGTGCATCAACCCGAAATTTTGCGTCAACGCTCTTTGGCGTTCAATGCCATTATGTATGCGCCGGGGGGATTGTCGCGCGCAGAAAGAGAGCTTGCTTCTACGGTTGTTTCACGGATCAATGGTTGCGTTTACTGTGCTTCCGTTCACGCGCAGCGTTTTGAGCAGTTGGCCAAACGTCTGGACGTCATTGAACAAGTTTTTGAAGAGCCAAATGGTGCGGGCACGACTGCTAGGGAGCGTGCCATCGTCGATTTTTCAATTGCGCTAACCCTGAATCCAGATCACGTGAATGCTGAAAGCATTGCCAAATTAAAAGAAACGGGCCTTTCAAATTCTGAAATTCTTGACCTCATTCATTCGATTGCTATTTTTGCTTGGGCCAACCGACTCATGCTTAATTTAGGCGAACCTATATTTCCATCCCTTTAATTTTGAGCGAGTTGATTCATGAAAAAATTCTTACCCCAACTGAAATCTTTGGCATTTCTTTTCAGCTTTGCCTTGATGGGTGGTGCATCTGCCAGTGATTGGCCAGTGGCTGGAAAGCCCATTCAGCTCACTGTACCATCGCCTGGCGGTGGTGGAACAGGGGACACCATTGCAAGGTTGTTAGCGGAGCAATTGGCTGTCAATTTAAAGACCAGCATTGTGATAGACAACCGACCTGGTGCCAACGGCAATGTAGGCGCTGCCGCTGCCGCTAGATTTCAGCCAGATGGTTATCGGTTCTTGTTTTCTTGGGCAGGCACTTTGGCCGTCAACATCAACCTGTACGAAAAAATTGCCTACGATCCGCAAAAAGATTTTGACCCCATTGCCCTGATTTGTGATGTACCCAATATCTTGGTGCTCAACACTTCTTTGCCACCTAAAAGTGTCAAAGAATTTGTGTCTTACACCCAAGCCAATCCAGGCAAGTTGAACTTCGGCTCTACCGGCATTGGTAGTTCAATGCACTTGGCCGGTGAGTTGTTCATGCGCGAAACTGGCACCAAAATGGTCCACGTTCCCTTCAACGCGCCAGGCACGGCCACAACTAATTTAATTTCTAATGAAATTCAACTGATGTTTCAATTGATTCCAGGCATTGCAACACAAGTTAAGGCCGGCAAAGTGAATGCACTTGCAGTCATGGCGACCACACGCTCGCCAGCTTTGCCCGATGTGCCCACTACCCTAGAGTTGGGATTCCCCAAATTGCAATCCACAACCTGGTTTGCATTGCTTGCGCCGCGTGGCACGCCACCAGAGATCATTGCCAGAATGAATTCTGAAGTGAATAAAATCTTGAAAGACCCCGCGTTTGCAAAACGCTTGGCCGACATCGGTGCAACGCCACTCGGTGGCACACCCAAAGACCTCTCAGAGCATCTGAACAGCGAAATCTCTAAATGGGGCTCATTGATCAAAGCTAACGGCATCAAAGCTCAGTAATTATT
>Ga0214919_10005936_pt1 | contig 17005 bp, 19 predicted proteins | sample LL1503_MetaG_FD_177994 | JGI IMG/M metagenome (GOLD analysis project Ga0214919, IMG submission 177994) | Freshwater microbial communities from Lake Lanier, Atlanta, Georgia, United States - LL-1503 | ecosystem: Environmental > Aquatic > Freshwater > Lake | place: USA: Georgia | collected...
AAAATCCATCAAAATCTTGGAAATACGCAGCTGGTTTAAAAGTAGGTACCTTGCTTAAATCATATACAAAATCAAAAAATTATGTAAATGCTTCAGGCAATTCAATGTATGGTAAATCATATATTGAAAAAAGAATCGGTAATCGTTTTTTTGGAGCCACTGATATTGAACTTACGGGTCGTGCGGGTTATGGCATGTTATCTTTCGATATGGGTTACCAAGTAACTGGTGTATTGCGTGATGGTTTTGGTCCTGTGATGAATAAATTTTCAGCAGGTATTACAATAAGCGGGTTATAATTAAATTTATATGAATATTAAAACCCTCTACAATTAATAGAGGGTTTTTTCATTCCCCTCACATTTAGATTATCTTTGTAAAAACAGTGCACTTTGATAGAAAAAAAGAAAATATTTAAGAAGGAAGAAAAATCGGTTTTGGTGAGTGTGATTCAAAAAGATCAAACCGAAGCGCAGGTGGATGAGTATTTAGATGAATTGGCATTTTTAGCAGAAACAGCGGGTGCGAAAACAATTAAATCATTTAAGCAAAAATTACCGCATCCGGATTCTCGCACTTTTGTGGGTAAAGGAAAGCTGGAAGAAATAAAACAATATGTTGCGTTAAAGGATATTGATGTTGTCATATTTGATGATGAATTATCTGGATCGCAAATTACCAATATTGAAAAGGAAGTAAAGTGCAGGGTGATTGATCGTAGCGATTTAATCTTGGACATATTTGCAGCCAGAGCCCGAACAGCACAAGCTAAAGTGCAAGTGGAATTAGCACAGTACCAATATATATTACCGCGCTTAAAAGGGATGTGGACGCATTTGGAACGTCAAGGTGCAGGTATTGGTTCAAGAGGTCCGGGTGAAACTGAAATTGAAACAGATCGCCGTATTGTAAAAGATAAAATTTCATTATTACGTAAAAGATTATTAGAAATTGACAAACAAGCATTCACACAACGCAAGGAGCGCGGCGAGTTTATACGTGTAGCACTAGTAGGTTACACCAATGTAGGCAAAAGCACTATCATGAATTTAATTAGTAAGAGTGAGGTGTTTGCTGAAAATAAATTGTTTGCAACCTTAGATACTACTACGCGTAAAGTTGTTTTTGAAAATACACCTTTCTTATTAAGTGATACTGTAGGATTTATTCGTAAGCTTCCGCATCATTTGGTAGAAAGTTTTAAAAGTACTTTGGATGAAGTACGAGAGGCAGATGTTTTATTGCATGTGGTTGATGTGTCACATGCACAGTACGAAGATCAAATTGCCGTTGTTAATAAAACTTTGGTTGAACTAAAAGCATTTGATAAACCAGTGGTGACTATATTTAATAAGATGGATTTGTACCAAGAAAAATATTTTGATGAGTGGATATCAGATGAAGTGAAGCAGGATCTTTTATTGGAATTAAAAGATAAGTGGAATGGCATCACGAATAATCAAGCCGTATTTATTAGTGCCATTGAAAAACAAAATATTGAGGAATTAAGAACGGTTATTTTACATAAAGTAAGAGACATGTATCAAATCAGATTCCCTTATAAAACAGTTTACTATACCTAATGAGTGATCTAAATTGGAAATTGATTACGGCATTCCCATTAACCCTGGAATGGCCAGAAAATAACCTGCTTGAATTAGAGGTAGATGGGCAAAAATTTACCTTAGGAAAATGGAAGGATGGCTATTACGCTTTTGCGAGTAAATGCCCACATGCAAGTGGCAGGATGGCCCAAGGGTATATTAACCCGCTAGGTCAGGTAGTTTGTCCGTTACATAGATATAGTTTTGATATGAAAAATGGCAGAAATACGAGTGGGGAAGGCTATTTTTTGAAAACATACCCCCTAGAGTTAAGAGATGACGGACTTTTTATTGGTTTTAAGCCATTTTCTTTGTTTTAATGTTTTGTTCTTAACTAAAATTTATTATTTTTGCCACCCTTAAAAGGAACACTCCTCCTTAGCTCAGTTGGTTAGAGCACATCACTGTTAATGATGGGGTCCTCCGTTCAAGTCGGAGAGGGGGAGCAAAACTAGACAAGCCATCAGAAATGATGGCTTTTTCTTTGTCTATCAGAGTGTTAGGGCTATTTCAATTAATGCCTAGGGTTGAATTAACCCATTTTAATGTGTATTTATACGCTCATCCATATTTGTCTGTTTTTTCTTTGTAAATTTGATTATGAAAGTTCAAGAAGTTAAATACATATCTGACTATATCATTAGCATCAAATTTGATGATGGTGTAAATGGCACTATTGAATTAAATGATTTGGTTGAAAAGGGAATTTTTAAAGTTCTTCAAGATAAAAATCAATTCGCTAAGGTTTATACAAATGGATATTCAATTGCTTGGTCAAATGAACTTGAAATTGATGCTACTACTATTTATTCCGAATTAACTGGTAAAAATTTTGGAGAAATTCTCAGTCCAAAATTATCTCATGCCACAAATTAGTTACTTTCTAGGCGTTATTATTCGTATGTTTTATAGGGATCATAATCCTCCTCATTTTCATGCAGTGTATGCCAATTTTGAAGGCATCATTGATATTGAAAAAAATGAAATCATTGGTGGGTATCTTCCACCTAGAGTTTTAGCAATAGTCTCAGAGTGGACAGCCATTCATCAAAATGAATTAATGGATAATTGGGAAAGAGCAAGACAACAAGAAAGCCTTAAGGACATTGCTCCTTTAGTTTAAATATTATTTTCCATTTGCTGCAACATATTTTCTTCACTATTTATTTTCTAAATAGAGACATTTTTTTAATTTTGGTCTAAATCAAATAGACTCAAAATGAACGCACCTTTTAGCAAGTACCTCTACATTGGTTTTTTATTATTAGGCTTATACCAAGCCATTTTCTCTAAAGACTATGTTCAAGCAGCAGCATCTTTAGGTATAGGATTGGCATTTGATCCTTTCAATCCAGAACAAAAATGGAATGACAGACCAACTTGGCAAAAGGCAGTTTTGATTATTCACCTAGCCTTGGTCGCAGCAATGTTTGGTTTTGGCGTTGGATTGAATGATAAATAAACCTCCTGCAAATTTTCCAAGAAGTTCAATCCTTCAATCTCTAGATAGTAACATACTCATTTAAGGAATTATATTTGCAGCTGCGTATAAATACGCTGTTTTTACATTATTCTATTCTTGATATTTGATCTAACACCGGTACTTTCAATATATGTACATATATTTGTACATAAATACGTATGTATGTTATCAACTACTCTTTCTGATTTTCGTAAAGAAACCAAGCAATACCTTGATAAGGTGACTAATGAGCGCGAAACCTTAATTATAAATAGAGGTAAGGACACCGGCGTTGTAATTATTTCTTTAGAGGAATACAATTCTTTAAATGCAACATTACATGAGATGTCATCTAAAAAAAATATGGAAGTTTTGGATGCATCCATAAAGCAGTTTAAGGATGGTAAGTATTTTCGAAAAAAATTAATAGAATAAATGTATATAACCTTCAATGACATATCTTGGAATTAATATTTATTTTGGCAAAAGAATGATAAACAGAAGCTTAATAAAATTAATGAACTGTTAAAAGATATTTCAAGGAGTCCTTATGAAGGTATTGGAAAACCAGAGGCTTTAAAATTTAAATTCGCAGGTTATTGGTCAAGAAGAATTGATGAAGAGCACAGATTAATCTACAAAGTTGTTGATGACGAAATTTTCATTTTTAAGTGTAGATTCCACTATGATTAAATAATATATTACAAGTTTTGCAACTTTTCTGCCTATCAGTGCGTTAGGGGTGTTAAACTTTTAAAAATTATTCAGTAGGTAAATTCTCTATATCATTCAAATCTTTACTTCTACCAGCCGCTTTTTTGGCTTCTATTAAATTTTTTAAATGTATTATTCTAGCGGGTGTTTCATTGACCAGTTCAATTGTGGAATTATTGTAAGTGCTAATAAAATCTAAACCTTTTACAGCTGTCATTATTTCAATTGCATAAGGTGGTTTGCCAAATGCGAAAACATCAAAGTTGTCCGAAAAAAATTCTTCTTTCTTAACAGCAATTTCAGGTAGGCCAAATCCCTTTATAGCTTTTTGTAGTTTAATAAAATTCTCTTCAGTTTTATTTACCCAAATATCAATATCTCCCGTTGATCTGCTATAGCCTCTTATAATAACAGCATATCCTCCAACAACTATGTATTCAACTTCATTTTGGTTTAAGAAATATATGAAGTCTTTAAAATCATCATTAAAAATATTCATTATGAAGTTCTTTTATAAGATGATATTATTTTTCTATCTACTTTTTGATTTACAAAATTCTTTGTATTAAATGAAGTTTCAATCATAACAACTGCGGCAGCTAACTTTTCCTCCAATGTTTTATCAAACCAAAATTGATAATCAATATTGCCATCCTTACACATATTTCTTGATGCATAAGTATCAACATCAACAAAAGCTCTTTTCATAGGATTGTTTATTTATTATAAAGATAATTAAAATTAATAATCTTAAGATAATAACACCTCAGCTGGGATTTTTAATTCTTGATGAAACATCTTAGCTAACTCAAGGATTAATGGCTTCTTTTTATTTAATAATGAGGATACATAACCTTTACTTCCCACCTTGCCTACCAGGTCCTTATTCTTCAATCCTAGCTCATTCATTTTAACTTTAATGGCATCAATTGGATCTGGAAGTGGAATGGGAAAGTTGGCTTCTTCATATTGTTTAATTAATAGAAGTGCAATTTGTAGCTTTTCGCCTTGTTGCGTATTTGCTTTAACCTTATTCTCAAACTGAACATCTACCCATTCAAGCCATTGCTTATACTGTTTTTTGGTCTTAATAATTTTCAATTCCATATTTCAATAACGTTTTGGGTGTTAATATTAAAAATATTGTAAAACTAGTAAGTTTACTAATAGAAAACTTTCTAAATCACACTTCTTCCAAAATTTAACAAATTTGATATGTAAGGGGAGCCACACTAAATATTTAATATTAGTAAACATAAAATAAATTAATTTGCGGATGTTATTACTTTATTAATCGAGCTATTTCATGAAGTAATAACAAGTTTGTATCAATGAAAGAAAATAATAAAAAATACGATGCCATCATCATTGGTGGTGGTCACAACGGATTGGTGGCTGCTTGCTATCTTGCCAAAGCGGGTAAAAGCGTCATTCTTCTGGAGTCCAATAAAGAACTTGGAGGCGCTACCACTAGCGTAAAAACTTTTCCTGAATATGATGCACATCTTTCACGCTATTCTTATTTAGTATCACTTTTGCCCGATCAAATTGTTGCTGACTTAGGTATTAATTTTACAACCATTGGTCGTTCCATTACTTCTTATACGCCTTATCAGCGCGGAGGAACAGATGCGGGACTTTTAATTTCATCGGACTGGGATGAGGCAAGCGCAAACAGCTTTCATCAACTTACAGGATCCGATAAGGAAGGAAAAGCTTGGTGTAATTTTTACGATGATATTGCTTTGCTTGCAAAACGGATGGCACCATCCATGCTTCAACCACTTAAAACTGCAGCGGAACTTAAATCCGAAATGGGACTGCCCGAAGTATGGCGTAACCTAATGGAAGTTCCCATTGGGGAAGTTATTCGCAATCAATTCAGCGATGATTTAGTGCAAGGCGTGGTTTTAACGGATGCATTGATTGGAACATTTGCGTCAGCGAATCATATGCAGGCCAATCGATGTTTTTTATATCACCTCATCGGAAATGGTACTGGAAAGTGGCGTGTGCCGCAGGGTGGTATGGGTGCTTTGGTGAACGAGCTGCATCGCATTGCTATTTCATGGGGTGTGGAAATAAAATTACAATCCAAAGTGACAGCACTAGAAAGTGGAGCGATGGGTGTTCGTGTTGAAACGGAATCTGGAGATATTTACACTGCCAAGGATCTGCTGTTTGCAGCCGCTCCGCAGCATTTAGCAAAATTACGCGGGAGTGCAGTTCCGGAATCTTTAGAGGGTGCACAGTTGAAAATTAATATGTTATTATCTCGTCTGCCTCGCCTTAAGTCCAATGTTGATCCTAGGCTTGCTTTTGCCGGTACATTTCATGTGAATCAAAGTTATGATCAGTTGGAACTTGCATACGCTTCTGCGCTAAATGGAGAAATGCCGCAGCGCCTACCTTTGGAAATGTATTGTCACACACTTTCTGATTCATCAATTTTGTCCGCAGCGCTGAACGAAAAAGGTTTCCATACCCTAACACTTTTTGGTTTTCATACACCCGCTCAACTTTTTGATGCGAATCCAGAAGGTGCTAAGGCCTCAGCCAAACAGCTTGCCATTGCTAGTTTGAATGAATACTTGCTTGATCCTATTGAATCTGTTTTGGCTCCTTGCAGTGATGGTTCATTAGCCATTGAAGTGAAATCACCGCTCGATCTTGCGCAGGAAATTTCGCTACCACGAGGAAATATATTTCATCGGGACTTGGATTTTCCTTTTCTTGAAGATGATGATGAAAAAAGCAGTCACCAAATTTGGGGTGCGGAAACGGATGATCCACATATTTATATTGCAGGTGCAGGAGCGCGTCGCGGCGGCGGTGTTAGTGGTATCGCTGGTCACAATGCTGCGATGGCCTTACTTTCTAAGGACGTAAAATAGTTCTTATTTTATACCTATCAGTGCGTAAGGGTAGTCAATCCAGACTATCCTATAATCAATGAAAGCAACCGCCTATCTAATATATTATAAAAAAATCGTATCGAAAGTCCTATTTTTACATCACTAAAAAACATAATTTATGAAAAAGGTTTTATTATCCATTGCGTTATTTGTTTCAGCAATTTTTACAGTTAATGCACAAACGGCAGATGAAGTTATTGCAAAGTATATTACTGAAATTGGTGGTGCAGAAAAGTGGGCCAAAGTACAATCTATAAAAATTGAAGGACAAATTGAAGTACAAGGAATTCAAATCCCTTTTACTATGCAAGGATCGCAAATGAAAGGCATGAGAGTGGATGCTGAATTTCAAGGGAATAAAATTATTGATATAACAACGCCAACCAAAGGTTGGTCACAAAACCCATTGTCTGGTAAGGCTACATTAAGTCCTATTTCAGAGGATGAGTTAAAGCAAAAATTAGATGACTTAGATATTCAAGATGCTTTTGTTGATTACAAAGCAAAAGGTTCTGTGATTGAATCTTTAGGGAAAGATGAAGAAGATGGTAATGAGTATTTTAAAATTAAGATGACAACAAAAAATGGCAACGAAAAAACTTACTTTTTTGATACCAAAACGAACTTGATTTATAAAATAGAGTCTATTGTAAAACAACAAGGTCAAGAAATGAAGTCTGAACAAAAATTATTAGACTATCAAACTACTGAATACGGAATAAAATTTCCTTTCAAGCAAGATCAAGGTCAAATGATGATGGTTACTAAAAAAATTACTATCAACCCAACTATCGACGCTACTATATTCAACGGAAACTAATTTTCTATAATTAATAAACTACTATTTTTCGCAAATCAAGCTGCGTAAATAGTAGTTTTTTATTTCAACTATTTTTATGCAATTAAAAAATAAATTAACCGGATTGTTTTTGCTACTCGTATTTTTTACGAATGCACAAAACACAATTAACTCTTCTTATTTTCAAGTCATGGGCGCAAGGCCTCTAGGGCCATCTACCATGAGTGGAAGAATAACGTCAATTGATGGTATAAGCGCTAATGGCCAACTTAACTTATTTGTAGGTACTGCAGGCGGTGGTATTTGGAAAAGTCAAAATGGTGGATTATCATTCATTTCAATTTTTGACAAATATTGTCAGTCCATTGGTGCCCTAGCGATTGAGCCGGGTAATGCTAAAGTGGTATATGCGGGCGCTGGCGAAAGCAATACAAGAAATTCAGTTTCCTATGGAGATGGGATGTATAAAACAACAGACGGTGGAAACAACTGGCAAAAAATTGGATTGGATAGTACGGAAAGAATTAGTAAAATTTTAATTAATCCAACTGATAAAAAAACGGTGTATGTATCTGCCCCAGGGCCACTTTGGAATTCATCTACACATAGAGGATTATACAAAACAATGGATGGTGGAAAAACATGGAATAAAATTTTATATATAAATGAGGAAACGGGTTGTGCAGATATTGCAATGCATCCAACCAAGCCTGAAACGCTATTTGCTTCTATGTGGCAGTTCAGAAGAAAGGCCTTTGCTTTTAGTTCTGGCGGTCCAGGAAGTGGATTATTTAAATCAACGGATGGCGGAAAAAATTGGAATAAAATTACCAACGGATTGCCGGAAGGTGATTTAGGTAGAATCGTAATCACGATAAATCCTTCTAAACCTTCAGAAGTGCTTGCGATTGTTGAAGCAAAAGTGCCTGGGTTATATATTTCAGAAGATGAGGGGGCTACTTGGAAAAAATTAGCATCTACAGAAAATTTAACAGCACGTCCATTTTATTTTAGCACATTGGTATACGATCCTAAGGATCCAAAAAGAGTATACCGCCCAGCATTTGACTTTCAATATTCAAGTGATGGAGGATATTCATGGAATAATACAGTGATTGGTGGCATTGAACCCCATTCAGATATGCATGCATTATGGATCAACCCCAATAATCCTGATATGATGTTTGTTGGAACAGATGGCGGTATTTATATGAGTAACAATAAAGGAACAGCTTGGCAGTTTATAAACAGTTTACCAGTGGGTCAATTTTACCATGTATCTACGGATAATCAAACACCTTATCATGTATATGGTGGATTGCAGGATAATAATAGTTGGATGGCGCCAAGTTCGGCACCTGGTGGCGTAACTGCAGTTGATTGGAGATGGATTAATGGCGGTGATGGATTTTGGGTGCAACCAAGCTTATTAAATTCAAAAATTATTTTTTCTGAATCACAAGGAGGAGAAATTACAAAAGTGGATTTGTCTACTGGACTTTCCTATGGTGTCCGTCCTAAAAAATTAGAAGGGGATGAGGAGCATCGTTGGAATTGGAACACGCCAATAGTAGTAGGTGCATCCGCTAAAAAAAATGCAGCTGGTAAGCCAGTGTATAATTTATATACTGCTGCACAATATTTATTTAGATCAAATGATGACGGAAAAAACTGGCAAAGGATATCTCCAGATTTAACAACCAATAATCCCAATAAAATTAATCAAGCAGAAAAAAATGCGGGGATTACAGGGGATAACACCAGTGCTGAAAACCACTGTACTATTTTTACCATAACACAGGATCCTAAAAATGAGAATATTATTTGGGCAGGAACAGATGATGGTAATCTTCAGTTAACAATGGACGGCGGAAAGACATGGGTAAATAAAGCTGCAGGTATTTGGAAAACAGGGGTTCCTGAAAACACTTGGATCAGCAGTATTGAAATATCATCTTTGGACTCAAAAAGAATTTATGTCACGCTTGATAATCATATGTATGGCGACATGCATACTTATGCAGTGATGAGTTCTGATGGCGGTAATACTTGGAAAAAATTTACCTCTTCTGAATTTACAGGTTTTGCGCATGTGATTAGAGAAGATATTGTCAATGAAAAATTATTATTCTTAGGTACTGAAATGGGATTATTTATTTCATTGGATGGCGGTAATAACTGGATGCGCAGCAAGTATCAAAATATGCCTTGGTATAATTTAGTGCGTGATATTAAGATACAACCACAAACCAATGATTTAGTCGTTGCTTCTCATGGTAGAGGAATTTATATTATAGATAATATTCAGCCATTAAGAGAAATGGTAAAATCTGATTTAGCACAATCAGTATTATTTTACCCAATTCAAAATTTCAAATATGAATATTCACCACAATATCCCCAACCTGCGTCAAATCTAACAGGATGGGCAGTAGGAAGCAGAGTCATTGCACCTACTTTTTATTATTATTTGAAAGAAAGAAGTAATAGTGGCGTTAAAATTGAAATTTATGATGCTGCTAATAAAAAAATAAAAGATCTTAATGCATCGAGTACAAAAGGTTTAAATAAAGTGTATTGGGATTTATCTGTAAACCCGCCTAAAGTTGCACAAGGCGGTTATATCGCACAGTCATCAGTATTAATTTCATCCGTTATTGGGCCAAAGGTGGATATTGGTAAATACAAAATAGTGGTAAAGGCAGACGGAAAAGAATATGTACAAAATATTCAAATTGAAGCCAATCCGGCTAAAGGATTGGATGCTGCTTCCATCGGTTTATTGAATAAACAAAGCATGCGTTTGTTTAATTTACATGAGCATTTATTTACACTTGTAGATTCATTAGACAAAACGGTTAAAACAATTTCAAAAGGCGATACCACGGTGCCTGCAGTTAAAGAAAAATTACACAAACTTGATTCATTTAAAAGAGAGATTGTGGAACTGAATAGAAAATCAATTTTCTTTGATGAGTTCAAATACAGAAGAAGAGTCAGTGATTTGTATTATTCTGTGGCTAGTGGCTTAGAACCACTTTCAACAAGTCAAGAAAAAGGAATCACTTTATTGGAAGATCAATTTGTGGTTTTTCAGAAAAGATTTTTTGAATTACTTAAATAGTTAGCCTCGCTATAAAAAAGTCCCGGCCCGATATATCGGGCCGGGACTTTTTTATATATCCTTAACTCTTCAACAACATGATTACAGAACCAATTAATGTTAATACGATTACTAGTTTTCGGTATTGCTCATCTTGTATTTTTTTAACTAATAATACGCCTGCAATAAAGCCAATGGCTAAGGCAGGGACAAGTAATAGGTCCAATTTGATTGAGGTAGGGGTTATGTTTTTCCAATAAAAAATTTGAAATGGAAGTTTAAATAAATTCATAAATAAAAATATCCAAGCCCCTGTTCCAATAAAATCGTTTTTAGAAACACGCATTGCTAAAAAGTATAAATTGGAAAATGCACCAGCTAAATTTCCAATCATAGTGGTAAACCCTGCAGCCAATCCGGCACTTGCTGCAAATAACCGATTTTCTGGTATCTCTTTTGATTTTCGATATTCCATGTATAACAAAATGCCAATGGTAATTAATATAATAATCGCCATCACTTTTTTAAACATGACTTCATTCATCTCTTTCCCAAAATAGACGCCCAATAGCACACCCAATGCCATCCATGGTGTGATTTTCCAAAAATATTTCCACTGTACATGTCTTTTATAATAAGCCACGGCTGCAATATCTGCAAAGCATAAAAGGGGAAGTACAATACCCGTGGAGCTTTTGCTACCAAAAACAATTGCCATGATAGTGACACTGAGCATATCAACACCTTTTACGCCACCTTTGGTTAATCCAATGATAAAGGCAGCTAAAATGATGAGTACCCATTCAGTACCAGAAAAATGAAATGCAGTTTGTAAGTCCATATAATGACGCTAAATTATAACATAAATTACTTGAAAAATTATTTCAATTTATTATGCGATCCATCGCAGTTAGGCATTCTTTTTGAAAGTCCACAAGTGCAGTCATTCATGCCTTTACCACACATTATTTTAGAAGCTTGTTTGTGAATGCGTGCAATTCTAGTTTCAGATTGCTTGGCACCTGAAAAATGAATTAAGTAAGCTCTTTGCCTGCCAGGTGTCAATGATTCAAAAGCTTTTTTTAACGCTGCATCTTTTTTAAAAATTTGTTGTAATTCAACAACCTGTATTGGTTCGGCTTTTGATTCCCCTATATATTTTAATCCGTTATTTTCTACTGTTATTGCTTCTTTAATATAGGATTTGATAATTTTAGATCGTTTTTCAATCTCTTTAATATCCGTGAACCTCATTTGCCTAGCTGCTTGCGTATTTTCACCTGCCTTATTTAAAATGCCAGCTTTATCCTGTAATAATGCTCCCTTAAAAAAACCAAGATCAAAATGGTCCTTAAAAGCTTGAATCATAACAACAATGCCTTTGTTGAATGTATAAGTGGGTTTTCCCCATTTTATTTCCTCTTCTAATTCAAATGATAATAGGATATCTCTTAAAAATAGCATTTCCTTTTGCCATTTCTTTGCTTTTGCAAGGTATATATCAACTTCCTTATTCATTGCAAGGTACTAATTGAAGTTTCATCATAAAATCAGTTTGCTGCTCATCACCAAATTTAAAAATATGGGTATCAAATGTAACAAAGCCATTTTTTTTATAAAAATTGATGGCCCTAACATTTTTCTCCCAAACGCCAAGCCAAATATATTCAACATTACTTTGTTTGGCGATTGCTAAGGCTTTTTGGTAAAGTAATTGACCTACATCTTTGCCTTGATATTCCTTTAAAACATAAATACGCTCTATTTCGAATGACTTACTATCTTTCAATTCAGTTTGAGATTCGCCAAAGTTTACTTTTAAATAACCAATTGCATTTGTATCATCCTTAGCATCATCCAGCGCCAAATAAAATTCAGAATGCGTATTATTTATTTCAGATCTTAGTTTTTCAATCGAAAAACTTTCAACCAAATATTTATTTAAGTTTTCGGGAGTATTAAATTCCCTAAATGTCTCAGAAAAAGTGGTCATACCAATTTTTTGTAATTTTGATACATCGGCAATACTTACTTTTTTCAGTGTGATGTTTGACATTCGCTAAATAAATTCGAATTCCTATTTAAAATTAAAAATAAATGGTAAAACAAATATAATGATTGCAGTCCAAATGCTATATACAGGTAAAAATAAGGCAATGCTAGTTTCCACTGCTTCTATTTCGGCTTTACCTCGAACGGTTTTAAATAATTTATAAGAGACCATTAATAAGTGTATAAAAATTAAGATATTCCCGCCTAAAACCGCAATTCTGTTAGGCGTGATACCAAATTCAAGAATTCTATAACTAATTGCCGCAAGTGCGATACTATTGATGATGATGGTTAAAGAGGATAGCGCAAATAATAAAAATAAGTTAAAAAGTCCTTTGTTACTTTTGCCAGCTTCAGCCACTGAAAACAGAATCAAAGCCATAACGCCTATTAATAATACATTAAAAACCAGAAGTAAATTTCTGTCATTATACGGGTATTTGCCAGTATAAATAACTGCTGTTAAATAAACCAACAAATTAATAAATACGAGTGGCGTAAATATTTTTGCTATTATAGGAGAAACCTTATTAATTAATTGGGGATTATTTTGCAATAAGTAGGTAGCAGTCGTTGGTACAGCTGCAATCCACCAAACGGCAAAATATCTAAAATACATTTCTTCAATCTTAATATTAATTAGTTCAAATAATCCAAAAGTGATCATTGTAAATACCATACATGATAATAATATAATTGCGCACATAATAATTAAGTCGCCATTGAATTTTAAAAATTCAATTTTTTTAGTATTATTTTTTAAGCTCGCTCCAATATAAACATAACCAAGTATACTCCATAATAACAATGGCAAATGAATTCGAACTAACATTGCCGAATCACTTTTATTAAAATCAGGAATTAAATTGATATAAATAGCCGAAAATGCAATCGCTATTACAGGGATTAATATTTTGTTTAAATTAATTTTCTGTCTCCAGATAAAATAAGCGCTTAAAATAGAAAATACAATGAGTGCAACATTTTTTGAGAAAAATGATTCTTCATTGATACCTGTTATATTGGGTATATTAGCGATAAGTCCACCTACCAGAATGAACACAATTACAGCCAATATTTCATTTTTACTGCCCAATGCTATTTTTTCGCCTTCGAAATTTAACCGCTCATTCCAAACCTGTAATCCTATATTGTCTTTATAATTAGGGTATATCTCGTTAAACTGCTTCTTAAAATCAGCATTATTTTCTCTATATAACTTTTCGAGTTGTACTGGATTGTCAATTTGTGCTAGTATACGTTCGTTCATTTTAATAAGTTTTAGGGTGACTTATGATTTGATTTACTAAGTAGCTTTGTTAAATAAAGGTAGGTAATAAAGCCTCTTTTTTTAAACAACCGAATGTATTATTTTTAAACGGCGTAATTATAATTTCAATGGATTGTATGTTATTTGTGATTTACCTTTATGTTTAATTATGAATGATAAAATCGCAATTTTAATTGGCGCCACTGGTGCCACAGGGTCGGAACTACTAATCCAATTATTAAATGACCCCTATTTTAGTAGTGTGGTGGTGTTAACCAGACGTGCAATTGATTTACCAAATCCTAAACTTCAGGTTCATATTGTTGATTTTGATAATACTGTTAGTTGGTCGCACTTTGTGAAAGGCGATGTTTTGTTCTCCACCTTAGGGACTACTTTAAAAGTAGCCAAAACAAAAGCAAATCAATTTAAGATCGATTATACCTATCAATATCAAGTGGCCAAAGCTGCGAGCGATAATGGGGTTAATACTTATGTTTTAGTTTCCTCCTATGGGGCTAATGAAAATAGTGCCTTTTTTTATCCGCAAACTAAAGGGAAGTTGGATGCGGATGTACAAAAATTATCCTTTAAACAGATCCATATTTTCAGGCCTGGAATTTTACAACGTCAGGCTTCCAAGTTAAGACCAGTTGAAAAAATCAGTATACACATTATCAACGCCTTAAATCAGCTGGGTTTGTTAATGAAGCAAAAACCCATGCCAGTCGCGTTATTGGCGGAGAAAATGATTTTAGTAGCTAAAAAACAAGATGTTGTTAATACGCAAATACATAATTTAAATACCATATTTTCAATTTAACTTTACTTTAAATCTTCTAAAAGTCACAATTATGAAATTCAATAAAATTTTCTTTTCAGTACTATTTCTTTTAACTTTTTCTTTTGGCTACAGCCAGAACAATACGTCAATTAAGCCAGTTATCAACGCCTATATAGGACTTAAAGATGCTTTAGTTGCAACCAATAATGAAAAAGCTGTTTTAACTGCAACTACGCTAGTGAAAGCTTTGTCAGCTGTGAATACGGCCGATTTAAATACCGCCACAAATAACACATGGGGCAAAATATCCAATGATTTAATCAATGCAGCTAAGTTCATTCAAGCGTCTAATGATATTAGCGTTCAAAAAGATCAATTCGTTACGCTATCATCTAATATGTATCTTCTTGTTAAGGATGCTAAGAATGAAGTACCTGTTTATTATCAGTTTTGTCCAATGGCCAACAAAGGCAAAGGCGCCAATTGGTTAAGTTTGGAAAACAAGGTCAAAAATCCATATTACGGCAGCAGAATGCTTTCCTGCGGCAAAGTGGTTGAAACCCTATAATGAGTTTGGTCATATAGTGCAGATGTAAAGCCATATGTATAATATTTATTACCTTTATTATCGATGAAAAAACTATTCCTATACTTACTTTCTTTTATTTTTATTATTACCTCTTCGGGTGTAATGGTAAACATGCATTATTGCATGGGAAAGCTTGCAGGGACTAGTATGAGTTGGGTGAGTAATTCTCCCAAAAAATGCGGCAAATGTGGTATGGAAAAATCCAAGAAAAAAGGAAAGGGATGCTGCCATGATTCTAAAAAATTAATTAAGAATGTATTTGATCAAAATATTGCAAATAGCTTTTTCAATGTTGATCATCAATTAGCGCTTTTGCCTAATAGTAGTAATTTTGAAACAGTTTCTATTGTAGTTTCAGATGATACTAAGCAATCCAATTTTAGTCACGCACCGCCTGATCAACTGGGTGTTCCCATTTACATTGCAGACTGTAGCTTTCTAATTTAGATATTTTAATCTGAGGATAGCCTTCCTTTTTTTAAGGGAGCTTCATTGATTAAAAATTTAAACTAGATAAAATGAACTTCAAGTATATTATATGTTATATCTGCCTTTTAATAAGCAGTTTTACATTCGCTCAACCTGATCAAAAAGTAAATTTAACAGACACCACTTTCAAAGTATTTGGTGCATGCGAAATGTGTAAAGGACGAATTGAAGATGCCCTAAAATTAAAGGGGATTAGTAAAGCCCTATGGGATGTTGATGCTAAATTATTATCCATTCAATTTGACGCCAAAAAAATCTCCTTAGATAAAATTGAAAATACCATTGTAGCAGTTGGACATGATTTAGTCAATAAAAAAGCCAAAGATTTTATTTATCAGGATTTGCCTGATTGCTGTCACTACAGGGATTTGGAAACCCATCATGATGATCATCCGAAAGTAGGCAATAACACATCTCAAATTACTGGTGTTGTACTGCAGGAAGGTAATAATGGTAAGTTTGAACCTTTTCTGAATGCAAGCGTATATTGGGCTGGAACAAATACCGGGGTCCGCACGGATAGTTTTGGCGTTTTTAAAATAAGTATCAATCCAATCAAAAAACTAGTCATCAGTTACGTTGGATTTAAGTCAGATACCATAACTATCGAAAATGTAAATGATTTTAAGGTTGTTTTAGCTGCTAAAAATCAGTTAAACGAGGTAACGGTATTTAGCAGAAATGTGGGCAGTTTTATTCCTTTAACGAGTACCATTCGTACACAAGTAATGACAGGTACAGAATTATTAAAAGCAGCCTGTTGCAACCTTAGTGAAAGCTTTGAAACCAACCCCTCGGTGGATGTTTCCTTTAATGATGCTGTTACTGGTTCTAAGCAAATTCAATTATTGGGTTTAAGTGGTATTTACACACAACTAACCGTTGAAAATTTACCCGGCCCCAGAGGATTAGCAACCATCCTTGGTTTAAATTCAATTGCAGGTCCCTGGATTGAAAGTATTCAGTTAACCAAGGGGGTAGGCTCAGTAGCGAATGGATATGAAAGTATTGCAGGTCAAATTAATGTTGAATTAAAGAAACCTGAAACCGCCGAAAAATTATTAGCTAATATTTATGTGAATGATTTTGGTAAAACAGATTTGAATTTAAACCTGTCACATAAACTAAACTCAAAATGGGCAACTGCTTTATTATTGCACGATGATTTTTTAAATAATAAGAACATCGATTTTAATAAAGATGGATTTAGAGATTTGCCAACAG
>Ga0214919_10005937_pt1 | contig 17005 bp, 11 predicted proteins | sample LL1503_MetaG_FD_177994 | JGI IMG/M metagenome (GOLD analysis project Ga0214919, IMG submission 177994) | Freshwater microbial communities from Lake Lanier, Atlanta, Georgia, United States - LL-1503 | ecosystem: Environmental > Aquatic > Freshwater > Lake | place: USA: Georgia | collected...
CGGACCTGCGACCTGCGGTTTAGGAAACCGTTGCTCTATCCACTGAGCTACGAAGGCGGGGATGGTGCGAAATGTGGTGCGAAATTCGCCGACACACCTGCATCACCTTCAGTAAGGCTAGTGGAGCGTGAACGCAGAAGGAATACTGCCCGCAGAATCAGTTGTTCGTGTTTGTGGCCTGTGATTTGCCAGTGAAAACGCATCTAGGGCGTCAACGAACCAATTCTCTTGTCTATATAAAAAGGAGTTAGGCGTCGTTTCGCCGTCGGGCTCGTTCGGGTGGTTCCCATTGTCCAAGGAACTCACTCACATCTCCCCCAGTACGGATCTTCCAAGCCATCAATGCCACCACCATCTGGAACATCTGATACCCACGGATGTCCATCTCGCGCCGCGCTAACCCCACACTGCCTGCTCGCCTGTTCACGAGTCGTGATTTGTAATCGTTATGCATCGACTCGGTGTCTTCACGCAGGCCATATAAGCGTGCAAAGTCTGGGTCGTTGAGTGGAATGGAACGTAGGTATCGCGGGCGTGGTTTACCGGCAGCAATATCTGCTTCAGAGCTGAACATGCGCATCATGGTTGTGGCACCACGCTTTGACAACGGGATAATCGGGTCATCAGGAATCTGAAATACGTTGTACATCAGATTCTTGTTGAGTTTGGTTTGTTTACGAATAAGCGCAACGACATGTTTCTCACCTCTGATATCAGACACAACAATTGTTGGACAACCATCAACTGCAGTGACAACTTCAGTAAACGATTTAGTCGCGTTCGTAAAGGTGTGCTCACCGACAACTTCCGAACGAATACGGTCGCCTTTGGTATGCGGAACTTTGCACAGCACATGTCGCCCTGTTGCACCCATACGGTCTTGGTCCGCCACTTTCAAAGCCATGTCGTAGACAACGCCGCGCATTTTGCCTAATGGTTCAAACAAGTTCATGGCCATGTCTGTAAATACTGTTCCATCACCAACCCCGTCGGGTTTGTATTGCGAATCAAGAATGATGCGCTCATGCTCGTGTTCAGTACGCGTCAATACCGACACGATGTAGTTGCCAGGTGCGGATCCTTCACGGTGGAATGGTTTGGCGTCATGGTCGCTGCGCCCGGCAAATATTTCGCCCGTTATCTCATCGGTATACATACGGTTTGCCAGACCGTTGTAGCGAGCTTGCTCCCATGTGGCGTCACCCATCATTATGTTCATCTTCGATGGATGAGTGAGAGAGTCCTTGTCTTGTCCGCACCCAAGGTGTCGTGCTGCTTTCACTGCAGCCTCTCTCGTTGCACCCCTATGCCGCTCACGAAAGTCTGGTACCCGTTGAGTCAAAGAATTTATGGTTCGTATGTATTGAAACCGAGTCGGTGCCTCAGGCGAGAGTCGCCGCTCTGGGTGATCTGGCCAAAGACGTTCTGAAGCTGCAACGAGTGCTTGCCACGTGCGTGGGTCGTCCAAGAAACGGTGGACAGCACGAACAGATGGCAAAACCCATCGTATGAGTTGATACACCAACACATCAGCAACTCGACATTCACGTTTGCGACCCACCGTGTACGTAGCGTCTAACGCTTTTTCGTATTCTGAATCCATTTCCCACAGTGGAGCTAAACCGACAAACGTCTCTGCCAAATCAAGCACCGACATTTTGAGAGGTTCGGTGTGGCGAGACCTGCGTCGAGGGGCACGCACCTCGCCCACACCTGAGAACCCATCTATGCGTTCAACTTCACTCGTGTCACCCAGGCGCGTACGCAGCGAAGACAACGGAACTGGGTCAGTTCCTATGCCTCGCTTTCGTGACGGACGGGGTTGACGATGTGAAGCCACTTAGTTCTGTGTCCACCAGTCGTAGCGCAGAGCCCTGGCGGTGGCATCAAGTGATTGGTTGCCAAGAAATATCGCTGCTGCTTCCAAACCATCAGATTCGAAGACCTTGCGAGCAGCACCCAAACGAATCGATACTCCAGTCAATTCAAATTCAGCGCTTGATGAAAGTCCTGCCTGTTGAATCAATCGATTCAGACGTACTGTCACCGTGTGTGCTGCACGTTGTATTGGCAAATCTGGGCGCACCACCATTGGTGTCGAATCAGGAATTCTCATCACAGCCTCGTCCATGACACCAAGCGACCAGTCATCTATGGGATTTGAACGTTCGCTTTCGCCCCACAATTGAATGAGGCGTGCATCAATGTCAATGTCTTGGGTGCACACAACCGCAATCTCTGATGCACTTGCGCCACACAGCGCTAATGCAAGGAGTAGTTCTTCACCTGTTGGAACCAACACATTGTGTGTCATCACCTGTATCTGATTGATTTCAGCCTCAGTCATGGGTCGCGTTGTGCGGCCCTGTTCACGTGAAATTGTCGGACCTGAAATATCTGCCCCATCCCACAGGCCCATGTCAGCCAGTATCAAGAACAGTGACCGCACACCCCACTGTCTGCTCGCTGCCGTTGTTGACGATGGCTCTTTGAAACCCTTTTTGCGTGTCGCCATCCAATAAAAGTCATCCAACAAGTCCGCAGTGACATCGTTGATGTATTCAACGCCGTTGTGGCGAAGAACACCAAACAGTTGACGGATGATCTTGATGCACTTTTCTGCTGTGCCATTTTCTGATGAATAGCGCAGCATTACAACGCTTGGTATGGCCTCAAAGAGTTCATCGAGAGTGAGTTGGTGTTCACTATTCATGTGCACCGCCGCGAAGATCTGCACCACAGCGACATGGCAGAAAAAGTTGTGTAACTCTTGACACCTGTGATCGTGCCGGGCCGCTTCGTTGCGCCCGATGCCCGACAACATCAGTGGACACATTGCGAACAGTGTCAACTGGGTATCTGGCTTCGGCAACAGAAAACGTTGCTTTGCCATTAGTGCAACCATAAGTATGACATCTGACTGTGTCGCTAGGCGCAACTCCTACAGATTTCTTTTTGCGCAATATGTCAATAGATAAACGCTTTTTTGTTATCAATTTTTCTATTGACGCTTTAAATATTTCAAACAATGTCAACACACAAATATCAGAACGGATACTCATCGGCCTCGCTCGCATCACATGAATCACTAAATGGGCACATCGTGCAATGTTCGCCACCTTGCACCACTACCCCACGGTCATTACGCATATCTGCAATCGCTTGCGTTGCTAACTGAGTTCCCGCGATTGCCATCTCAAGCCAGTCACGTTCAACATCCATTGCGATGCCTTTGCCTGATTGCAAACCCCACACCACAAGTCGCTGTGGCGGACACCCTGTTGCAATGCCATGCACGACAGCACCTAATGCCATCTCTTCTAGTTCTTTGGGTGATGGCCACTGTGGTACCAAACGCACCAGAACAGTGCCTGGCCAGTTCACTTCAACACCCATGCGATGATCACCAAAAGTCACGTCAATCGTGTCCACTGAGAACACCACATCACCAATAGCGATGTCTTCCAACACGGGTCCGATTGTCACTTGGGTGCCATCCACTATCTGTGGCCATGCCTCCACCAAATGGGCGACTGCCATTGCTAGTTCGTTTTCTAGTTCCACCCGCTCGAACTCGCTCTGCAAGAACAGCCATGTTGCTGTCAATGGGTCAAAGTTCGCTTCTGTACCCAGAAACCCACGTACGAATTCGATGGGTTTGGAAGCCTCACCAATCACTGCTGCTTCGAGGTATTCCCGAGCCACTCGCACAATCAAGTCACGACGCAGTAGGAACACATGAGCAGGAATCTCAGTGGCGACTTCTCGCCCCTGCCACAACCCACCGCAGGTCATCACCTCGTCGATGTTCTGTTGACGCAGGGTCAACCGCCCCACGTCATCAGGTATTTCCTGCCGGATGCGAGCAACGGTGGCCATACCCCACCCCTGCTGATAACCCAATGGTTCCAATACTGGAATCACTAGCCCTGCCAATTTTTCTGTCATTTTCAGTCTCCTGACTGTCTACATTCGTAGACACTATAACCCCGACTACGGGTGTAGACAACCTCGCGACAGGAATCAATTAGAGTGGGGGCATGACAGGGGTGCCGCCAAAGTATTTAGTGGGAGCTCACGAGATCGCCGAGCGACTCGGCCTCAGTCATGCACAGTCAGTACACACAATCCGAAAACGACACGCCGACTTCCCTGAGCCGATAGCAACACTAAAAACGGCCCTCATTTGGGACTGGCGGGACGTCGAGCACTGGGCTCGGAGTTCTGGCCGAATTTGAAGTTTCAGGCATATTTCAATTGCTTCAGAACTCAGTAGCGACTTACAACCCCCTATTGCTCGTCGAAGACACCTGGAAGCTGCCAGACAACGACATTTATCTCCAAAAGGAATGTTTATATAAGTTCAATTCCTCGAAGGTGGCTCCCCCGTGGAGCGATGCTCCACCCAACAACTACCCTATGAAAGATGATTAAGCCACAACCCAACAAGAGAATTGGGACATTCAGAAGGTTCGGCGATGGCCACTCTTGAAGAAATCCAGCCAGGTGTGGAAGTTCAGGGGCTGTTAGGTGTATTACCCGTCACCGTAGTTCAAGTCGAATGGCATGGTCAGAACTTCGTGACCGTCACCATCAAGGATCAGAGCGGGAGAACAGAGCAAGTTGTCGTTGGACGCGACAAAGAAATAATGATTCAAGTTATTTCCGCAGGAACCGGACCAGCATTTGATGGAGACGCCGAATCCTGGCGCATCGGTGCAGAGGCTTTACGAATCCATTATGCAGCCTTATTTGACCCCATGCTTGCAATAACCACTTCGGATCTGGACGCATTACCTCACCAGATAACTGCAGTTTACGGCGAACTACTTCCAAGAACTCCACTTCGATTTCTATTAGCCGATGACCCTGGTGCTGGGAAAACAATTATGGCTGGGCTTTATATTAAGGAGCTCATTCTTCGTGGCGATCTCGCCCGATGCCTAATTGTGTCCCCAGGCGGATTAGCTGATCAATGGCAAGACGAACTCTTCGAGAAGTTTGGCTTAAAGTTCGAAATATTGTCACGGCAAATGGTGAGTACGAATCTGCATGGAGACATTTTTGCCGATCATCCTCTCATGATTGCTCGCATGGACATGCTCTCTCGCGACGAAGAACTGCAAGCCAAACTTGAACGCAGTGACTGGGACCTAATCGTTGTGGACGAAGCCCATCGAATGTCTGCTCAATATTTTGGCCAAGAGCTGAAGACGACAAAGCGATACCAGCTTGGTCTTCTGCTTGGGAAGATTTGCCGCCACTTGCTACTAATGACTGCCACACCTCACGCGGGCAACCAGGAAAACTTTCAATTATTCCTTGCGCTTCTAGACGGAGATCGCTTTGAAGGAAAATATCGTGATGGCGTCCACAGCATGGACATCGATGACTTGATGCGACGGATGGTGAAGGAAGAACTCTTGACCATGGAGGGGAAACCACTTTTCCCGGAACGAATAGCGTATACAGTCCCGTACGCACTATCTGACGAAGAACAAGAACTATACGAAGCCGTATCTGAGTATGTTCGTGACGAAATGAACCGTGCAGACCGGCTAAAGGCCGAAGGTGATGGACGACGGGGAAACACTGTTGGTTTTGCTTTGACTGTGCTTCAACGTCGCTTAGCTTCGAGCCCGGAAGCTATTTGGAAGAGCTTGCAACGCCGTCGTGATCGCTTAGAGACACGCCGTCTCGAAATGTCGCAAATAGCGAATGGTTCAGATCGCAAAATTTCATTTGAAGAGCACCTGCAATCGCTGTTAGGGCGAAACATTTTTGATAATGAACTCGAAGATATCGAGGACATTCCCGACAGAGAAATAGAAGACATAGAGGAAAACGTAGTTGACGCTGCGACTGCAGCACAGACTGTCGCGGAACTTGAAACAGAAATTAGAGTGCTAGAACATCTTGCTGAATTAGCTAAACGTGTTCGATTCTCTGGAACTGACAAAAAATGGACTGAACTGCGGACAATACTCACCGACAACGCACTAACCAGAGATGAAGCTGGGAATCTTCGGAAAATAATCATCTTTACTGAACATAAAGACACGATGTATTACCTGATTGATCAAATTAGGACTCTAATTGGTCGCGATGAAGCAGTTGTGGCTATTCACGGCGGAGTGGGAAGGGAAGACCGCCGCAAAGTCCAAAACCTTTTTACCCAAGATAAAGACGTTCGAGTACTGGTTGCTACAGATGCAGCAGGTGAAGGCCTCAACCTACAACGTGCACACCTGATGGTTAATTATGATCTGCCTTGGAATCCGAATCGCATTGAACAGAGATTCGGACGTATTCACCGCATTGGACAAAAAGAAGTTTGCCATCTCTGGAATTTAGTGGCTGCCAATACCAGAGAAGGAGAGGTGTTCCAACGGCTACTAAAGAAAATAGAAGAACAACGGACTGCTTACAAGGGAAAAATCTTCGATGTTCTCGGCGAAGCATTTGCAGAAGAACCGCTTCGAAAACTGCTCATTGAGGCAATTCGTTATGGAGACAAACCAGAGATTCGCGAACGCCTAAATGAAGTAATAGATTCTCGGATTGGCGAGGGTCTTGACATCTTAATTGCCGAGCGAGCGCTTAATTCAAGCATGCTTGCACTCAGCGACATAGAAATAATTAGAAACAGAATAGAAGACCTCCAAGTCCGCAAACTCCAGCCCCACTATATTCAATCTTTCTTCCTCTCTACTTTTTCTCGCCTAGGTGGTCGTGCAGCACAGCGCGAAGCTGGAAGATGGGAAATTATATTTGTCCCTACTTCAATACGTGAACGAGATCGCCTAGTTGGAACGGGTGCTCCAGTTCTTTCAAAGTACGAACGCATAACTTTTGAACGCAAACATATGAACATTGCTGGACAAATAAAAGCTGATCTAATTGCACCGGGACATCCACTTCTAGATGCAGTCGTAGATCTCATGATCGAACAGAATTCCGCGACCTTAAAGCAAGGAGCTGTTCTAATTGATCCTGAGGACCAGGGAGAGGATCCACGACTCTTGGTCACTATGACTCAAAGCATTAGTGACAGCAATATTCCTGCCCGTACAGTTTCTAAAAGATTTGATTTTGTTGAGTTAACAATTGATGGAAAGATTTATGGCGTTGGACAAGCGCCTTACCTCGATTATTCGCCAGCAAGCCCTGACCTTCTTCAAAAAGCTAAATCCACCCAAACTGTGTCTTGGGATCGTAAGAACATGGAATCGCTAGCAGTGAATTGGGCAATTGAAAACACTCTTCCCGAACATCGCCAGGAAATAGAGTCCCAAATCATTCCCGCAATATCGCGCTCAAGAGAACAAGTTCGAAAACGCTTAATAAGCGAAATCAACTATTGGGACAGTCGACATTCTGAATTGTTGGATTTAGAAGCAGCTGGAAAAACATTGAAAATCAAACCCGAAACTGCATTTCGGAGAGCTCGTGACCTTGAGCGCAGACTTTCTATCAGATTGATGGAATTAGATGCAGACTCCAGACTCCACACTCATCCTCCTTCATTAGCTGGCATTGCGATCATTCTTCCGCAGGGGCTTGTGGATAGGTTGACTGGCAAACGAGTCGGTCCTGTTGGAAGTTATGCGAAAGATACAGCCGAAGTGGATCAAAGGGCTGTGGCAGCTGTAATGGCTGCAGAATTATCACTCGGGCGCCACCCAGTAGAAATGCCACACAACAATCCAGGTTTCGATATTCGTTCGGTTGCCGAAGATGGCACCGTTATTAAAATCGAGGTTAAAGGTCGCATTGAGGGAGCTACAGACTTTCAAATCACCCGTCGCGAAGTATTGACTGCAAAAAACTTAGAAGACAATTACCGACTAGCACTGGTTCGTGTAAGCGCTGAAAACATGAAAAACGACGAGGTTAGATATGTTCACAGACCTTTCGATCTAGTTGGTACGGAAGATTTCAGTATTACTAGGTTCACTGTTGACTGGAAGTCTCGATGGAATGATGGGATTGCACCAAACTGATGAATGGAAAAAGAAAACTTATTGAAGTAGCACTTCCTTTGCAGGCGATCAACGAAGCCGGAAAAAATGAGAAGAACCGTAAGACTGGAACGATTCGAAATATTCATAAATGGTTCGCTCCAATGCCAGGTCCGGTATGGCGCGTATTGTTAGCTGCTTCCCTCATTGATGATCCAGAAGACGACTTAAAAAGGTCAGAAATACTTCACGAATTATCCAGACTCATTCCGTCAGATGGTGGGCTGCCCTCTAAAGATGCGTCAGAAATACTTTCCACGTTGCTTGGCAAGGACGCCAAAACAATGCTTGAGACGGTGGTTCTTGATCCTTTCTGTGGCGGCGGAACAACATTATTGGAAGCTCAACGACTTGGTTTGAACACAGTCGCAAGTGATTTGAATCCAGTTCCTACGATCATCACTAAAGTCACTACAGAACTCTTGCCAAATGTAAAGAATCATTTCGCCCAGGGCCATACGGATCTTTTTGACGAAACTTGGAAAGTTCAGTTTGAGAAATTAGTCATTAAATGGAGCCAGGTCGTAAACGAAAGAGCATTTAAATCACTCAAGTTGTACTACCCCACGTCAAGTTTTGGCGTTCCATTTTCGTGGCTGTGGGCGCACAGCATCCCGTGTCCAAACCCTGCATGTGGACTTGTAGTTCCAATTTATGCTTCATCAATTATCTCCGATCAACCTGGTGCGCCTGCGTGGTTGAAACAACATGTAATTGATGGAGTCGTGAAATTTGAAGTGGTTCATTCGGCGAAGGAAGCTTCTACCCCAAACAAAATCTCTGGATCAAAGGCTTCATTTGCCTGCATGGTGTGCAAAACAAGCTTTGGAGTGGACTATCTCAAAGAGTTAAAAGATCAACGAACCGTCACTCCGATAGCAACCGCCTACAAAATAGGCAACGAGAGATCCTATGTGGGAACATTCAACGACACCTCGACCTTTGCTGTTGATATTCCAGATGTTGAATTAGGCCAGACCCCGCTCCCTGTTGGGGGCTTGGGATTAACGATCCAACCTTACGGGTTTGAAAACTATGAAGACTTATTCTCCCCCCGCCAATCTCTTGCCCTAAAGGTTTTTTCCGAAGAAGTTGCAAAATTAGCCGGTAGTCCAGAAGAGATGGATCTACCAAAGGTACTAAGCGATGCCGTCATTGCATTTCTTGGATTATGTGTTGGGAAACTCGCTCATTCCAATTCAATGCAAACTACTTGGCGAACTCGAAAAGGACCATCAAAAGCAGAAGCAGGATTTGGACAATCAGTTCTTACTATGGTTTGGGATTTCGCGGAGATTAACCCATTTGGTGGTTCAGTTGGAGACTGGCATCAAATAGTTCAAACTGCTCTTCGTGGGATCTCCAGCCTTCCACTGACCAATGCAAAGGGTCTTGTTTTAAATGGCCCAGCTCAAGAAGTTCAGGGGAAATTACCCGAAGGTAGATATTTAGTCGCAACAGATCCACCATATTTTGATGCGATTGGCTACGCAGACTTATCTGACTTTTTCTATATTTGGCATCGAAGGGCACTTGCAGATCTATTTCCATCTTTGTATTCCACTATCGGAGCACCACGAGCAGCGGAGTTAATCGCAGATAAAAGCAGACACAATGGAAGTGGCCAAGATGCTACTGACTTCTTCATCGAAGGATTTCGGCAGACATTCAGTGGTCTTGCAAAGATTTCGTCCCCCGAATTACCAATGCTCATTGTTTATGCTCACCAGCACAAAACAATTAAGGATGGCGAATTTGGTTCTAGTGGGTGGGAAGCACTCCTACAAGCCTTGATTGACGTCAACTTACAAATCACGGCTTCATGGCCAATACATTGCACAAGCTCGACAAGATTGCGGGGACAAGGAAGTAATGCATTGTCGTCGTACATTCTATTGACGTGCCGCAATAAGCCGTTAGTTCAAACAAAAATCGATAGGAGAGGTTTTATAAAACTTCTCCAGAGTGAACTTCCTGAACTTCTACAAGCTATGCAAACCGCTGGAGTCACTCCACTCGATTTGGCACAAGCCTCGATAGGTCCAGGGATGTCAGTATTCACTCGCTTTGAGTCAATACTGGAACCTGATGGCTCCAAAATGTCAGTCAGATATGCACTCGGTTTAATTCGACAATGCGTTGATGAAATATTGGAAGATCAAGTATCTGACCTTGACTCAGTATCTAGATTCTGCTTGAAATGGTTCATCGAATATGGATGGAACGACGGAAACTCTGGAGTTGCGGATCAACTGGCTCGCTCCACCAACACGACAATTGCAGAGCTGAGCCGCGGCGGTGTTTTTGAAGCTAAAGCAGGAAAAGCTCGTCTGATCCGCCCAGAGGAAATGCCTTCAACCTGGGATCCGTTAATTGACAAATCAATAAGTATTTGGGAGGTAACCATGCAAATCGCACATGCAGTTAGTTCCGTCGGACTTGAAGATTCCTCAAATTTGCTATCTCGGTCATCAACAAAAGTAGACGTTCAAATAGTGAAAGAGCTTTCCTATCTCCTCTATAGCATTTCCGAAAAGCATGGTTGGATGGAATCTGCAATTTTATTTAATGGGCTTGGCACATCATGGTCCAGCCTGCAGATATCAAATTCTGGCTTGTTTTCCGGCAGGCAAGAACAAATGTCATTTGATTTTGAAGCCGCTAGCAGAGAAGAAGAGAGCTAATCATGGCTATGAGCAATAGAGACCGTGTAAGTAGAGGTTTTGACAACTTGGCCGATGGGCTGCTGGGTTTTGTCGATCGTCAAATGTCCGATGCCACAGATGGTTTCGGGGAAGACTGGATTGAGACTGTTAGGACTCGAGACGAATCCAAACTTTCGGCGATGTCGTCATACGACAAAAATGACCCAGGCCTTCAGTTGAGAATGATCGCTGATGAAACTCAAATATTTGGAAAATTGCTTAATCCAGTCCAACAGTCTCTTGCATCGGAGCTACGTGAAGTTCGAAATGAATGGGCGCACAACAAGAAATTTAACAATGACGACACTTACCGGATTTTGGACACGATGGAGAGACTGCTCTTAGCAACTGGGTCACCATTTGAAGCTGACCTAATTCGCCAACTGAGGCAAGACCATCAAAGAGTCGTATTTGAGTCAGAAACAAAAAAAGCAATTCTTAACCCAGATAGCAGTGTAAATATCGCAGGAACTGGTCTTAAGTCTTGGAGAGAAGTATTACGTCCACATGAAGATGTCGCAACAGGAAACTACTCGGCTAGTGAATTCGCTGCCGACCTATATATGGTTTCCCAGAATCAAGGTTCAAGCGAATACATAGAGCCGATTGAATTCTTTAGAAGGACTTATTTAACAGAAGGACTTCGAGAACTCCTTGACCGAGGTATCAGGAGAGTGTCTGGGGATGAGAATGCTTCGCCAATTATAAACTTGCAAACTAATTTTGGAGGAGGAAAAACTCATTCAATGCTGGCACTATGGCACCTCTTTGGTGGTGCCCCTACTGCGTCGTTAACTCAAGAAGTCCAGGACGTTGTAGCGAATCGTGTACTCCCCAAGAAAGTAAACAGAGTTGCACTAGTCGGTATTCATTTGTCTCCAGGTGCCCCCCTAATCAAGGAGGATGGAACAAGAGTTAACACAGTCTGGGGAGAGCTTGCATGGCAACTTGGTGGAAAGAAAGCTTTTGACTTTGTTTCTGAATCCGATGCATCAAGAACCAGCCCCGGAGAGGGACTTAGAAAACTAATCTTGGCCTATTCTCCATGTCTAATTTTGATAGACGAGTGGGTCGCTTACGCTCGCCAGCTCTGGGAACGCGAGGATCTTCCAGGTGGTACTTTCGACACGCAATTTACATTTGCACAATCACTAACTGAAATAGTTAAAACTGTTCCTGGCGCAATGTTAGTTATATCAATTCCTGCTTCACACGACCCAGATAAAGACGGACAATCGGGTGGGAGTGCCTTAGAAGTTGGCGGCCCAAATGGACAAGAAGCTTTACAAAGACTCCAGAACGTAGTCCGGCGCGTCGCCGATCAATGGCGACCAGCGAGCGCCCAAGAATCTTTTGAGATAGTCCGAAGGAGATTATTCGTAGAACCTGACTCTTCAGCACTTGCAGATATTGCAGCGGTTGCACGACAGTTTGTTAATTTCTATGCTCAGCACTCGGGTGAGTTCCCAAAGGATTGCTCCGAAATCGCATACGAAGCTCGAATTAGGGCGGCTTATCCGATACACCCAGAATTATTTGACCGGTTATACGAGGATTGGTCAACACTTGAGAGATTTCAGCGAACCCGTGGAGTGCTGAGGCTTATGAGCTCTGTTGTCCACACCCTTTGGGAATCTCAGGATGCTGGACCATTAATCATGCCCGGTTCTCTTCCATTAGATGTTCCCAGGGTTTTAAGTGAGATCACACAATACTTACCTGATTCGTGGAAACCGATTGTAGATGCGGATATTGACGGCGCGAGTTCGACACCAGTTCAGATCGACTCAGAAAGAGTACTTTTCGGTCAGAGAGCTCTAACCCGGAGGCTCGCAAGAACTATTTTTATCGGTGCAGCACCAACATTGAAGAGCAATCACATTGGTACAGAAAAACCGCGCATTTGGTTAGGAGTTGCGATTCCCGGAGACACCGTTGGTAATTTCGGATCAGCTTTAGATTTGCTCTCTCAACGCGCGACATACCTCTATGCGGATGGCCATAGATACTGGTTCGACACGCAAGCTTCTGTCACTAGAACTGCAACGGATTATGCAGACCGCCTACGAGATAGGCCGGAAGAAGTCTGGTTAGAAATTGTGTCCAGACTTCGATCAACAGAAAGCAAGAATCGAGGAACATTTACAGGGGTTCATATAGCACCAGACTCTTCGGCTGATATTCCTGATGATGACACAGCACGGCTGGTTATCATCCATCCTTCTCATACTCACGCTAAAAACTCTAACGATTCAAGTGCAATGAAATTTGCACGAGAGTCGATAGAAAGAAGAGGCTCTGCTCAAAGAATCAATAAGAATATGCTTGTCTATCTTGCTCCAGATGCAAAACGTTTAGAGGAGCTAATGGAAGCCGTTCGAGATTTGTTAGCTTGGCGTAATATCGCAAGCAGAATCGAAGAGATGAACCTGTCTCCGCAACAAGCTAAACAAGCCACAACGCGTAGAGATCAAGCCATCGACGGGGTTGCGTCTCGACTTTCTCAGACTTTCATCTGGGTCATAGTTCCAGAACAAACCGACCCGAGCAAACCTATTGATTGGACAGTGGAGAAGGCAGATGGACAGGAAACAGCACTTGCAGTAAGAACTTCCGAGCGACTTATTCGCTCTGGTCTTCTTACGTCCATCGCCTCACCGCGGATGATCCGTATGGACCTAGATACAAAGTTGGCTAAAGCCTGGGAGTCTGGCCACATTCAAGTGGGCCAACTTTGGAATTTCTATTGTTCGTATCCTTATTTAACTCGATTGAAAAATCGAGATGTGCTGGCAGAAGCCATTTCCGAATCTCTCAATCAAATTCTTTTTGACGATGAAGGTTTTGCGCTCGCAGAAGGAATCGACGATTCTTCTGGTTTGTATCAAGGCCTGATACTGCCAGGGCCGGACTCAAGATGGGGAATAATCACGGACCAAACACTTTTGGTTAAACCCAAGAATGCAAGAGCCCAAACACCCTCTCAAACTGATCTTGTTCAAGATGAAACGGCCGGCAAGGAAAACCCCGTTTCTGAAACCACAATTCCAATTGATACAAAAAAGACTTTGCTCAATACTCGCTTTTTTGGAGTTTACTCGGTAGATCCAGAGCGTTACAGTCGTGACTTGAACAAGTTGAGTCAAGAAATTCTTCAACATTTGAGTTCTATTGACGGTATCAATCTCGATATCTCAGTTGAAATTCATGCCTCAGTTGATGCTGGATTTAGTTCCGAGAAGATTCGATTGATTCTCGAAAATGCACGCTCTTTAAAGTTCAAAAATTCATCTTTTGAAGTTGACTGAGAAATAGTATCAATTGAGAATTTCCACTTTGTGAGATTTATTCTGATCGACTAAGAAAAAACTTTCACGAGGAGTCCGAGATTATTTGACTTCTCTTCAAGGGCACGACTCTCAGTACGCATGAATATTTTGAACTAGTACTAAAAGCGATAGGAGATGATTGTTATATGAAGACCGAAGACTCCACACCTCGGGAGTATTGGCTGATTGTCATTGAACTTGACGATGTAGTTCCTCGTCGCGACCCGAAAAAGCCAAATCTTTATGTCGCAAAGACTGTGACACCGCCCCAGGAACGATTTGCGACCATTCAACGCAGCAAGAAAAAGCACTGGTACACCGAGCATGTCAGTCAGCTTCGTACGGACTTAGCGAATTCCAGAATTTATAAATCGAGCGAAGATGCAAAACAGGCTCTTCTGAAACTCACCAGAAAATTGACCAGCGAGGGCTACACAGTGAATCGAAGCACTCAAGTGTGGACGGTATATGTCATTGAACTTGATAAGACCGCTGTGACCAATCCTGGGAAAGGGTATGTATACGTAGGCGAGACAAGTCGAACTCCTGAAGAACGATTTGAACAGCATCGTGACGGCGCCCGCAACAAACGTGGCCCCCTCTACGCCGGTGTTGTTAGACAACACGGAGTCCAACTTCGACCAGATCTAGCGCCGCGTAGGAAATACTTCGACCAGGCTTCTGCTAAACGTGGTGAGAAAGAACACTTCGAACTATTGAAGTCCAGGGGTTTCAATGTGAAAGGCGGACATTAATGAAACTTCGACCAGAAGCAATTGCAATTCTTCAAGTATTTATCGACAAAGGATGCAAGCGAGATGACATTATTCATTTCACTGAATTTGGCAAAGCAATCGTCTGGGAAGCCGGCTTCATCAAAGAAGAGGGGACCCGAAACGGGCTTCAAGAACTCGTAGATGGTAAGTACGTTGTTGAATACAACGCAGGTCTCGGCATCACTGCCAAAGGTCTAAAAGAAATAGAGAGCAGCTAGTCGATTCGATGCGTTTGATTTCCTGGAACATGGCGGGTGCAGGCTTCTTCTCTGGAGCTTCCCATGATGATGCATGGCGTTGGTTAACGACCGAGGCGGATTTTGACGTTGCCATATTGCAAGAATCGACTCCCCCTCAATGGCTGTTAGAAGAGTTTCCTGTTGTCATTCATAATCCAAAGTACCCACTGACTGGTAAGCGATGGGGAAACTCAATTATTTGCCGAGAAGACAATTACCGTCAATACAAGATCGATTCTGAACACCCGTGGCTGGAGCAAATCAGTAGTGCGCTACTAATTGTTGAGCCCCGCGATCCCGATGGAATCTGGATCGCAAATATCCATTCTCATCAATCGCCACTCTCCCAGGAACTGTTTGCAGCATTACACGAATTGGAAGTTCCACATTGCCACCCCAAGAAAATTTGGGAGGTGGAAGTTGCAGCACACTTTCTTAAACCAATTCTCGGACAGAAACAATTTGTTTTGGGTGGAGATTTGAATAGTGGGCACCTTTTCGACACGATCTACCGCTATAACAACAACAAGATCATGTTTGAAAATCTCCGGCAACAGGGGTATATCGACCTAAGGCTTGCTCACTCAGATTCAGAACAACAGACCTATTTCAAGAAGAATAACGGCCCCTACCAACTTGATCATTTGTTCGGAGATGCAGTTACCGCAGAGAGCACCAATATCTGGGAAGTACTGACGCACGTTGCTAGAGATCTAGGGCTGAGCGACCACGCTCCTCTTTCTATCAACATTGAATGATTAGTCATCCACCAACGCTACTTAGTTCAAATCTTGGTCAGCCATTTCTTAAGGCGTACGCCTGTTTCATCAGATCTAATAAAAGTTCACGATGCTCATCAACGCTTGGCTGATTTACTTGAATTCGGTAATTACGCCACCTCTTGTCATAGTCAAGAAGCTGCAAATTTGTATTCTCAAGAATTTCATCTGATTCATCTGATTCTGGAATCTTTATCTGTAGGCAAACATGCTTCTTACGAGGCTTGAACGAGATGAAGTTGTTCGCCAAACCATCAATTCCAAGACCGATGTAGTGCTTGTTGTATCTTGCAACGAGTCGAGGATCAATATCCCTGGCGAGTTCAACGAGACTATCCATAACGGTCAATACTTGTTTTGTGGACCGTGATTCCCAGTACGAACGATCGGTTGCCAGTGCCGGGCTATCTTCTTCCTCAGTTCCCAAACTTTGGATATCGAGAACTCTCGTTGAATTCAGAGTCAGAAAGCCATTGATCTCGAGGGCATTAAGTTGGATAGCAATGAGTGGAATAAAGCCATTGAAAAGACCAATGACGTTAAAAAATCTAGAAGTGATTTCCTCTGCGACAATGACTGCAACGTGGTCGTACTGAGGGTAACGACGTCGCTCCAAATCCCAATATTCGATAGTTCTAATGATGTGAGATTCGTCAACAGTTCCAAGTTGCAATTCAATTTCGTAACGAGTGCCGCTGTCTGGATCTTCGAGCAGTAAATCAAGCCGTCCACCTTTGGGTTGATTACGTTCCTGACTTCTTACGACCAAATCGCCAAGGCCCAAAATTGAGGTGTCTTTGACAATTTCGTCCTGCAACCATCGTTCGGTCAGCACGGGGTGGCTCTTAAGGCTCACGACTTTTGATTTATGCAATTCCATGCCTGCACGTTATCTACATATAACGAGGCCCTATTCCAAAAGACTTAGCCAATAGCCGCATCTGGGGCCTGGCCTTTATCTGACCGCCTCCTTCTTAGGGAGATGATCTACTCAAATTGGCTTTGTGAGCAATTGAATGATTTCTAGCGTTTCTTTTTCGCCTAAAATTTGCCTATGCAAGTATTTTCACGACGTTTAATTGGGTCAATTTTCATCTTGTCGGCATGCCTCACTAGTGGCATCACTGGTATCTCTGTGGCCCGCGCTAACAATGAA
>Ga0214919_10005938_pt1 | contig 17004 bp, 15 predicted proteins | sample LL1503_MetaG_FD_177994 | JGI IMG/M metagenome (GOLD analysis project Ga0214919, IMG submission 177994) | Freshwater microbial communities from Lake Lanier, Atlanta, Georgia, United States - LL-1503 | ecosystem: Environmental > Aquatic > Freshwater > Lake | place: USA: Georgia | collected...
GGCCGATGCCCACACCACCTACCCCTTGGTGCACCAAAGCATTTACAGCGTGCACCAACGGGTAGCGGTGCGGTTTTGCCAAGGGCGTGTGCTGCTCGCAGGCGACGCCGCCCATGTCAACAACCCTTTGGGTGGTTTTGGGCTCAACAGCGGGATTCACGATGCCATCAGCTTGGGACAAGCGCTGGCGCGGGTCATCCAGGGCGTGGAGGGCGAAGAGGCGCTCGAGCGCTACCACCGCCAACGCCAACAGGCCAATGTGGCTTATGTGCAAGAGCTTTCGGTGCGCAACAAAAAGAACCTGGAAGAAAAAGACCCCGCCTTGCGTGCACAGCGCATGCAAGAGCTGCGCACGGTGTGCGCCGATCCGGTCAAAGCACGCGAGTACCTGCTCAATTCGTCCATGATCAACAGCATTCGCCGGGCCCAGTCCGTCGCATGATGGCCACCAACTATTGGTCTTCGCACGGCAAACGCACATTCATTTTTATATTTGTGAAAGGGCATTGAAGTGACTTTTATTCATCGCAACACTTGGGTGCCAGGTTCGACCAACGCGGACCGGCGTCGCTGGCTTGTGGCCGCTTTGTCGGGGGCGCTTTTGCCGTTGGCCGCCAACGCGCAAACGCCTGTGTGGCCAACCAAGCCGGTCAAGATCGTGGTGCCTTTTGCGCCCGGGGGCAACACCGATTCGATCGCCCGCATCATGGCCGAGCGCTTGACGCAAAGCCTGGGCCAATCGGTGGTGGTGGAGAACAAAGTGGGCGCGGGCGGGGGCATTGCCGCCGAGTTCGTGGCCAAGGCCGCGCCCGATGGCCACACCTTGCTGATGGCGGCCATGCCAGTGATGGCGATCTTGCCTGCCATCAACAAGACCAATTACGACCCGGTGCGGGACTTTGTGCCCATCAGCAATGTGGGCAGCAACCCGTTTGTCATGGGTGTGCACAAATCGGTGGCGGCCAACAACGTACAAGAGTTGGTCGCATTGGTGCGCAAAAATCCGGGCAAGTACAACTACGCTTCGGGGGGATCGGGCAGCGTGTCGCACCTGTCGGCAGCCTTGTTTGTGAATCGCGCCCAAATCGACATGGCCCACGTCAGCTACAAAGGCGGCGCTCCTGCGGTGACCGACTTGCTGGCGGGCAATGTGCAAATGTACTTTGGCAACTTCTCAGAGTTGGTGCCGCATCTGGCGGGGGGCAACATCCGTTTGATCGGTGTCTCCAGCGACAAGCGATCGAGCCAATTGCCTCAGGTGGCCACCATTGCCGAGTCTGGCTTTGCGGGTTTTCGCACCGTCACATGGAACGGCTTGATGGCCCCGGCGGGCACCCCTGCTGCGGTGGTGCAACGCGTGGCCGATGCCATCAAAGAGGCGCTGGCCACCGACGGCATGGCCGCACGTTTGCAACAAATGGGTGTCGACCCCATTGGCAGCACGCCGCGTGAGTTGGCCGACACATTGCGTGCCGACATGGCCATTTGGTCCGAGGCGGCCAAGGCCGCAAAATTGAAAATGGAGTGAGCCATGACCGCCCCCATGAGCTTTGATACCCTGGCCACCCGCGCCAAAATTGCCGTCATCGTGCCCGCCACCAACACCGTGGTGCAACCCGAGATGGAGGCCATGCGGCCCAAGGGCGTGACCAACCACGTCAGCCGCATGTTGCTGCCCCCGCGCCCTTATGACGACATGCAGGCCTATCAGCAAGCGCTGCAAACCGAAAAAGGCCAACTCGAAGAAGCCTTGGCCTTGGTGCTGCCGTGCGAGCCGCATGCGGTGGCGCATGGCCACTCCATCCACTCGTTTCGTGGCGATTTGCAGCGCGCGCAGGCCCAAGAGGCGCGCTTGCAGGCCTTGGCGGGCATCCCCTTTGTGACCCCGTCGATCGCCGTGCTGGAGGGGTTGAAAGCCATTGGCAACCCCCGCAAGATCGGCGTGCTCACCCCCTACTGGCCGCCTGCGGACGCGATCATCGCGGAATTTTTCACCGCATGCGGTTTCGAGGTGGTGCGCAGCCACGGCCTGAAATCCACGGGCCCCATTTCTGTGGCGCAGTTCACCCCCGATCAAATCATGCAAGGCTTTGAGGCGGTCAACACCCCAGATGTGCAAGCCTTGGTGCACGTGGGCACCAATTTACCGGTCAGCGCCATGACGGCGGCGGTGGAGGCGCACTTTGGCAAGCCCATGATTGGTGTGAACGTGGCCACCTATTGGCTGGCTTTGCGCCGCTTGGGTCTGCGCGACCCCTTGCCCGGCTTTGGCATCTTGGCCGAGCAACACTGAAGCGGTCTTGACCGGGTGTGACGGGGGTCAGGTGCTGCTGGGGGTATCCATCAAAGCTTGCGGCAAGCTGATGATGAAGTCGTTGAGGCTCTTGGCATCGCGCCCGGGGCGCATGTGTGCCAGCATGCAAGCGGTGGCCTGCGCGGCGTCGCGCGCCTCAATGGCCGACACAATGGTGGCGTGCTGGTCAAACGACGATTGAATTTGCCCCAGTGCCCCAAATGCATGGCGCCGGTAGATGCCGGTGCGCGAGCGAATGCGCAGCACCTCTTGGCGCAAAAAGGGATTGCGTGCACATTGGTACAGGTGTTCGTGAAAGCCCAAATTGGCTTGCTGCCAGCCGGCCACATCGTCTTTGGCCACCACTTTTTTGGAGGCGGTGTGGAGTTTTTTCAAAGTTCGCACATCGACCGGGTCCATGCGTTCGCAGGCCAATCGCACGGCAACGCTCTCGAGTTCGCCCAGCAACTCCCACAGTGAGAGCAGTTGCTGCAAGTCCATTTTGCGCACGATCATGCCACTGCGCGGCAAGTTGCTCAGCACCCCTTGGGCTTGCAAGGCCAGCAAGGCTTCGCGCACCGGCGTGCGCGAGACTTTGTATTGGCGGGCCAAGGCGGCCTCGTCAATGGGGTCGCCTGGCAGCAACTCGCCGGCGGCGATGGCAGCTTCCAGGCGGGAACGGATTTGTTCACTGACTTTCATGGGTTTGGGGCCAGCGCTGGCTGTCCAAAGGTTGTTGGTTGTGAGGATATCAAATATCGTGTAAAAATATACCCTAACCAGTTTATAAATATATTTATACGACGCCATGACCCCCCACGCAGCCCCCCGTGCCCTGTCGCGCTTCAAGGTATTGGACTTGTCGCGTGTGCGCTCTGGCCCCAACTGTGTGAGGGTGTTGGCCGACTTCGGTGCCGATGTGATTCGCATCGAGCCGCCGGCCGGTGTTGACCCCAACGAGGTCTTGTTTGCTGCCAACCGCGACGGCGGTGACTTTCAAAATCTCAACCGCAACAAGCGCTCACTGACCCTGAACCTCAAAAAGCCTGGTGCGCTGGAAATTTTGATGCGCTTGGTGGCGCAGTCCGATGTGCTGGTGGAGAACTGGCGCCCCGATGTCAAACACAAGCTGGGCTTGGGATATGAGGATTTGGCGCGGGTCAACCCACGCATCATCTTGGCCAGCATCTCGGGCTTTGGCCAAGATGGCCCGTATGCCGAGCGCCCGGGCTTTGACCAAATCATCCAAGGCATGGGTGGCTTGATGAGCGTGACCGGCGATACCGACAGCGGCCCGTTTCGCGCCGGCTTGGCGGTGGCCGATCTGAGCGCAGGCTTGTACTGCGCGCTGGGTATCTTGGCGGCCTTGCACGAGCGTGAGGTGTCTGGGCGTGGCCAATGGGTGCACAGTTCGCTGCTGCACGCCCAAATTGCAATGATGGATTTTCAGGTGGCGCGTTTCATCAATGATGGCAGCGTGCCCGTGCAAGAGGGCAACAACCACCCCACCAGTTCGCCCATGGGTTTGTTCACCGCCAGTGATGGCCCGTTCAACTTGGGCGCATCGGGCCAAGGCAATTGGAAGCGCCTGTGCGAATTGTTGAAAAAGCCCGAGTGGTTGAACGACCCCGAATTCACCACCGAGGCTTTGCGGGTGGCCCACCGTCCCCGTTTGAATGGCTTGCTCGATCAAATTTTTTCAACCCAAACGGTGCAGCACTGGGTTGAGCGGCTCAATCAAGTGGGTGTGCCCGCTGGCCCGGTCTACACCGTGCCGCAGGTCATGCAAGACCCCCAAGTGCAGCATTTGGGGGTGACCGAGTCATTGGACACGCCGCATGGGCGCAAACACTACATCACCCAAGCGGTGACGCTGTCGCGCACCCCCGCCGAGGTGCGCACCAGCGCCCCAGGTTGGGGCGAACACACCGATGCGGTGCTCGCAGAGATCGGTTATTCGGGCGCAGAAATTGCAGTGTTCCACGAGCAAGGGGTGGTGTGATGCCCACTTGTTCGCGTTATCGGGCGGGTGCGACAAACGAGCTGGTTGTCACACTCCCTTGTTCCATGGTTTGTGCCAGCTGTTAACCCCAGGAGACCCCATGAAAAGTTGCAAAGCATTGTTTGGTGTTGTGCTCGCCTTGACTGGTTTGAGTGCATTGGCGCTGGGCCCTGCCCCCGCCCCCATGAAGCAAAAAGAGACCTTGACCGTTGGCTATGTGAAGGTCGGTCACCTCTCGCCAATGTTGATGGTGGAGGAAGAGCTTAAAAAGATGAACATCGAGGTCAAGCGCGCCGAGTTTGTGCGTTACGCCGATGCCCGCACCGCCTTGTTGTCCAACTCTGTGGACGTGTCGGCCGTGGGCCCGGGTGACCTGGCCATCGTGGCCGCGCAGGGCAGCAAAAACCTGATCGGGTTGACCGGGGTGGGCAGTTCACCCAAGTACTTGGTGGTGCGCAAAGGCGTCAAGATCGAGGACTGGTCCGACATCAAGGACAAGAAAATTGCCATTGCCCCCGGCTCTGCGGTGTGGTTTCAGTGGGCCATGACCCTGATTGAAAAGAACATCCCTTACAACACCTTTTCTCCCGTCAATGTGCAAGGCGGTGGCACGGCATTTGTGCAGGCCATGAAGCGCGGCGATATTGATGCGATGGTTTTGTGGGAGCCCTTTGAATCGCAGGCGGTGGCCGAGGGTGATGCGGTATTTGCCCGCAAGCTCGACTACAGCCAGTCCCGTGCCGTGGGTGCCGAGTTGGGCATGTTGGCTGCTTCGGGCGAGGCCATGAGCACCAAGAAAGAACTGGTTCGCCGCTTCTTGTGGGCGTACCTCAAAGCCGAAGAGCAAATGGCCAAAAACAACGACCAATTTGCTGACGCCTATTCCAAGTACACCGGCTTGCCATTGCCCGTGACCAAAGAGTCGGCCAAGATCATCAAGCTCGGCGGCGTGCTCAACAAAGATCAGGTGGCACGCTTGGCCGAAGCCGCCTTCAAGCAAGGCATCGTGCAAAAAGACGTGACCAAAGAGGCGGCCGATTTGTACGACGACGCCATGGCGGTTGAACTGCGCAAGTAAACCACCATGCGCAACACGACCTGGAAACCATGGGAGCGAGCAAGCTTGCTCGTCAAGGCCTTGCTCATCCCTGTGGCCGTGTTGTTTTTTTGGCAGTGGGCGGGGAGTCGGCCAGACATGGCCGGCATCGTGCCCACCCCTTGGAAGGTGCTGCAAGGTTGGCATGACTGGATATTTGCCGCGCCGGGCATGGGTTTGAACCCCTATCTGGGCACATGGTTGGCCAATGTGCAGTACTCATCCATGCGGGTGTCACAAGGTTTTGCTTTGGCGGCAGTGATCGGTGTGCCCATCGGTTTGCTGATCGGTTGGAGCCGCTTGTTTTCGCAGCTGGTGGATCCCATGATCCAAAGCCTGCGACCCATTCCCATCACGGCTTGGTTGCCTTTTTCAATTGCTTTGTTTGGCATTCGCGACATAGGCTCGGTGTTTTTGATTTTCCTGGGCGGGTTTTATGCCATCGTCGTGAACACCACGCAAGGTGCGCGCGATGTCGAGCGCAACTGGGTGCGCGCAGCGCTCATGATGGGCGCGAGCCGACGCCAACTTTTGTGGCGTGTTGTGTTGCCTGCGGCCATGCCATCCATCTTCACGGGCTTGCGCATTGGCTTGGGTATCTCCTGGACGGCGGTGATCGTCTCCGAGATGGTGGCCGTTAAGTCGGGCCTGGGTTATGTGCTGTGGGACGCCTACTATGTGGGCCGCATGGACATCGTGCTGGCCGACATGGTTTCAATCGGCATGATGGGCTACATCAGCGACCGCCTGATCGTCGCGCTGGAGCGACGCATGCTCAATTGGCGCATCTTGCAAAGCCATTGAACCCCTATTGACCATTCACCGCCATGTCCAACATCACCATTCAACAGTTGTGCAAAACCTACCCGGGAGACCCGCCGGTCAAGGCCTTGGAAGGGATCGACTTGGATGTGCATGCCGGGCAATTTGTCGCTTTGCTGGGGCCCTCTGGCTGTGGCAAGTCCACGCTGCTCAACTTGGTCGCCGGGTTTGAACAACCCACATCAGGTTTGCTTGCGGTGGCAGGTGCGGGCGTCACCCAGCCCGGTCCCGACCGCGGCGTGGTGTTCCAAGAGGCGGCATTGTTTCCTTGGTTGAGTGTGTGGGACAACGTGGTGTTTGGACCGCAAGTGCAAGGCTTGCCCAAAGCCCAATATGAAGAGCGTGCCCGCGAGATGCTCCACATCGTGGGGCTGTCGGACTTTAAAAACCATTTGCCAGTTCAGCTCTCGGGGGGCATGCGCCAACGCGTGGGCATTGCGCGCATCCTGACCCTGGGTTCACAGGTGTTGCTGATGGACGAACCCTTTGGGGCATTGGACGCGCAAACCCGGCTGACCATGCAAGAGTTGTTGCTGTCGGTGTGGCAAAAACTCAAACCCACCATCATCTTTGTGACCCATGACATTGATGAAGCCATTTTTCTATCAGACGCTATTTATGTGATGTCGGCCCGACCGGGACGCATTCAAAAGCGCATTGATGTGAACTTGCCCAGGCCGCGCACGGTGGCCTTGACGGCCAGCGAGGCGTTTGCGACGATGAAGCTCGACATCCTCAACCTCATTCGTCACGACCATGGCTAACCCACGCATCCCTTACCGTTTCTCCAACGATGGCCCAGCGCTCAAGCCCCCCGCGCAAGGCCCGATCATGGTTCACCTGGTGGTCAATGTGGAGCATTGGCAGTTTGACGCCAGCATGCCACGCACCATCATCACCCCGCCGCACGGCAAAGAAACCGTGCCCGATGTGCCCAACTTCAGTTGGGCTGATTACGGCATGCGCGCAGGGTTGCCGCGCATCATCGAGGCCATTCAAAGCCGTGGCCTGCCGGCTTCGACCAGTTTCAACGCGGGTGTGATCCAGGCTTATCCCCGCGCTGCTCAGGCCATGCGCGATGCGGGTTGGGAGTTCATTGGGCATGGCTTGCACCAAAAGGCCATCAACCACGAGGCGCAATCCGAAGAGTCCCTCATCAAGACCTGCATGGACATGCTCGAGTCGTTCACCGGTGTGCGCACCTTGGGCTGGTTGGGTCCGGGCCTGCGCGAGACCTACGAAACGCCAGATATTTTGAAGAAGCTGGGCATTGAGTACGTGTTTGATTGGGTGGTGGACGACGTGCCCAACTGGATGCACACCCAGCACGGCCCATTGATGGCCATGCCCTACAACTTGGAAATCAACGACTCCATCATTTACGCCGTCGAGCGCCACAGCTCCGACGAAATGCTCATGCGATTGACCCGCACCTTGGAGCTGTTCAAGCGCGAGTCTGTCCATCACCCCCGTGTGCTGGCGATCGGTTTGCACCCGCATTTGATCGGGGTACCGCACCGCTTTCAAAGCTTCGAAAAAATGTTGGACCTGTTGTTGGCCACACCTGGTGTGTGCTTCATGACGGGCAAAGACATTGCCGCTTGGTACCGTGGCCAAGTGCCACCGCCATCGGCTTGACCCCCCTCCCACTTCAAGGAACCCCATGGATTTGAAACTTCAAGGACAACGCGTGCTCGTCACTGGTGGCTCACGCGGCATTGGTTTGGCCATAGCCCAGGCATTTGCCGCAGAAGGGGCCGTGCCCATCGTCGTATCGCGTGACGAAAGCCATTTGGCCAAGGCCGTGCAAGCCATACAGGCCAGCAGCGGGGTCAAGGCCTTGTCGGTGCAGGCCGACCTGGGTGCCCCCGGCTCGGCCGACCGCTTGTTCAAAGAAGTCGGCCCGGTCGATGTGCTGGTCAACAACGCTGGCGCCATACCCGGTGGCACGCTGCACGACATCACTGAGCAGCGTTGGCGCGATGCCTGGGATCTCAAGCTCTACAGCTATGTCAACCTCACACGCGCCTATTTGCCCACCATGGAGCAGCGTGGACACGGTGTGATTTGCAACATCATTGGCATGGCCGGTGTGGCTCCCCGGTATGAATACATTTGCGGTGCTGCGGCCAATGCGGCCTTGATCGCTTTCACCCAGGGTTTGGGCGGGGGAACGGTGCGCCAGGGTGTGCGCGTGTTTGGCATCAATCCTTCCCCCACCCGCAGTGACCGCATGCAAACCATGTTGCAGCAGCAAGCCACCCAAAAGTGGGGCGATGCCCAGCGTTGGATGGAGTTGACGCAGGCATTGCCGTTTGGGCGCATGGCCGAGCCCGATGAAGTCGCGCGCCTGGCCGTCTTTGGCGCGTCCCCTGTGAGCGGCTACTTGAGTGGCACAGTTTTGAATGTCGACGGCGGACAGATGTACGCCAATCCGAGCAAATAAGGTCTGTTTCATGAACCCACACGATCCCTTTGAAGAGTTGCGCGCGGGTGTGCGCAGCGTGGTCAACCAGTTTGATTCCCGTTATTGGCAAGACTTGGACGAGGCGCGCGCCTTCCCCGAAAAATTTGTCAACGCCTTGGCTGCGGCGGGTTGGCTGTCGGCCCTCATCCCCGAGGAATACGGTGGCTCCAATCTGAGCCTGACCGAGGCCAGCGTGATCATGGAAGAGATCAACCGCGCCGGTGGCAACTCGGGCGCATGCCACGGCCAGATGTATGTGATGGGTTGTGTGGTGCGCCACGGATCCAAGGCCCAAAAAGAGGCCTTGCTGCCCAAGATCGCCAGCGGTGAGTTGCGCATGCAAGCCATGGCCGTGACCGAGCCCACCACCGGATCGGACACCACCAAGCTCAAAACCATGGCCGTGCGCAAGGGTGACCGCTACGTGGTCAACGGCCAAAAGGTGTGGACCTCGCGCATCCAGCACTCCGACTTCATGCTGCTGCTCGCGCGCACCACGCCCTTGGCCGAAGTGAAGAAAAAAACCGAAGGCCTGTCGGTGTTTTTGGTCGATGTGCGCCCCGAGATGGGCAAAACCATCATTGCCAAACCCATTCGCAACATGGTCAACCATGAGACCAACGAGTTGTTCATTGACAACTTGGAAATTCCGGTTGAAAACCGCATCGGTGAAGAGGGACTGGGCTTGAAGTACATCCTCGATGGCCTCAACGCCGAGCGATTGCTCATTGCCGCTGAGTGCGTGGGTGATGGACATTGGTTTGTCGAAAAAGCCAAAAACTACGCCAACGATCGGCGCGTATTTGACCGGCCCATTGGTCAAAACCAAGGCATTCAATTTCCGATTGCGCGTGCCCACATCAATGTAGAGGCGGCCAGCCTGATGCGATACGAAGGCACCCGATTGTTTGATGCCGGTCAGCCCTGTGGGGCGCAGGCCAACATGGCCAAATTGTTGGCCGCTGATGCCTCGTGGGAAGCGGCCAATGCTTGCTTGCAAACCCATGGCGGTTTTGGCTTTGCCGCCGAGTACGATGTCGAGCGCAAGTTCCGCGAAACACGCTTGTACCAAGTGGCGCCCATCTCGACCAACATGGTGCTGTCCTACATTGCGGAGCACGTCTTGGGTTTGCCGCGTTCATATTGATGGCATGCGATTGCCCACCCATATTTAGGTAACGTTGTAACAAAAGCCCGCTTATGTACAGGCGGGCTTTGCAAGTTTTGCGTCAGTCAAGCGCGCATCTTGGCAGCAGTGCGGGGGACTTAGTTTGCCGCCTCTAAAAGCGCGGGCAAAAGGTTTTATTTCGCTCTTCATTCCTATAATTTCAAGCATTGTGCAACGCAGCATGCGCGGTGCAAACCCTTTTAACAATCGGAGCAAACCATGACCCTGACCCCTGACCAAATGCTGGCCGCCAACAAAGCCAATCTCGAAACCCTCGCTGGGTTGACCTCCAAGGCTTTTGCCGGTGTGGAGCAACTCATTGATCTGAACATGAGCGCGGCCAAAGCAGCCCTCAACGATGCACAGCACCAAACCGAATCTCTGATGTCGGTGCGCGACGCGCAAGAGCTGTTGGCCGTTCAAGCCCAGATGTTTCAGCCTTTGGCCGAGAAAGCCGCCGCCTACAACCGCCAGTTGTTTGACATCGCCCAACACACCGGTGGCCAAATTGGTCAAGTGGTCGAAGGCCAGGTCGGACAAGCCCAAGCCGCGGTGGAAGCCCTGGTCAAGAACCTGACGCAAAACGCACCCGCAGGTACCGAAGCTGCATCGCAGGCATTGAAAGCAGCCGTGGCCGCTGGCAACACTGCGTTGAGCTCGGTTCAAAAAGCCGTGCACCAGGCCAACGAAATGATGCAGGCCAACATGACCCAAATGGCCCAAGCCGTGCCCAGCGCTGCCAAAGCCCGTCCCGCTGCCAAAAAGCGTTGATATGCAAGACGGGGCTGAGGCCCTGTTTGGACCACAATGGCGCCCTGCGGGGCGCTATTTTTTTGTCAAAGGACATTTCAATTGGATCAAGTTGATGGGGTGGTGGTGGGTGCCGGGGTGGTGGGTTTGGCCGTGGCGCGTGCCCTTTCCTTGGCCCAGCCAGGCAAGCAATGGTTGGTGCTCGAGCAAGCATCTGCGATCGGCACGGGCACCAGTTCGCGCAACAGCGAGGTCATCCACGCTGGTATTTATTACCCGCAAGGCTCGCTCAAGGCGCGCTGGTGTGTGCAAGGGCGAGACATGCTCTACGCCTATGCCGCCGAGCGGGGTGTGCCGCACCGGCGCTGTGGCAAATTGATGGTGGCCACCGATGAGGGGCAACTGCCTGGCTTGCAGGCATTGCTGAAAAAAGCCCACGCCAATGGGGTGAGCGATGTGGTCATGATCTGCGCCGATCAAGCCCGGGCCATGGAGCCGGCGTTGTCGTGTGTGGCTGCTTTGCACTCGCCCAGCACCGGCATTGTGGACAGCCATGCCTTCATGCTCAGTTTGCAAGGCGACTTTGAGAACGCGGGCGGCACCGTGGTGTGCCATGCGCAGGTGGTATCGGCCCACATCCACCCGCAGGGATGGGTGCTGCACATGGCCGATGGCAGTGAATTGCTCGCCTCCCAATTGGTCAACTCGGCCGGTTTGTCGGCACCCGCATTGGCACGGCAATGCACTGGTTTGGATGCAGCACACGTGCCCACCGCTTACTACGCCAAAGGCAACTACTTCACCTTGGGGGTGCGTGCGCCTTTTTCGCGTTTGATTTACCCCGTGCCCGAAGCGGCGGGGCTGGGCGTGCACTTGACGCTGGACATGGGCGGTCAAGCCAAGTTTGGTCCCGATGTGCAGTGGGTGGACGACCCCGAGGACTTGGTGGTCTCCACCGAACAAGGGTTGGCTTTTTATGCCGCTGTGCGCACCTACTGGCCGGGCTTGCCCGATGGGGCACTGCATCCAGGCTACGCAGGCATGCGCCCCAAAATTTCTGGACCAGGCCAAGCGCCAGCAGATTTTGTTTTGCAAGGACCGTCAGAGCATGGCTTGACCGGCTTGGTCAATTTGTTCGGCATCGAGTCGCCTGGCCTGACCAGTTCGCTGGCCATTGCCCAAGCCGTGTTGCACAGCTTGGGTGGCCAGCGCGGCTGAAACCAATCAGCGGGCGTTGCGCAGCGCCTGGGCCACTTCGGTGATGAGTTCGGGGCCACGGTAAATCAAGCCGGTATAGATTTGCACCACATCGGCCCCAGCCTGCACTTTGGCCAAAGCGTCGGCGCTGCTCAAGATGCCGCCCACACCGATGATGGGAAAGCCTGCCCCCAATTGCGCGCGCAGTTGGCCAATCACCGCGTTGCTTTTGTTCAACACCGGGCCACCCGATAAGCCACCAGCTTCGCTGGCGTGTATCTGGCCTTGCACCGCTTGGCGGTCCAGGGTGGTGTTGCAGGCAATCACCCCCCAGGTAGAGCTGTTAGCACCGCCGTGGCGCAGCAATGTGGCGGCGATCACAGCGACTTGCTCGGCGTCCAAATCAGGTGCAATTTTGATGAACAGGGGAATCGATTTGCCGTGGCGCTGGGCCAACAAAGCGCGCCGCTCGGTCAGGTGGCCAATCAAACCCTCTAAGGCCTCATCGCTTTGCAAGCTGCGCAAATTTTGAGTGTTGGGGCTGGAGATGTTGACCGTCACATAGTCGGCATGCGGGTACACGCCGTCCAAACAAGTCAGGTAGTCCTCTACTGCCCGGTCGATGGGTGTGCTGGCGTTCTTGCCGATGTTGAGGCCCAACAACATGGGCGATGCTTCGTTGCCTTGTCTGAAACGGGCGCGCTGCACATGGGTCAAAAAAGCGGCCAAACCATCGTTGTTAAAACCCAATCGATTGATCAAGGCCTGGGACGCTGGCAACCTGAACATGCGTGGCTTGGGGTTACCGGGTTGGCCCACGGGGGTCACGGTGCCGACCTCGACAAAACCAAATCCCATCGCGGCAAAGGCGTCGATGCAGCGGGCGTTTTTGTCCAAGCCCGCGGCCAAACCAACGCGGTTGGGAAACGCCAAACCGGCCAAGGAGATGGGGTCGCTCACCCGGCGCTGGCAGTAGCCCCATTGCAGCGGTGTGTTTTGGCTGCGGGCCAACCAAGCCATGGTGTGGTCGTGCGCGGCCTCGGCATCCAGGGCAAACAGCAAAGGGCGGGCAAAGGCATAGGGCAACAGTGACATGGATAATCCCGGCATCGATACAAAGACAGGATTTTCACCCATGCGCACCGAGCCATCCGCTTCGCCTTTGAGCCAAGATGAATTGAAAACCTTGGTCGGTCGCGCCGCCTTGGCTTATGTGGTGCCTGGCGAGGTCCTGGGGGTGGGCACCGGGTCCACGGTGAACAAGTTCATCGATGCCTTGGCCAGCATGCGCGAGGCCATTCCGGGTGCGGTTTCCAGCTCCGAGGCGTCTACCCAGCGCTTGCAGGCCTTGGGCATTCGCGTGCTTGAAGCCCAAGCGGTCGAGGTCTTGTCGGTCTACATCGATGGGGCCGATGAGATCGATGGGCATGGCTTCATGGTCAAAGGTGGGGGGGCCGCGCTCACACGCGAAAAAATTGTCGCCGCCATGGCCAAGCAATTTGTCTGCATTGCCGACGAGAGCAAGCAGGTGCAGACCTTGGGCGCCTTCCCTTTGCCGGTGGAGGTGATCCCCATGGCCACAGGCCATTTGATGCGACGCTTTGCCCTAATGGGTGGTCAGGCCGTTTTGCGCTTGCGCGATGGCCATCCCCTGGTGAGCGACAACGGTCAGCACATCATCGACGTGCGGGGCTTGCGCATCACCGACCCATTGGGGTTTGAAAACCTGGTCAGCCAGTGGCCGGGTGTGGTGACGGTGGGTGTGTTCGCCCACCAAAAAGCCCATGTGTGCCTGCTGGGCACAGCCACGGGGGTCAAGACTTTGACCTATTGAGCGGCCGCTTCGCCCTGCGATGGCGGCATCACGGTGACAGCCACTTTCAGCTGGTGGCTGTTGCCCCCTTGGATCACGCCACGCATGGGTGAAATGTCGGCATAGTCGCGCCCCAATGCCAAGGTGACATAGTCCTCCCCCGGTGTGCCCAAGCCGCAGCGGTTGTTGGTGGGGTCGAGGTCGTACCAACCCAAACCCTGACCTTTTGCATCCAACAAATACACCGAAGCCCAGGCATGCGATGCGTCGCTGCCAATCAAGCGCGGCTTTCCAGGCGGGGGCTGGGTCAGCAGGTAACCGCTGACGTATCGGGCGGGTAGCCCCAGGCTGCGCAAGCAGGCAATCAAGATATGGGCAAAGTCTTGACACACGCCTTGGCGCTGGTGCAGGGCCTGCAAAGCAGGTGTGTTGATCTCCGTGCTTTGGCTGGCATAGGTGAAGTCGCGGTGCATGCGCTGCACCAGGTCCTGGGCCGCTTGCACCAAGTCTGCACCCTTGGCAAAGCTTGGCAGGGCATAGGCCGCAAAGTCGGGGTGGGGTTGGATGTGGGGCGAGGCAAACACAAACTCGCTGGCGGCCAGAAAGGGTTTGTCGGACGCAAAGGCCATGGCCTCGCGCACCCGTTCCCACGCGGCACAGGCGCGGACCTCGCCAGCGGGCAGGGTTTGCACTTGGCTGGTGGCGGTGAGGCGCAAACAATCGTGTGGTGAAAGCAAATTGAAAAACACCCGGTGGTTGCCAAACACATCTTGGTGTTGGCTGATTTGGGCCGGCACAGGTTGGATGTCGAGTTGGTGCGACTGGGGGATTTGGTGCGCCGTGTGTATGGGCTGCAGGCAGGCCATGTGGTGTGCTGTTTCAACCACCGGCGTGTAGTCGTAACGGGTTTCGTGGATGACGGTCAATAGCATCATGCGCCCAAGCTGTGGCCTGCCTCTTCGGTGTGTGAAAAATAGCGCAAGCTGACATCATCGGACAACCGCCATGCACACTGGCTGCAGGTTTGTAAAAAGTCGGACCACGCTGGCAGCAGTTGCCCATCGGCCCACCAATCGGAAAGTTGCCAGGCATCGGGGTCGATCACCCGTTGCGCCAAACTGTCTTTTTCGTCGGGCGCTGCACCGGCCAATTTGGACAATCGCCCCCTGAGGGTCTGGACCACCCAGCTGAGCGAGCGGGGGTTTTCGCGGTCGAGCACCAATAACTCCAACAATGCGGGCACTTCCCGCTGTTGCTGGTATTGCGCATGAAAAGTGATGGTGCTGTCAAACAAGGCAATCATGGCTTCAAAGCCGGCAATGTCATGCACCGACCGGGTTTCAAAACCCGCAGTCAGGGCAGAGGTCAAAAAGCCCAGGCGTTCAATTTGACGGCCAATGGCCAGCAAGCGCCAACCATCGTCGCGCGTCATGCGGTCGGTTTGCGCCCCGGTCATGGCGGCGAGGTGGGCGCTGGTGGCCTCCAGCACCCGCAGCGCGTCGACGCTGGAATATTCGCCGGCATGAACAAACTCTTGGGCGCGTTCGAAAAATTCGCGCTCAGCGCGCACGGTCAGGCTCCATTGCTCGTGCGACAGGCGTTCACGCACGGCCGACGCAGCGATTTTGATGGAGCGCAAATTAAAACCCAAGCTGGCGGCATGTTCGGGTTGGCACAAACTGGCGATCAACGAGCGCTCGAACACGCGCCGCGCTTGCAAAGCCGTGGGCGTGCCCGCTGGCAGCAGCGAGTGCTGTTGTGCCATCTCAGACAGCCACTGCAGCATGGGGGTGCAAAAACGGTCTTCGCCGTTCAAGGCCTCCAAAGTCAAACGCACCAAGCGCAAGCTGTTTTCGGCACGCTCTGTGTAGCGTCCAAGCCAAAATAAATTCGATCCGGCTCGGCTCGTCACCAAGCGTTTGGCTTGCGGCAGCACGGGCAACGCGGCGCCAGGCTGCAGCAATGTGGTGCGGTCAACGGGCCCATCACTGAGCACCCATGTGTCCGCGCTGCTGCCCCCGCGTTGCATCGAAGCCATGCCTTGGTCGTCGGGGGCCAAGCGGGTCAAGCCGCCGGGCAAAACGCGCCAAGACTTTGGTCCGTCGCTCAATGCGAATACACGCAAAATAAACGGGCGCGTGGCCATGCGTTGGCGCATATTGCCGCTTTGCCAGGTGGGCAAATGCGACAAAGGCAGTGCCGACTGCAAGGTGTGGTCGCCCCCCTCACGCAAAATTCGACCGGCCCATTCATCGCGCTCGCGTTGGTCCAAGGCACTGCCGCGCAGGGGTTCAAAGTGCGCATGGATGTCCGATCCCGGGTAGGTCGGTTTGATCACGTTGTGGGCCAACCGGGGCAGGGCTTGTTGCATGGCAGCGGCCTCGCCACACCACCAGGTGGGCAGACTGGGCAATTGCAGCGTTTCGCCCAGCAGTTTTTCCGACAGTGCCGGCAAAAATCCCAACAAGGCAGGCGACTCTAAAAAAGCGCTGCCCGGCGCATTGGCCATCAACACATGGCCCGCACGCACCGCTTGCAACAACCCGGGCACGCCCAGGGTCGAGTCGGCGCGCAACTCCAGCGGGTCGAGCCACGCATCATCGACGCGCTTGAGCAAGACGTGAACAGGTTGCAAGCCGCGCAAAGTGTTGAGGTACAGGCGTTGATCTCGCACTGTTAAGTCGCTGCCTTGCACCAAGCTGATGCCCAGATAGCGGGCCAAATAAGCGTGTTCAAAATAGGTTTCGTTGTAGGGGCCGGGTGTGAGCAAGGCCACATGGGCATTGGCGCCGGCTGGGCTCATGCGGCGCAGTCCCTCCATCCAAGCTTGGTATGTCCCCGCCAAGCGTTGTACTTGCATGGCTTCAAAGGCTTGCGGAAATAAGCGCGAGATGGACAAACGGTTTTCCAGCAAATAGCCCAGACCTGAGGGCGCTTGCAAGCGTTGTGACACCATCCACCACAAACCATCGGGCCCTCTGGAGAGGTCAAAGGCGGCCACATGCAAATGGGTTTGATCGGCCGCGTGCTTGCCGTGCATCGCGCGCAAGTATCCAGGGTGGCCTTGGATCAAGGCGGGAGGCAGTAAACCTTTTTGGACCATGGATTGGGGCCCATAGACGTCGCCCATGATGGCATTGAGCAATCGCACCCGCTGCTGCACGCCAGCTTCGATGTGGCGCCAACTCGCGGGCGAGAGCAGCAGCGGAAACAAATCCAAGGACCAAGGCCGCTGAGGACCACTGCTGTCAGCATAGACGTTGTATGACACCCCGTTGTCGCGGATTTGGCGGGCCAGGGTGTGGGTGCGCCGATCCAGATCGGCAAAGCCATCGTTGCCCAAATGCCCAATGAACTCGGCCCAATGCGCCGACAAGGTGTCGCTCAGGCGGGGGA
>Ga0214919_10005940_pt1 | contig 17003 bp, 19 predicted proteins | sample LL1503_MetaG_FD_177994 | JGI IMG/M metagenome (GOLD analysis project Ga0214919, IMG submission 177994) | Freshwater microbial communities from Lake Lanier, Atlanta, Georgia, United States - LL-1503 | ecosystem: Environmental > Aquatic > Freshwater > Lake | place: USA: Georgia | collected...
AATGAGTTCTCTTCTTATCGTAGAATCGCCAGCGAAATGTCAGAAAATACAGGGATTCTTGGGTCCAGGATGGCGTGTCATAGCTACGATGGGTCATATACGATCTTTGGAAGAGGATCTCGGAGCTGTAGGGCTAGACCGTGACTTTGATCCACGTTTCCAATGGATCAAGGAAAAGGCGAAGGCGATAGCGCAAATAAAAGATGCCGCAGCAAAGGCGACGCATATTTATTTGGCATCAGACGATGACAGAGAGGGGGAGGCTATTGCCTATTCAGTCCTACTTCTCTTGAAGTTGAATGCGGCCACCACACCGCGTGCGGTATTTCATGAAATCACAGAGGCGGCAGTGAAGGCCGCAGTGGCACATCCGAGACGTCTAAATATGGCGCGGGTAGAAGCCCAACAAGCACGAGCTGTCTTAGATATGATGGTTGGTTTTACAATTTCGCCCTTGTTATGGAAATATGTGGGGCACGCTCTCTCGGCGGGAAGATGTCAAACTCCCGCCCTGCGTATATTAGCGGATCAAGAAACGCTCATCCGAGACTTTACGGCTAGCACGGAATGGAAGATCAAGGGCACATGGAATGGCTTTGAAGCTCATATGCAAATCCCTTTGGAGGATCAAGAATCTGCCACGAATTATTTAGAGAATATCTACGCCGAAACGGAAGGTCTTGTAAAAGAGGCGCATACTAGACCTACAACGGAACAGCCCCCCAAGCCTCTTATTACAAGCACACTACAACAGGAAGCTTCCGCTACAATGAGCCTGGCACCCAAAAGGAGTATGCAAATTGCCCAACGACTCTATGAAGCGGGACATATAACCTATATGCGCACAGATTCGGCGATTCTTTCAGAAGAAGCACGGGTCGCAGCGGAATCCTGGGTCCGCACAACATTTGGGGAGGAATATGTCGCCGGGGCGAGACCCGTGAAATCCAAGTCGAAATCCACCCAGGATGTCAAGGCGCAGGAAGCTCATGAAGCCATCAGGCCGACGCATATGGAGCGGACGGAACTTCCGGGGGATGAGGATTGGTCGGCACAGGACCGGAAGCTGTATAAACTGATATGGGGGAGGGCGGTACAAAGTGTAATGGGGGCGGCGAAAGGGGAACAGAGGACGGTGGAGTTTGTTGCCACCGGGGATCCGATGGAATTCATGTGGAGGGCTGTGTGGAAGCGGCAATTGTTTCTTGGGTGGCGGAAGATTGGATTCGCCGCTACGGATTTGGATGAGGGGGAAGAAGAGGCCGCTGCGAATGCGGAGACATGGAAGGCGGCGGAAAAGATTGTAGAGGGGAGTCTGCTTCACTGGTCTGTCTTGGAGAGCTGGCCGTATGAAACGAAACCGGTTGGGCGTTTTACGGAGGCGACATTGGTGCGCGAATTAGAGCGAAAGGGGATTGGCCGTCCGAGCACTTTTGCCGCGCTTGTTAGCACTGTCTTGGACAAGGGGTATGCGGAAAAACGCGATACGGCGGCGCGTGAGGTTACAATGACACGACTACGAATCACTCCGAGTCAATGGCCGCCGACATTGGAGTCGCATACAAAAAAGGTGGGTGCGGAAAAGCAGAAACTTGCCCCTACAGCTCTTGGACTTTCCGTCTTGGAATTCTGTCTCCGGGAATTTGGGAATCTCTTTGACTATGATTTCACGAAGAAAATGGAGCAGCGCTTGGATTCTGTATCGGAGGGGGGGGATTCGTGGAAACAAGTGTGTCGTGATACATGGGATTCGTATAAAGAAACGTATACAGCATTGAAGGGAGGGACTTCTACTACTTCTGCGCCGGTGCGTGAGAGACTGTTTGCAGGTGGTATTAAGGCGATACAAAGTAAAAAGGGGCCGTTACTTTTGAAGGAGGCTCCAAATAAAGATGATACTGTATTCTACGGTTGGCCAGGAACATCTAGCTTTCAAGAAATAACCGAAGAGGATGTTACCGCATTTATTGCATCAAAGTCGACACCCGCGCTGGGTGAATACAACGGGCATCCTATGGTGAAGAAATCGGGGCCTTTTGGCTCGTATGTTGTATGTAACGGCGTGAATGTTCCATGGGCTAGCACCGATACAGAAGATACGCTGCGAACAAAGCTGGAAACAAAGGCGAATGCCGCAATCCACACACTTGGCGGATTTGAATTCAGAACAGGGCCTTATGGAATGTTCATGTTTAAGAAGGATCTTGTGGGAAAATCGCGGAAATTCGTAAATATTCCAGCAGGTGTGGATCCGAAATCATTGACGCAAGAAGCAGCAATTCAAATATATCAGACTGGATTACAGCAAAAAGCGAGAGGAGCTGCTTATAAGAAAAAGACTATGAACAGCAATTAAATATTAAGCGGTATAAGTAGTATGGGGAGGACCACGAGAAAAAAACTAAATATTTTTAATGTTCCTACATATGTCATAAATATGAAGGAACGCCCAGATCGTTGGAGAAGATTTCGACAACAACCGGCAATTCACAAGCTAACACATATACGGCAATCAAGAGGAATAAATGGGAAGAAGCTTAGATATAAGAATGATAGACGTATATCTGTGAGCACCAGAATCAATATCTTCCGAAATTATCGGCGAAGTCATCGTGAGATTGCTACTCTTGGGGCGGTTGGTTGTTCTCTGAGTCACATTGATGTATGGAAGAAATTCATTAAAACGGGGAGCAGGTATTGTTTCATAATGGAGGATGATGCGATACTCACAGAATCGACATTAGACACTGTAAATAGATTGATTCCTACGCTCCCGCAGAAATGGGGTATATGGTTATTAGGTTGCTATAAACCCACGTTAGTGTATAGAAAATACGAACGGAATCCTTGGATGCAGGTGTATAAATTTACTGCGTCTCACGCGTATCTTTTGACGCGAGAAGCTGCGATAAAACTGCTTGCGGATGCAGTCCCAATTGAAAGCCACGTGGATCACTATATTGGCGATGTATCTATATTGAATGATACACTTATTGTATATCACCCCGAGGTACATATTGAATTTTTTCAGAAAGAAAAAGTGTTGAATTCGCAATCAACAACTGTAGATTCAAACACGTCGCAGCATAAACCGTCAGGATGTCCCATGTGTAAGATACCGGATGATCCATCGAATATGTATGTAAATCCTTCCATGCCGAGTAAGGATGGTGTTCGTATAGATGCTTTAGTGCGTGATGAGCAACCGAGACAAATTCTCAAATTAAAGTCAAAGACACGAAGAAAACATATGGTCTAAATTTACCGGCAGGTCACTTCTTTTTGATCTTCCATAATAGGAAAGATGGGTGATATGAATCCTAGTAACAGTCGCCGCAACAGTGAAGTTGATGTGTCTGGTATGAGAGTAAAGAAGTTTTTGAATGGATGGACAAAAGAACAGGAAGTATTAATGGCGGAATGGTCTGATGTTGCGGCGTGTTATAGATGGCTACATGATCGCGCAGAGAAGAAATATACACAGTCGAATATGAGTATAACAATACCGGTTATTATTCTTTCGACGGTGACGGGGGCAGCTAACTTTGCGGTAGGAAGTCTCGTGCCGGCGGATAATCATGCAGCGCAGCAATATGTTGCGTCTGGATTAGGGGCGATTTCCATCTTTGCAGGAATCCTTACGACTCTTGGTAATTTTTTTCAATACGCGCAAAAGTCGGAATCACATCGCTCCTGTAGTATTGCGTGGGGCAAGTTCCAGCGTCTAATTCAAGTAGAATTGGCAATTAATCCTATGGATCGTATTGAGGCGATGGATTTTTTGAAGATATGCAGGCATGATTTGGATCGGCTGATAGAACAGTCGCCTGGTATCCCTGATGATATTATTAAGGCATTTGAAGAGGAATTCAGTGATATGACTGATTTGAAGAGGCCCGATATATGTCATGGAATAGAGCATACACGTGTGTTTGATGCGACGAGCACGCGATTATCAAAGGTGGCGGCGGAAGCTATGTTACATTTACGGTATAAGAAAAATATCTTATCTCAGTCGGTCATTCCAGAATTAGAGAAAAAGATACAGGAGGAATTGGATACTCGCCTGCAGGCGAGAATTAAAGAATTACTTCATTCTGCTCCCCCCACGCCGCCGAATGAATATGCAGATGCCACCAGTATTGTTACAAACCTTGAAACAGACTGGAGAAAACTTTTGGTAAAAAAGAAGCTGCTACTCTCACAAGTGGATACTGAACCCGTGGTAGACCAGCCCGCGACAGAACAAGTAATTGAAGAAGTTCGGATAAATGTAATAGGGGAAGATGAAGTCCCATCGTCGCAAAACAGCTCGGCGAACTCTGTCGTAACAAATGGCGAGGTGGTTCCAACGGTAGAATTTACCTGAGAAACGCCATGTCTCATCGCTGATACTCTTTTATAAAATCAGATAAGAGGGTCGTTTTTGCCTGGAATGTCCATTTGGACCATTTCAGAACTTCTTGATCATCGTTAAAAGACGCGAGCCATTTATTATACACGACTTCATTTTCTTCAAACCAGATTCCTTGAATACGCGAGATAATATCTGGCGTTTGTAAGAGTTCTGTGGCGCGGGGCCAGCATAAAAAACAGCGAAGGGCAAAGATATATAGTTGGATATCTTGGGCCGCCTCATATTCTTCTTCCAACTGCCGGACAAATTTTAAGAGAGCCGTTTCTACACTTGTTTCATCAGAAAAAGCTTCTAAAACTGTTCGTATAGCTCTACTAGCGCTTTCCATCTATTTGTTATATAGATATGGCGCTTTGGCTCCATGATTCGAGTAAAAGTCTGGGTGATTAGGTTTATACGATTCTACTTGAACCTCTTTTACCGGCGTTGTGAGAGGGAGTATTTCGGTTCTGGTATCTTCCATTACAAAGTCGACTATAATACGTAAGGCAGATTTGAGGTCCATGGGGGTATAGGTTGCCTTCCGCATCGCAGATTCCAATTTTATTTTGCCACTGTGGGACGGTAAGAAAAAAGGAGCTAGTGTTTCTGTTTTCTTTTTTCTTGGAGGGCTTCCGTTATACGCACGTGCTTTTGAGAGTAGCCGCCATTACGCGCAAACTTCTCTTTGGCTTTGTCGCTCTTTTTCTTACGGGGTGTGTGCTCCATGGGTGCGTTTATAGGATGTGGGATGGTATATCAATTTTATTCCGAGAGAAGTTCATCTGCCTCCTTCATGAGATTCCGCGCAACTTCTGTAGTTTCCTCCCATGCGACTTTTGGCTTCTTAGGAGCGCCGGGTGGGTTACCGAGTTTAGATGCCTTCTTTACAGGAGTTGTTTCTTCGACTATGTCCGCCTTCTTTAACTCTCGCGCGGCCTTTGCAGCAGCCTTTTCCTCCTCTGTCATCTTGGGACGACCGGCCTTCTTTGGAGGTTCCTCCGCAGAGCTAGTGTCTGCGTCAGTGGCAATCTCTGTGACAACCGTCTCTACAGGTGGGGGGACCCAGCTTGTGCGCTGCGTAAGAATCTCGTTATCCGTCCAGTCGGCCTTCAGCTTCTTCAGGTGAGAAGCAAACTGTTTGGCCTCTGCTACGCGCTTGAAATTCATATCAGAATCCTTGAGAAGAGTATCTAGGCGCTTATTGAATTCATGCCAGGCCTTCATGCCCTCTGACATCTCACGCTTTGGCTTATCCTCTTTAGGCATCTTCGACTTCTTTCCAAGCATGGCCTCAAGCTGAGCTATCTGACTCTTTATCTGAGAGATTACTGCGATCATATCAGTGCTCATTTAAGACGGAGGGGGGTGATATAAAAAAGGGGGCAATGACGGATCAATTTTTTTACATTTGTCGTTTTATTTCAAACAGTGCTCTTAGTAAGATAATCGCCTACAAGATTTTATCCTATTTACCACGGAGGGGCTATCAAATTTACCGGAAACAAAAAAAGAGTGTCTCTTTTCTGGCGCTGCCCCTACCTCGCAGAACCCGCTCGTCACCTCCGGAATGCCTGTTGGCAGGCCCAGCACTCTTGAGTAAGAGCGCTGCCGATTCACCCCTCATATAGCCGTGACGTCGCACAACAGAGCTGCTAAGGCGTACTGTCGCTGGGGTGTCTTCTCCCTGAAGACCCCTTGGCATCCCGTATCTCGGCATCGTAATACTCACGACCGGGTGTGCCCATTCAATCCCAGGCATAGATAAAGCATAAAGATTATCTATGTCTGGGACTCAAGAAATGCCTTTATTCGGCAGGCTTACGCCTACACCATGTAGTAGCTCCCATAAGCAGAGCTAGGCATTATATTCAACCTCTAGAGCCACAACCTTGCAATGCCCCGCCTTCGCATTTTCTGTCGCACACACCTCCAACCTCTACTCGTAGTTAAACCGCACGGGGCCTACGAATAGTGCTGACTTCATATATGTTGCTGTGCGTCCACCGCTTTCGCGGAAGGTCTCTCTGGAAGCCAGCGTCCACAACGCTGCTGATTAAAATTCTACTAATCTCAAGATGCCCCTACCCCGCATCTTGTCGTCGTGGCCGACCCATTCTGCCACGTCCGTTCCAGAGCTCTGGGAGCTCTAGAGGTGTGTGCCCCACCTTCTTCATACCGCACACACCAGTCATGCCCAACCGCCTTTCTGGCTAACATGGCACGTCCTATACTTTCAGATATCAAGATGCCCCTACCCCGCATCTTGTCGTCGTGGCCGACCCATTCTGCCACGTCCGTTCCAGAGCTCTGGGAGCTCTGGGTATTCTAGAGCAGAGCGCTCTAGAGGTGTGTGCCCCACCTTCTTCATACCGCACACACCAGTCATGCCCAACCGCCTTTCTGGCTAACATGGCACGTCCTATACTGTCAGATACTCAAGATACCCGCATCTTGTTCGTGGCCGACCCATTCTGCCACGTCTGCCCCAGAGCTCTGGACTCTGGGAGAGCCTCCTAGAGGTCAGAGCTCTGGACTCTGGGAGGCAAATTCGGTTATAGGGCAATTCCCCATTCAATTTTTTCCAGAAATTGACAGATGCATAAAAAATAGGGGGGGTCATATATAGCCCTCTTGTAATTTTTTTACCTCTTTCAATTTCTGAAAAAAATTGAAGAGCAAGATGCCTAGTATCTACTATCACCCGCCCCTGGCGGGGACCAGAGCGCTCTTCCATACCCAGAGCGCTCTGACATCATCCCTCTTACACTATCACTCTTATATTACATCCAATTCCTTCGGCGACTGGACGGACGTCTATGACTATCCTAAGGCACGATGGTGGGCTATTGTAACAGCACCTGAAGTAACCGTCAATGGTGAACGCGGATGATCATTACTAGCTATCTAAGGTTCGAGCAGAGAGAACATACCTGACCATCTGGGGTAACCCTTATGGACAAAAATGTTCACCGACGTAGAGGGCACGCTTAATCAGGCGAGGCAACTACGTGTAGAGGCAGTGGATTGAGCTATCCCTGTCTTGAAATACCCATGGCTTCCAAACACACTTATCAAGAGTTCCGCAGATAACTATAAGCTGCACCCCTCTACCTTGCAATACTTCAAAAAAATTGAACGACAAGATCCCTCTATATCTACTACCCCCCTCCCGCTATCAAACACAATGTCTGTCATTGAGTATGATGATGCCGAGTTTATGCGCGCAGGAGATGCCGCACCCACTAGTTCTCCCTTTGACTGGGAGGACACTCTTGCCAGGCTAGAAGAAGGCGACCCTTTCTTGAGGGCTCACTTTGGCCAGGAAGAGGAAGATGAGTGGGAAGCTTCACGGAGGAGATATCAGGCAACCCTGGACAGAGGGTTGATGGTGAAACCCATAGTGGCTCGCTTTGAGCACCCCAGCTCTTGCGGGTGCTCTTACTGCGTGCCTGACGGCCCTGGGCCCATTGAGACGTTCCGCGCTGGCGCTGTCTACAAGAGTGCCCTGAAGACGTTTGACCTTGTGACAGCAGAGCAACTCTGCCACACTGCCTGCGGCGGCAGCTGGTATGACATGTTCTATCCTGACGGTAAAGACCCAGAGTGGGATGCCGTGATGGAGATGTATACGCTGACCCAGGCGGAGAGAGAGGCAAAGGAGGCTCGTAGCAGAGAGGCCTACAGGCAGAATATGATTGAGGAGAAGGTGGCCATAGAGGCTCGCCGCAACCTCAAGAGGAATGAGCAAGTGGAGAAGAATGGGCGCATCTGTCTCCGTCTCTATTCCTGCGTGGGTGACAAGCACACGGGTGGCGCCAAGCCTACTACAATGCATGTCAGCTCTGAGTGCTGGTCTCACGAGCGCATCTGCCCTGTGACTGGGAATCTCCTCACCCCTCACAAGTGCCCCTTCCTCCACCCAGGCGAGCCAGGGTGGCACAAGGAGTGGATGACCAATCGCCTCTGGCAGCCTGCTGGCGTGGCAGAAGCTCCTACGCAGAGACGCCACCCTCACAGACATAAATAAAAAAACAAAAAACCCAAGGAGTGGCTCTATGTAGCGCCTTGGAGAATAAAAACAACATCAAGACCTTTTTCACGTGTTCTTCCGCCCCCATCTTTTTTTTTAAATTTTAAAATTGAATACGGGTTTCTGGATGGGGATTGTACCCCATCTCTCTCTACGCTCTTACAACTCATAGTATGTCTCTGACAATAGCAGCGAGATATGAGAGAGAAGCTAATGAAAATAGTGGCGAAGATTTTGAGTTATTCTACCGTGTGGGGGCCTTTTCAGCCAACGCGGGGTATGGGAAGGACATGGAAGTCCTCATGCTCGTCTCACGAGTGTTTAGGGACGATTCTCAGTTCTGGGAGGCCATAAAGGATGTTCCTGGATCTGGGAGAAATAAAAGGTCTCGTTTAGGATATGCAGCATTTATAGGGGATTTAGAGCGTGTGGTGTTTCTCTTGGAGAGGGGGGCGAGAGTGAACCTAGGAGAGGCAAACGGGAAGACAGCGTTGATGTGGGCAAGTGAGAAGGGCCATCTGGAGGTTGTGAAAGAGCTCTGTGACCGTGGGGCCAACCTGAATGCTACGAAGACTGACTTCCCTCGCCTCACTTCCCTGATGTTTGCGAGTCGGGAGGGCCACCTGGAGGTGGTGAAAGAGCTCTGTGACCGTGGGGCCAACGTGAACGCAGCGTGTACTGATGGCTACACTTCCCTTTTGTGGGCGAGTGAGAAGGGCCACCTGGAGATCGTGAAAGAGCTCTGTGATCGTGGGGCAAACGTGAATGCTGCTACGACTGATTTTGGCTGCACTTCCCTGACGGAGGCGAGTTATAAGGGCCACCTGGAGATAGTTCGTGAGCTGTGTGATCGTGGGGCCTACGTGAATGCTGCGCAGACTGATAATGGCTTTACTTCCCTGATGTGGGCGAGTATGTATGGCCACCTGGAGATAGTCCGTGAGCTGTGTGTAGGTGGGGCCAATGTGAATGCTGCGAGGACTACTGATGGTTATACTTCCCTGATGTGGGCGAGTGAGAAGGGCTACCTGGAGATCGTCCGTGAGCTGTGTGTACGTGGCGCCAACGTAAATGCTGCTATGACTATTGATGGCTTCACTTCCTTGATGGCAGCGAGTGAGAAGGGCCACCTGGAGGTCGTCCGTGAGCTGTGTGTACGTGGGGCCAACGTGAATGCTGCTATGACTGATGATGGCTACACTTCCCTGATGTGGGCGAGTGCGAAGGGCCACCTGGAGATAGTCCGTGAGCTGTGTGATCATGGGGCCAATGTGAACGCAGCTAGGACTGATGATGGCTACACTTCCCTGATGTCGGCGAGTCGGAAGGGCCACCTGGAGGTCGTCCGTGAGCTGTGTGGAAAAGGGGCCGACGTGAACGCAGCGAGGACTGATAATGGCACCACTTCTCTGATCTGGGCGAGTAAGAACGGCCACCTGGAGGTCGTCCGTGAGCTGTGTGGAAAAGGGGCCAACGTGAATGCTGCTTCGCGGTATGGTTATACTTCCTTGATTTCGGCGAGTCATAATGGTCACCTGGAGATAGTGAAAGAGCTGTGTGTACGTGGGGCTAATGTGAATGCTGCTATGACTAACTATGAATTCACTTCCCTGATGTGGGCGAGTAGAAAGGGCCACCTGGAGGTGGTGAAAGAGCTGTGTGAACGTGGGGCTGACGTGAATGCTGCTAATGATGTTGGCTTCACTTCCCTGATGTGGGCGAGTTATTACGGCCACCTGGAGGTCGTGAAAGAGCTGTGTGATTACGGGGCTGATGTGAATGCTGCTAGTGATGATGACGACACTTCCCTGATGATAGCGACTGATAAAGGGTTCCTGGAGATAGTTAAAGAGCTGCGTGAAAAAGGGGCACTGTGAAAGGTTATAACGTTTGAGCCCTGGAGAGGGCACTTTTTTGCTTACAAAATTGAAAATGGGAGTAAGCCTATATATAGTTACCCAAGATACCTTTCATGTCTTACCTACCAAAAACGAAGTTATATTACAGTGAGAATGATCACGCAACGGTTGTGACAGGGGGAAATGTGGTTGTCACAAAAGGCCTCTGTAAAGGGCATGTTCTTAAGCTAGAAGATTGGTTGATTCTAGGAGATATGCCGGTCCATGTGTTACCTACATCGAGCCAGGTCATAGAATCGCCAAAATCGCCAAGGCTCCCCTTTCAAGAACCCCTGACCATACAGCTACCAACCTATATCTCCAACCCTAAACCGTTGGATCGTTCTCTTAGCACTCCAGAGATTTTAGCACAGCCAGAGGTAGAACTTTGTATCTACCCTTAGACCAAAGGGGCCCTAATTTGGATATATTCACGGCACTGCCCTTAGATAGGCGGTAAATAAAATCTATACTATAATAAATGGGTCATTTATTTCTTATTTTACTTGTATGTCTGGTATATATATCTGTGTATATGTATACATCTCCAGAACCATTTACGAATTCAAACAACATTGTAATAGCTCTTTTATGTGTATGCCCAAACAATATTGTCGTGGAGTTTGCTAAAAAGATGGCAAAGAGTTACAAGGTGTATATTCTATGCGACGACGTATATTGTGTTACGCCCGAAGAGCCCTCCGTCACATTTATAAAGATTAGCGATGAAGAAGTCATACGTGCGCATTATACAAAGTCCAATATGGCTATAAGGAAAATTCCTTCTGCCTGGGACAAGGCTCTGTATTATTTTTGTGTGCAAAACACGATGCCATCTCACGTCTGGTTTATAGAGGAGGATGTATTTGTCCCACGCGTGAGTATTCTGAGTGAATTAGATGAGAAATATCCTACTACAGATTTAATCGCTAAACAAAACGTGAGTAAGGATGAGGACCCAGATTTCGATTGGTGGTTCGATGCGGAAGAAATTACGACACATCCCTTGTATAGAAGCTTAGTTTGCGCTACGAGGGTCTCAAGAACTCTTTTAGATGAAGTAAAGAATGTAGTGGATCAACATCACCGTCTTTATTTTATTGAGATCCTATTTAACACGATTGTCCATGAAAAACAGATGTTGTTAGCAATGCCTGTAGAATTATCTGCGATTATTTGGAGGAATGATTGGGAGGATGCCGATATTGATGCCAATCATATATATCACCCGGTAAAAGTGTTAACAGAACAGAAAAGATATAGAGAAATGTTAGCAGGCGTTCCTAATTCGGGCGTGGAGGCATTCCGTGGCAAGTTCCAAAATTGAACGACCGGTGGCATGTAACCAATATACATCGTTATGAATATTCCTAGTAATAGCCGTATTCTTTCCGCAGAGACATCCATGGACATGATTGGTATTCGTGAAGCACATTATCAGCTACTACATGAGGACAAGACTCCAGTAGTAGGTGGTATCTTCAAGTTGAATTATAAAAATCCTGGAGTAGCTCCAGGAATATCAACAGCGGTCCCTGCGAAGATAGTTCAGAAACAATACAGGGAGCTTACGGACGATGAAGGATGGATTCGTGTAGAGTCATATAACAGATATCGTTTGCGTCGTAGTTTACAAAGGCTTCGTGAAAAGGGTGAATAAAAATTGAAGGGATTGGTGCACACTTATTTTTTTACATCCATGTTAAAACCGTGTCAAGGAATCGAGTTACAACCTATAAAGTTTACGCCTACAAAAGATGTAGCTCAATCGAAGCAAATCTATATTCCTCCATGTAAGAGAGCTGAAACGAAACCAGAAGATGCGGTTCTCACGGCGTCAGATATGGACTCCGCGACACTCTTTCCTACGCTAAATCCAATGCATCCAACGACAAAGGGAGCATCTTGGAATCAGATTCGCGCTCGTCTAACGAAACCACTTGTGAATGTTATAGAGGATGCGATTGAACGAGAGAGGAAGGAAACGGAAGAAGGTATACTTCAAGAAATGGAAACGGACCCAACAAAGATGACAGAGAAGCAGCGTAAAGCAAATGGATGGGAGTCTATTTCCATTCCATCCGAAATGCCAGATTTCTCTGTGATGCATGCGGAATATCCTTGGAATCCGGAAACCGATTGGTTACATGTTCCAGACTTTTCGCCAGACATCATGAATGACTCTTCCAAATTTCTCAAATATGCGGAATGTATGCATGCAGATGGAAGCCCCATCGAACGGACTGTGCATAGATCAACAATGAATCCCCTTGTTCGCGCGCAACAGCCGCAGGAACGTCTAGCCTTTCAAAGATTCTGGGGAGCTACATATAAACTATAAAATGAAAAATTGACACTTTTGTACATCATATTTTTTTTACAAGATGGAAACTAGAATGCCAGTCTATAAATCGGTGAAGGTCTTGGTAGAAGTGGGAACGCCTGAAAAGTTCTCTAAACTTATGCAGTTTTGCTCGGAAAACGGTATATATGTTCCACCTGTCCCAGCGAATCCCTTTCAAGAGATTCAGTTGGACACGACAAAGCGAACGCCAACACCCGAGTATAAACACTTTTATGGATCTGCGTGGCTGAATAAAGATGGGAAGACGTCTCTGGCGAATGTATATGATTCTTTAAAGGACTATGCAAAAAATCACAAACTCTTGAATGAGGATGGGAGTATACATTTGACAGCTGAAATGAAGGTGGCATATAAGACGGAGCGGAATCGTGTATATCCGCACGACTTTCCTGTATTGGCATCACAGGCGTTTTAGTTACAGTAACACTGTTTCATACATTTTTACCACACGACTATGTATTTTTTCCACAGCCACATCTACAAAGGTTGGGTGTCCATCTGCGAATCCTGGAAGCACGGATAGATCGTCGAGGACTTTTTGCTTGTTTCCAAAGTAGTCATGCTCAATGACTGCACCCGTGAATCCATGTCCTAATGTGCAGCTGAGAATACCCGAAATACGGACAACATGTCCTTGGTTCAGAACGAGATTATATACGACAGGATGCGGATACATTGTAGGGCGCTGAATATCGGCTGGAAACTGCCATGTCTCATTGAGAAGCACGGGATGATAGGGGGTTATGACAAGATCATTTATCTTGCACATGGGCTGGGTATCTATCCTAGAACCAATCTTTACGACATGTTCCACGGTGGCAGTGCCTATAGGAGTCCAGACAAGATTTCCCCTGTGAAGAAGTTCAATGGGCATTACGGTGCCATTTGCCATGAGAACCAGGGAATCAGGAGCCCAGCAGCCACCGCGAGGATTATTGAAGACGCTGGCCATATTGACAGGGGCTGCGGGAACTGCGCTATGGTTTCCAGACGCTTCAAGGGGTGGTAGATGAGCGAAGACGGTATCGCCCTCTTTTTGAAGAGCGCGAAACATAGCTCCTCCATATATTTGCAGGCCATGATCTTTAAAGTTCATGCACTGTTGTAGTTGTTGTGCGCGGAGATATGCGCGTAGATAGTGTTTTCCCCATGTGGTATAGTAGTCAGGTGCCATCAAGACTTGACCCATTTCAGCTGGATCGGTGGAAGGCTTTATATCGAGAACAAGCTCCAATGCATCTGTATGCGCATACTTTTGGTAGAGTCCTGTAAATGGTTTGCACGATGCATCTCGGAGAATACACTCTGTGATAGCGTCCATCACATCGGCTCGTGCCATGACCTGGTTGGAGGGCGTCCCATGCGCAGGAACGATAGTGGTCCCATTATGAGTAATGGACACGAGAGTGTCAGGTAGAACAAAGGAGCGAGATTGTCCAAGCTGAATCAGTCCTGTTTCCAACCGACTCTTCGTTCCGTCTGTATGTGTAAGGAAGAGTGTTTGATTTGTTGCAGCAGTGGAGAGAACGGATGCGACCCAGTTAATGAAGACGGTTGCGACCATGGAATAATCTGGAATGTAGCCAAAACTTCCATTTCCAAGAGTTGAAAGACTGTTTAAGACATTGCTGTCTATATTGTTACCGAACGCAAAGGTGCTGAGGTTGAATATCTCTGGTTTTGGAAGGTCCTTAAAATGGTTTAGTATGCCGCGGGGTGGATCTACATTGGACATACCATCTGTAAGAAGAGCTGCCACAACATTAGATTCAGTGTAAAATGGCTCGTGTGCGAGGCGATTAAGTAGTTCAAGAGCTGCCCAGATATTGGTTTGGGAATCTGGTTGGATGGAGGGGATGAGAGACTCCAGCTTGGCCTTGCCTTCTGCCGTCATGAGGGTGGGCTTCATTACCAACTTGGCAGTGGTGCTGAAGGTTGTGAGGCACAGGATGTCATGATCCCCCAGCATGCCCGCGAGAGTGCGTAGGGTGTGCTTACAGAGGTCCATACGGGTGAAGCCGCCACCCTCCGCCTGTGCTGTGGCCGTGTCCCCCATAGACCCTGAGTTATCCAATGCCACGAACATGGCAATAGGTTGGCGTTCTCCTTTGGAGGGGGGAGTCACATCAATGAATATCTTTCCAGCGCGAGTAGCTGTTACAGTGAGAGGCTGTTGTTGAAAGGGTTTTATAATAACAGGAGCTTCGACCGGTGCAGTCGCAAGATATCTCTCAATCTGACTCTTTAATGCAAAGTTTTGACGAAGGTTGGAAGCATCTAAGTGGCGGCCTCTCACAACAGGATGAACTCCAGGATTGCGTGCGAGCCATTCTAAGATAGATTCCTCATCGTATGTCATTCCCATATCATCCATAACAGGCTTCTTCATAAGACTCAGCGAAATAGGGCATTCAAACTCTGGAGGGTAGGACATGACGAAAGGTATACTATACAACTATGGATCCAGGCCGTCAATTTTTTTTGCGAACTTAAGCACGGATGTATATATGAAAGAAGAATGGAAGAGTGTAAACATCCGGATTGTTCATCGTGTGATAGCATGTGCGAATGTTTGTGCGACACATGCCAGGCGAATTACGAAACGAAATGGACAGAAATGGTTATACAAGAGAATTTATGTGATCTGTGCGGAGTTCCTAAACATAGAACAATAGCATCTTTATTTAAATTTCAATACATTCATTTCTTTCAAGCCTGTGCGTCTTGTGTATCGAGTATGAATTCCTGTTTAGCCGCGGCAAATCTCTGTGAGACATGTCGTGAGCCACTTGTGTCGGGAAAGTGTTTTAAATGTATATGTCTAGAAACAGAAAGCTGTGAATGTAGGCAATGTGCCCTTAAGAGTGATACTTTGCCACAGAGCGACGGGGGCGCTCGGTGACGGTAGGTGCGACCGCCTGCTTAGAGCGTGTAACAATCTTATCCTGAACACCACATGCTTTCTTAAGCTCTAAGAGTGCCTTTGCAGCCTCCATCTCGGATACAGTAAAGATGGAATAGGTCTGGGAACGGGTTTTCATTCTATAGCATAGTATATATTGGTCTTTATACCCCTTTAAAATTTTTGTAGTATTTTTGGAAATATACCAATAATGAGAATAACGAGAAGAATAGTCATTATATGATAATCGGCCTTGCTCATATTTGTGTGAAAAACGACGTAGGATTCTATTTTATCTAAGATTCCCCAAACGGCATGCCAGTAGACCACAATGACTGTGATCATAAATAGGAGAAAAAACGCGTGTTCTTCTAATTGACCTATGTTTTTTACCATACTATGTATATAGAATATTATACCGTTTGCCGGTAGGACTCAAAGGCTTGTTATATTCTATATGTAGAGAACACATGTCATCCAATACAAAATTGTTTCGTGTGAATGTGCCATTACATTTTGTAATACCCTCTGTATATATAGAGAAAGGGCCGAAAGATGTTGCCTTAGCCTTACGGTTGGGTGCGGATGCTCTTACATATGTTCAAAAGAAGGGAGCCGATGCGATGCGTCAAGAAACGCATGCGGAAGTTATGGAGCAGGCCACCCGGGATTTTGAAGAAGTTATGAGGGATGCGGCCAAACAGCAGGAAGCTGTGGTGTGTAAGTTGAAGCAGGAGAAACAAAAGGCAGAAGAGGCGATGCGTGTTGCGCAGATTCGGTTAGAAGCGCTTGAGGTGGGGGTATCGGACATACGTTCTCAGTTACAAAAGGAGATGAAGGAATCATCATCCGATTTGATTGCGGCGAAAGATGAGCAGATTGTGCGTCTTCAACAGGCCCTGGACAAGGCGATGGATGGGGTTGGAAAGCGTGTGGAATCGTTACAGCAATCTATGACGAAGACATTATCCTCCTCCAAAGAAAAGGGGGCGTTGGGGGAGACTTTTATGGAGGGGCATTTGAAGCGCGCATACGATTGTGATATTCAAGTGGTGAGTAAGGGATCTGAGACGGCAGATATACGTATGAATAGAACAGCTGGTTCCTATTTTTGGGAAATTAAGAATTATTCGCGTATTGTTTCTACAGAGGAGGTAAATAAGTTTCGCAGGGATTTGCGTCTACATCCAGATGTGAAGGGGGGTATATTAGTGAGTCTGAGGCAAGGGATTGTGGGAAAATCGCGAGGAGGAGATATAGATGTGGAATTCTTAGATGATGGGCGTTTTATATTATTTATGTGTAATTTCATGCATCATGATGACCCTGTCTTTTATTTACAGACATTGCGCCCTTTTTTTGATACGATTGAGACCATGACGAAGCCTATAAAAGACGACGCGGAGGCT
>Ga0214919_10005941_pt1 | contig 17001 bp, 11 predicted proteins | sample LL1503_MetaG_FD_177994 | JGI IMG/M metagenome (GOLD analysis project Ga0214919, IMG submission 177994) | Freshwater microbial communities from Lake Lanier, Atlanta, Georgia, United States - LL-1503 | ecosystem: Environmental > Aquatic > Freshwater > Lake | place: USA: Georgia | collected...
GCCGGTGCCCCCGCCCTATGTGCCACCGCCCGACACGCCCGCGCCGGTGAGCACCGCGCCGGCCATCGTCGCCGTTGCCACGCCGCCGCCCGCGCCGGTGGTGATCGCACCGCCACCACCGCCCGCGCCGCCGGCGCCTGCGCCTCCGGCGCCAGTTGCGCCGCCGCCGGTGGTGCAGGCGCCTGCCGCCAAGCCCGACACCAGCAAAGTGCAAATCGAATCGCTCGAGTCCGAGTATGTGCTGCGCCTGCGCGCCGTTCTCAACGCCACCAAGCGCTACCCGACGGGGCGCCAGGCCAGCCAGCAAAGGCCGCAGGGCAAGGTCAAGCTGCTATTCACCGTGTCGCGCTCCGGCACGCTGATCAGCGTTTCCGTCAAGGACTCTTCTGACTCGAATCTGCTCGACGACGCGGCGCTGGCGACGGTGCGCCGCGCGGCATTCCCGCCTTTCCCCGCGAACACCTTTTCCGGCCAGGAGCAGCACCTGTTCAGCGCCGACCTGGATTTCGCGCCCCCCGGCGCGAACTAGTTTTCCCAGTCCCCCCTTCAAACTCAACCACCTCAGGAAAGCCATGAAACACATCAAACCCACCCCGATCGCACTGCTCGTCGGCGCCCTGTGCGCAACACCCGCCATCTGGGCCCAGCAAAGCACACCGACCGAAGTCGGCCGCATCGCGGTACAGGGCCAGGGCGGAACCGGGTTGCTCACCCAGGAGGACACGTCCAAGGCCCGCAGCTCGGTCAGCAAGGAGCACATGGACACGCTGACGCCGTCGAGCAACCCCTACCAGGCGATCGAACTGCTGCCAGGCGTCAACACCTTCAGCTACGATGCAACCGGTCTGTACGGCGGCGGGCTGCGGGTACGCGGCGCCAACAGCGACCAGATGGGATTCACCATCAACGGCGCGCCGGTCAACGATTCGGGCAGCTTCTCGGTCTACCCGCAGGAATACACCGACAGCGAGAACCTGTGCGAAATCTTCGTGACGCAAGGCTCCACCGACACCGAAGCGCCGCATGTGGGCGCGTCGGGCGGCAATGTCGGCATGGTCAGCTGCGCGCCGGCCGACAAGGCGGGCGTGCGCCTGTCCCAGTCGCTCGGGCAGCTCAACTTCAGCAAGAGCTTCATCCGCATCGACACCGGCAAATTTGCCGGCGATAGCGCCAAGGCCTTCATCTCCTATTCCAAGGCGGTCGCCGACAAGTTCAAGGGACCGGGCAAGGCCGACCGCGACCACATCGACTTCGGTGCCGAGTTCAAGCTGAGCAACGCGCTGTCCGCGTCGACCAGCCTGGTCTACAACAACGCGATCAACAACAATATCCGCACCCTGAGCTACGCGCAGATTGCCACCCTGGGACGCAATTTCGACTTTCTGGCGACGCCGCCCAAGCACCTGACGCCGGGCGCCGGCGCGCAGGTTGAAGTGGCGCCAGCCGACGGCTACTACGAGTTCAACGTCAATCCCTTCAAGAACTACCTGTGGACCGGCAAGCTGGAGTACAAGCTGAGCAAGGACAGTTCGGTGTCCGCCGAGCCCTACTTCTGGTACGGCTTCGGCACCGGTGGCGGTCAGCTCACCACGCTCAAGGAAGGCAACGCCAGCACGCTGCTGGGTAAGGGGGTTCGCGACATCAACGGCGACGGCGACACGCTCGACACGGTGATGGTCTACCGCAGCTCGGTGACGCGCACCTTCCGCCCGGGCGCCACCCTGAAATTCAGCACCCGGCTCGACAACCACAGCATTCTGGCTGGCTACTGGTTCGAGCGCGCGCGCCACTTCCAGACCCAGCCGGCGGTCACCATCGACAGCAACGGCAACTCGGCCGACCGCTGGCTGGAAAACGCCAGCCTGTTCCTGCGCCGCCAGGACGGAACGACCTACCAGGGGCGCGACCAGCGCACGGCGAGCAACGCTTCCTCGCTCTTCGTGCAGGACGGCATCAGCCTGATGCAGGACAAGCTCAACCTGCAGCTCGGGCTGCGCAGCTCCGAGATCAAACGCATCTTCGACAACTATGCCAATGAAGGCTCTGCCCAGGGCGCGAGCTACAGCATCGAGAAGACCTACAGCAAGGTACTTCCCAGCGCCGGCGCACGCTATGCGCTCGACGCGCAGCAGCAGGTGTTTGCCAACCTCGCGCAGAACATGAAGGCGCCCGGCAACTTCAGCTACCAAAGCCTGCTGCTCGGCGGCAGCTTCGTCAACGGCGCGCTGGTCGGCGCCAAACTGCGCGACCCGGCAGTCGACATGGAGACATCGAACAACCTGGACGTCGGCTACCGCTACGCCGGCGACGCCTGGACGTTCTCGGGATCGGTCTACAACGTCGACTTCAAGAACCGCATCGCGCGTGCCTACGACCCGGTCTCCGCATTGTCGGTCGACTACAACGTGGGCGACGTAAAGACGCAGGGCTTCGAAGTCGAGTCGGGCTACAAACTCAACGCCAACTGGTCGGTCTACGGCTCGGTGTCGCGCACCAGCAGCAAGATGCAAAGCGACCTGCGTACCGGCGCCACCAGCTTCGAGTCGACCGCAGGCAAGCAGATGCCCGACACCCCCGAGTGGCTCAGCGGAATGCGCCTGAGCTACGCCACCGCAGGCTGGTACGGCAATCTGGACCTGAAGTTCACCGGCAAAGCCTATTCGACGCTGGTCAACGACGAGGCCGTCGCCGCAGCCACGCTGGTCAACGCCACCATCGGCTACCGCTTCGCCGACATGGGCATGCTGAAGAAGCCGTCGGTACAACTCAACATCAGCAACCTGTTTGACAAGGAATATGTGCGGATCAACTCGGGCAGCGGCAGCAACTTCACCACGCGTGCGCTGGGCACTGGCGGCTCGGCGCCGTTTTACTACATCGGCGCGCCGCGCTTTAGCGCGATCACGCTGCGCGCGGACATCTAAGTCCGCCAGCCGTGGCCAGCACCCTGCGCGCCTGCGCCTGCCTGCTGGCCACGCTGGCCGTCTTCGCAGCGGCTGATCGGGCCGGTGCGGCGCCGGCCAAAGCGGCCCCAGCAGCGCCACGCACGCTGACGCTGCTGGCGCTCAACGACTTCCACGGCAATGTGCTGCCGCCGGGGGGAAGCGTGCTGGTTCCCGACCCGGACAACCCGGCCGGAACCCGGGTCTCGGCTGGCGGCGCCGCCTACCTGGCGACGCTGGTCCGAAGCCTGCGACAGCACAACCCGCGCAACACACTGGTGGTCGCAGCCGGCGACATGATCGGCGCTTCGCAACTGACATCGGGGCTATTTCACGACGAACCGACCATCGACGTGCTGGGCCAGATCGGCCTGGACATCGCGAGCGTCGGCAACCATGAGTTCGACAAAGGCCGCGACGAACTGCTGCGCATGCAGCACGGCGGCTGCTTTCCCAAGGCTGCCGACGGCAGCGCGGGCGTGGTCGGCGTCGATACCTGCATGAACCAGGGACGCTTTGCCGGCGCGCGCTTCCAGTACCTGGCGGCCAATGTGCGCGAGCGCTCCAGCGGCAAGACGCTGTTTCCGGCCACCAGCGTGCGCGCGCTGGGGGGCGTCAAGGTCGGCTTCATCGGTCTGACGCTTGCGGCAACGCCCAGCATCGTCACCCCGGCCGGCGTGCAGGGACTGGAATTCGACGACGAGGTACAGACCGTCAACAGGCTGGTTCCCGAGCTGCAACGCCGAGGTGCGACGGTGATCGTCGTGCTGATTCACCAGGGCGGAGAGACGCGCGCGAAGACCGCGCTCGACAAGTCATGCCCGGGCTTCAGTGGCCCGATCCTGGACCTGGCAGACCGCTTCGACAAGGGGGTGGACCTGGTCGTCAGCGGCCACACGCACCAGGAATATGTGTGCTTTCGCCCGGACGGAAAGCTGCTGACCCAAAGCGGCTCCTACGGCCGCATGCTCACCAAGATCGACCTGACCATCGACCGCTCGACGGGCAAGGTGATCGCCAAGGACGCTACCAACCACCTGGTGCACAACGACGCGCCGGTCTACGACGCCGCCGGCAACCCGGTCAGGCCGCCGGCCGGCCGGGTGCCGCTGCTGCGCGACGCCGGCGTCGAGCGGGTGGTGCGCCGCTATGGCGACCTGTCGGCGACGATCGCCGACGCGGTGGTCGGACGCATCGCAGGCCCACTGGACCGCAAGCCCAGCGCCGGTGGCGAGACCACGCTGGGCGCGGTAATCGCCGATGCCTTTCTTGCCGGATCCTCCGACAGCAGCTACGGAGAGCGACCGGCGCAGATTGCCTTCACCAACCGCGCCTCTCTGCGCAGCGACCTGAGCAGCCTGAGCGTGAATTTCGGCCAGCTGTTCAACGCCATGCCCTTCAACAACAACCTGGTGACGATGGACCTCAGCGGCGCGCAGCTGCTGCGCCTGCTCGAGCAGCAATGGGAAAGCCCGCAGCCTGCCGGTGGCTCGCGGATGCTGGCGGTATCCAAGGGCTTTGGCTACAGCTGGGACGCGTCGATGCCGGAGGGCGCGCCGCCGGGAACCGGCCGGCGCGTGCTACCGGCCTCGATGCAATTGCACGGCAAGCCCATCGAGATGGAGCAGGTCTACCGTGTCACTGTCAACAGCTTCATGGCCAGCGGCGGCGACGGCTACACCGTGCTGCGCCAAGGCAGCAGGCTGCAATCGGGCGAAATCGACTCGGCGGTGGCCAAGCTCTATTTGCGCACCCGTGGCGTCGTGGCGCTACCCGCGCTGGACCGGATCAGCCGGCTGAACTAATCCCGCCATGCTCCACTTGCCGTCTGCGCGAGCCGCATGGAACGCGTTCGCGCGCGGCTGCGGGGCTCAGCGCTTTGGCGAGGCCGCAGCGGCCGAAGAATGCAAGCCCGGGGGCAGGACGACGCCCTTGAGCGCCGCCTGTGCCAGGCGAAAGAACACGTCCGTGTTGTCAAGAACGCCGGTGAAGGCGTAGGCGCCCGGGCCATAGGCCGACAAGGGCACATCGGTGGCGGTATGGACCGCACTGTCGCCCGGAACCTGTCCCGTGATCTGGAAACTTCCCAGCATGTCACGGGTAGACGGCCCGGCGGGGTACGCCGACAGCGGCGCCGAACGCACGAAGGGTTGCTGAGCGTCTTGCAATGGTCGGTCGTTGGTGCGCCAGTCTTCGAAGCGGTCTGAGTTTGCGCCATAGCCCACTAACAGCCGAAAGTCGATGTCGGTGGTTTGCGGGTATCCGTCGCCACCCATGCGGTACTTCGGAAAACCAGCCTGCTCGTAGACGCCCACCACCTTGTCGCGCAGGTTCTCGCTGCCCCCTTCGCGCACCAATTCCTGCAGGCGCGCGTCGCTTAGCCGCGACCCACCAATCAGCGCCACCCCGGCGCACTCATGGTCGGCGGTGATGATCACCAGCGTGTCCCCGCGTCGGGATGCAAAGTCCCGCACCACCTTGACGGCTCGGTCAAACTCGATCGTGTCGAGCAGCCAACGCTCGGTGTCCATGTTATGCGCCTGCTTGTCAATCGACGCGCCCTCGACCATCAGCACGAAGCCGCTGCGATTGCGCTCGAGAACTGCCAGTGCCTTGGCAGTCATTTCATCGAGCATCGGCTGGTCGGGAAATCCGTAGTCGTCGACGACGCGACCAGTCACGCCGCGCGCCTTGCCCCGGCGGCCGTCGATCTTGTCAAGCGCCACATTCATATTCGAATGCGCAAACAGGCCCAGCAGACGATCGGTCTTGCGCGGGTCGATCGCGTCAAGCGCGTCTTTGTCGGCCGCGTAGCGAAAGCCAGAAGCCTGGAAGTCGGCGAGCAGGTCGCGGTCCTTGTCGAGCTTGCCCGGCGCCACCCCCCAGCGCCTGACGATCTCTGCCGTGTGCGCTTGGTCCGCTGAAAAAGCATAGTCGCTTCGGTCGCCGCGCGCCGAACCCGGCGTGGTCGACGGCAGGAACCACTTGCGTCCACCACCCATCAGCACCGACAACCCGGTCAGCCCCCGGTCATCCAGATACTGGTCGACGATGCCTGTCCCCGCCCCTCGGTTGCTGGTGTGGACCGCGTTTGCAGCAGGCGTTGCGTCAAAGACGTCGGAGGTCGTTACCAGACCCAAGGCCTTGCCCTGCGTGCGGTGCAGGTATTCACTCAGATACTCGATCCGCGGGTTATCGAAGGCGTCCAATGTGTCGTCCGGGAATACGCCTTGTTCGTTGTTGTTATTCTTGTTGCCGGAAACATAGCCTGACATACCCGGCGCAGAGTCGGTCACGATCGAATTCAAAGACGCGGTCTTGACCAAGCCGGTCACCGGGAAAGTGTCCATCGCCAAGGGCGCAATCGACTTGCCCTGCGCATATCCACCGGCCACGATGCGCGCGGCGGTGCGCTGCGCGGCGCCCATACCGTCGCCCAGCAGGATCACGATATTTTTCACCTTCTGGCCGCCTGCGACCAGTTCCACCACTTCAAAATTTCCGCTAGCGCTGACGACCTGCCCGTCGCTCTGGGTCGCGCTGACGCTGAAGGTATGCAGACCCGGCTTGGCAACGCTGACCGCGCGCACCGTGGCGATGCTGGCGTTCTTCGGCACTGCAGCGAGACAACCGCTGGCGCAATCGCGCAGCGCGACGGTCGCGTTGATCGCCTTGCCGTCGATCGCAAAGCGGGCTGCGCTGATCGACTTGGTGGCGTCCTCGGGTCGCAGCGTCGCCTGCAGGTCAAAGCGCTGGCCCGGCAAAAAACGCGCGATCACCGGCGCGCTCTGGCCACTGGTGAAAAGTTCGCTCGGCGGCGTCAGGCGGCTGACCGTTGGCGCTGCGATGCTCGCGCCGGCAGCGGCGCAAGCCAGTACGCAGGCAGCGAGGCGTCGCGATAGCGTGGTGGTGGTGTTATTGGGATGTTGCAGGTCTTGGCTCATGGTGCCTCAAGAAAGAGTTGGAATGGTGGAAAGTGGACGGGGCCTGTGAACATGGCAGCGCTCAGTGCCGGTGCTGCAGGCTGTGGATATAGCCCGCGAATTCGAACGGCGTCATGCCACGCGTCGCCTCCGAGTCGAGTTGCAGCCGGACCCAGGACACGCGGCCGCCTGGCTCTTCCAGCCGGCCCAGACTCAGGCGCCCGCTGACCGCGACCAGGCCGCGCACATGCGGAACCACCCAGTCGCGCTGGGTCGGATCAAGGTAGACCACCACGGTTGCCGGTGGCAGATCGTCAGCCTCCCCATCCGCGTGCTCGCTCGTCTGCACCGGGCGCGGCGTCAGCATGAACTGCCCCAGCGCAGGCCGCTCCTGCAACACCATGTAGCCGACCAGGCGCACGCTTTGGCCGTCGACCCGTCGCAAGGTGTCGCTTATTTCCAAGCCACCAGACCCCACCGGCATGCGGTAGAAATCGCGAAAGCGCAATTCAGCGGGCTGGCGCGTCGGCGCCACAGGCACAGACTGGGCCTGGGCGGCGCCCATCCAGAGCGCCGCCGTTGTCGCCAGCAACAGGCGCAGCGGCGTGCACAGGGCTAGGCGCAAGGCCGCTAGCGGTCGAGACGGCAGGTTCAGCTTCATGGCGAGTCAAACGCCCGTGCGGGGCGAGAAATGGTGGGGACCGACCCAATGTAGCGGGCCACTGTGACCAAAGGATGACGCCCTGAGGGGATGACGCCCTGAGGCGTCACGCGACCGTCATATTGGCGCACTACAGTCGGCGGCACATCACACCCACGGAGCCCTTGCATGATTCTTCGAGTTGCCACTGCCGTTCTTCTCGCGCTGAGCCTGACATCCTGCGCCGCTCCCGGCCCCGCGTCCGCCAGCGGCTTTGCCTTCGGGCTGTGGGGCGACATGCCGTACAAAAAAGCCGGGGACGACAGCAAACTGCCCGCAGTGCTGGCGAGCATCAACCAATCCGATATCGCTTTTTCACTGTACGACGGCGACATCAAGGATGGCAGCTCGAAATGCACCGACGACGTGTACAGCGATGCGCTGAAGATGTTCGCCAGCATGGTGAAACCCGTGGTCTACATACCGGGTGACAACGAATGGACCGACTGCCACCGGATAAACAACGGCGGCTACGACACGCTGGAGCGCCTGGGCCATATTCGAAAAGTCATGTACCCGAGCATGAACAGCCTGGGCCAGACGCAGTTGCCTCTGGAGCACCAGGGACAGGCGGGCCAAAAGTTCGTCGAGAACGTCCGCTTTTCCCATGGCGGTGTCGTCTTCGTCGGTGTGAATATGCCGGGCAGCAATAACAACCTGATCCTCAACGCCAAGGAATGCAGCAACAAGAGCGTACGCAAGGTGGCGCAATGCGATGACGCCAACGCTGAATTCCTAGAGCGCGACAGCGCCAACGTCGCCTGGCTATCGGCCTCATTCAAAGCCGCCCAGGCACAGGGCGCCCGCGGGGTGGTCGTGGTGTTCCAGGGCGACCCGGGCTTCGACCTACCCGAAACAGAGGACGAGGACGAGAGCCTCGCGGCCGAGTACAGCGGCTATCGGAACTTCATGGCCAAGCTGGTGCACGAAACCGAGCAGTTCAAGGGCCAGGTCCTGGTGGTGCATGGCGACACCCACTTCTTCAAGATGGACAAGCCCTTGTACAGCCCGACCAAGCTGCTGCACAACCTCACGCGGGTGCAGACTTTCGGCAGCCCGTCGCTGCACTGGGTAAAAGTCACCGTCAACCCGAACTCACCCCATGTTTTCGAGGTGCAGCCGGTGATCGTTCACCAGCCCTGATCCCTGACTGCGTTCCAGGCATCTGGACGACGGCGCCACAGGAGTGCCCTACTGGACTCCGTCATGCATATGACAAGGCCGCGCCGCTCGCGCAGCAGCGTCGCCGATCAGGCGTAACTGACCGCGCCGGCGCTGCTCACGCTGATCGCTTTTCCAACGGCCGCAGTGTAGGTGGTGGACTTGACGGTGCTGACAAATACGAACTCGCCTTTTACCGCGCTGCTGCTCACGGTCATCAGAAGGTAGCCCCGCCGGTTGGTATCGCACCAGCCGAGGTCATCGACCAGACCGAGCCCGGCGCCGATGGCAGCGACGCCGAGCTGCGGCACCAGCGCGCTGCCGTCCAGCGAAGCTGCCATCGCCCCTAAGCCTACACTTTCGAAACCGGGGGCGGTGACCGACGGGGTCGCGAACTCGACCCCCACTTTTTCGCCGCCAAGGGTCGTCAGGCTGGCGAACCAGGCATTGTGCGAGTCGCCCGATAGGGCCACGAGTTTCTTGCCCTGTGCTTTTGCACTCTGGAGTATGGACTCGCGCTGGCTGGGGTAGCCGTCCCAGGCGTCTAGGTTGTACGGCAGCCGGGGATTGACGCTGGTGTTGAGCAGCCCGGCCTGGGTCGGCGTTAGCGCCGTCGCGCCGGCCATGGCAAGCGTCGCCTTGGCGGTGAGAAAAGCGCCAATCGCCGTGCCCACGCCGGCCGGATTGGTTGCGGCAGCGGCATAGGACTGCAGCACCGTCGCGGGAAACCACATACGCGCCATGATGTCCTGGTTACCAAGGAACTGCCAGGCGGCTGTGGAAGCAGCCATCGCGCTGCTGAGCCAGGTCTGCTGCGTCTTACTCATCATCGTGCGCTTGGCATCCGCCCCAGTCGCCAAAGCGCCTGCGTAGCGGGCCAGTCCGCCGTCGGCGTCGCCAAAGCCGTCGTACTGGCGATCGCGCCCTTCCATCCGGGTGTCGAGCATGTGCAATGACAGGAGATTGCCGAAGTGAAAGCTGCGGTAGATCTTGAACGGATCGCCCGAGGCGTCGATGCGTATCGGCATCCACTCGTGGTAGGCACGAGCAGCTGCGGCCTTGCGCGTAGCCCAGTCGCCCTGCGTGGCGCTGTCGTGATTCTCGGCACCTGTCAGATAAGCGTTGTTGGCGAATTCATGGTCGTCCCATACCGTTATCCAGGGCATCCTGGCGTGCAGTGCCTGCAGGTCGGCGTCCGCCTTGTAGAGCGCGTGCCGTGCGCGGTAGTCGCTCAGGCTCAGCATGTCGTTGGCAGGCAATGTGATCCGGCCCAGCTTGACAGCGTCTGCGTTACCGAACTTTTTGGGGTCCGATCCGTACTCGTAGAGATAGTCGCCGAGGTGTATCGCGTACTGCGCGTCGGATTTCGCCGCATCAGCGTAGGCGTTGAAGAAGCCCTCGGAGTACAAGGAGCAGGAAAACACCGCCAACTTCACCGAGCTCGCGCCAGCGGCGGGCAAGGTGCGCGTGGTTCCTGTCGGCGACGAGAATCCGGCGTCGTCAACAAAGCGGTAGTAGTAGGTAGCGCCGGCAACAAGGCCGGTCACGTCGACCTTGGCGGTGAAGGAGGCCGTCTCGGTCGCCTGCAGCCGGCCGGTACGCACGACCGTGGCGAAAGCGCTGTCAGCAGCGACCTGCCAGGTCAGGTCGACAGCCGCCAGACTATCTGCGACCTTCGCGTGGGTCCAAAGGATGACGCGGTCACTGAGCGGGTCGCCGCTGGCGACACCGTACTTGAAGTCGGCCTTCGGCGGGGGATTCGCAAAGGCGACCCGCGGGTCTTCGGACCCGCCGCACGCTGCCAATGTGCCGCCCAGCGCCACCGCGGTGGCGGTCGACGCGCTGCTAAAAAGGAACTTGCGGCGGCTGCTGATGTCTGTGGTCATGGCGGATTGGCTCCTGGATGTTGCGATGAAGCTTTGTATTGAAAGCGCGCCATGTGACAGCAGCGTGAATCGCGCGGCAGCGGCGATTCACGCGCGTTCAAACCCGACAGCAAGCTGTCGCGCTGCCCTGGGCGGCGACCGCCGTTTCATTCGATTTACCACAGTGCAGTAGCAGTGTCACGAAGCTGCCATTTGCACTCACTACGCTTGACCACGTCATCGCGCTCCAACCGGCGCTGACGACCGTTTAAATCAATGAAAGCCCACCATGAAAATCAATTCACGCTTATCCCCCTTGGCATTTGCCACTACCCTTGCGCTTGGCGGCGCTCTGCATGCCTCGGCTTCGTTTGCTCAGACAGCGCCGGCTGCCAGCTATAGCTGGTATGGCCGCATCGATCTGGCCCTTGAGAGCAACGACAACGGGACAATCAGCCGCAGCGCTTTGCAGAACTTCTCCTCTCGTCTTGGCGTGCGCGGCGAAGCCAAGTTCGGCGCCGACCTCAGCGGCATCTTCCAGGTCGAAACCGGCGTGGCCCCCGACGACACCACGCAAAGCAAGACCTTTGCCAGCCGCAACAGCTATGTCGGCATCAAGAGCCAAGGCATGGGAACCATCTTGATGGGAACCCATGACATGCCGCTGAAGTCGCTCGAGGGCACCGCTAACCAGTTGTGGGGCGAGGGCGAGGCGATGGAGGTGATCATCCACGGGAAAGCTAGCAGCACCAGCGTTGGCAGCTCGGTTTTTTCGAACGTGCACACCCGCAAGACCAATGTGGTGTTGTATACCAGCCCGAAATTTAACGATATCGTCGCCAAGCTGGCTTACTCTCCGGACGAAGGCGCATTGGCTGCCTCCGGCGCAGTACCAGCCTACGGCAAGGACATGATGGGCGCGTCGGTCGAGTTCAACAACGGCGTTTGGAACGCCGGTGTGGCTACCCAGTCGCAGCAAAACTTCATCTCGCCGACCGCCACCGTCGGCGGCAAGAGCATGAAAGCGACCAAGGCCACGGTGGGCTTGAAGATGGGCGACCTGAGCGCCGGCATGGCGTTCAGCGCGCTGGACAACAGCGCCGGCAGGAAGACCAACAACTGGCTGGCCACTGGTTCGTACCTGATCGGCCCGGTCGTTCTCAAGGCCAATTTCGGCACCGCCGGCGAGTCCCTCGCAGGCGCACTGGACGGCGTCAAGATGTCGGCCTTCGAGGTCGACTACGCGCTGGACAAGGCCTTCACGCTGTACAGCTACTACGCGCAGATCAACAACGCCGCGAAGGCCAAGGCGGCCTTCGTCGCGGCAGACAACTTCCCTGCAGTGGTCAGCGCCGGCTCCAAGGTCAGCGCGCTGGGCGTTGGCATCCGCTTTAATTTCTGAAGACGCTGGCTCCTGGCCCGGCCATCACGGCTCGGGCCTAGGGAGCCATCCGGCGCGCCGGATCGGCGTCACATTGGCACGCAGGCGCGCAGCGGATTGCACCCAGGCGCCATAGCCCCGCTGCTTCAAGGCGGGGCCGGCAAGCGCATCAGCGCCTGGCCCATGCGCACACGCGCATCGGTCTGCACCCCCGCGCATAGCGAAAAGCCCGCTGGTGCCAGAACAATGATGGTCGATCCATGCTCAAACCATCCCAGTTCCTGGCCCTTGCTGGCGACCGCATGGCAATCGATCCGATTGGGGCCTCGGTACCGCAGGTGCAAGAGGACATCGACAAAATGCAGCCGGATGCTGGCGACCAGTATGGCGGCCACCGGGACCAGCGCCAGTCGGTGTCCGCTGGCAGACAGCCTGGCATGCAGCACCGCGCGCTCGTTCTTGCAGAAAAGCCGCTCGACGCGCTTGAGCGCGATCGGGTTCACATTCCAGGTGTCGCCGCTGATGTAATTGACCCGGTCAATTTGGATGTCGTGCGGCGCGTGGAAGCGGTGGTACATGGCCGAGGTCAGTCGCAGGGTGATGTACTTGCCACCGGCAAATGCCTGCGCCTCAGCGGCCGACCCCATTAACTCGCTCAAGGTGTAGGAAAAGCCTTTGGCTTGTAGCAATTCCCCATCGCGGATGTCGCCCCATGCGCCGACGATTCCATCGCATGGGCTGACCAGCAGCTCAGTCGCAGCGTCTATCGATCGCGCGCCTGGCTTGAGCTCGCGGGTAAAACAGTCGTGCAGGCTGTCAAAGCCCGACTTGCGCGCGTCGCTGAGGTCCAGATCGGTGAACAGTCCCCACATCGCGATCGACGCCCGGCACACCCACGGATGACGGAGCTTGCTGAACCACCCCATCGCCCGCGTGAGGGTGTTGCGCGGCAGCCGGTTGCTTAGAAGGAAGTTCAGGTCTTCGTTCTGAAGCAGCTGACGTAGGTTTTGTTGGAATTTCATCGTGTTGTCACGCAAGAGCAATAGAAATAGCGTTTCATGAGGAGATCAAATGACCGATCCGGATTTCAAACTCGGCGCAGTCGCCGCGGCCACTTTGTTTGCTGCGTGGCTGCTGCCAAAAGCGATGCAGCGGCTTGCGTTGTCGCGCGCCAAAAACCCGTCGCTGACCGGACACGTGCGCTGGGCCAAACGCATCGCGGGCTGGATACCCGGCTACCATTACGACGAAGCGCGTTTTTTCGATTCGGACGGCGCCGACACGGACGTGGTCGCGCAACGCAAGCTGGCTTTCAACCGCTTGGCGGCTGAATTTTCTGGGCGCTATGCGAAGACACGGGCACTGACGACCGAAGCCAAAGACGCACTGTCGGATCTTCAATTCACCAGCGCCTACCGGGTACCGTTCCAATACAGCAAGTACCTGGGCCAGAACCTGAGCGTGGGCTCCTTCCTGGAATCCTCGGACGGCGTGCAGGTGCAGGATGCAGATGGAAACTGGGCCTATGATTTGACAGGCTCGTACGGTGTCAACCTGTTTGGCTACGACTTCTACAAAGAATGCATCGACCAAGGCGCCAACACCGTGCGCGCGCTCGGCCCGGTTCTCGGCGCCTACCATCCATGCGTTCTCTACAACCTGCAGCGACTGCGTCAGATCTCCGGGCTTGACGAGGTGTCCTTCCATATGTCGGGCACCGAGGCGGTCATGCAGGCGGTCCGGCTGTCGCGTTACCACACCCGGCGCGACAAGATCGTGCGCTTTTGCGGCGCGTACCACGGCTGGTGGGACGATGTGCAGCCTGGCCCCGGCAACCCGATGCCCGCACCAGACACATTCACGCTGCGAGAGCGCCACCCAGCCGCGCTGCACGTGCTGCGCAGCCGCGACGACATCGCCTGCGTCTTGGTCAACCCGCTGCAAGCCCTGCATCCGAATGCCCCAGCGCCAAGCGACTCGTCGCTGGTCGACAGCAGCCGAGCCGCCGCGTACGACCGCCAGGCTGCGACCGATTGGCTGCGCCAACTTCGGCAGGTCTGCACCGAGCGCGGCATCGTCCTGATCATGGACGAGGTCTTCATGGGCTTTCGGCTCGCCGCCGGCGGCGCGCAGGAATATTTCGGCATTCGCGCCGATATGGTGACCTATGGAAAGACACTGGGCGGCGGCTTGCCCGTTGGCGTGATTTGCGGCCGCTCCGACCTGATGCAGCGTTTCCGGCCGGAGCAGCCCGCCGACCTGTGCTTCGCGCGCGGCACCTTTAACGCCCATCCGTACGTGATGGGTGCGATGCAGGCATTTCTTGAACGATTGCAAAGCCCGCGCATCGCAGCGCTGTACGACGGGCTCGATGCGCGCTGGGACCACCGTGCCACGACCCTGAACCAGGCGCTGGAGAGCGCCGGGTTGCCGGTGCAGGTCGCCAATATGTCGAGCGTATGGACCGTCACTTACACCAAGCCGGCCCGCTACAACTGGATGCTGCAGTTCTACTTGAGGCGGCACGGACTCGCGCTGAGTTGGATCGGCACCGGCCGCCTGATATTTAGCCTGAACTACAGCGATGCCGACTTTGACGAAGTCGCGCGACGCTTCGTGGCAGCAGCCACACAGATGCAGGCGGATGGCTGGTGGTCGGGCCCTGCTGTGCAAAGCAACCAGGCGATCAAGCGCAGCATCCTGAAAGAAGCACTGCGCCATCGTTGGTGAGCCTCAGCCGAGGTGGACGTGGTGCATCGGGTCGGTGCGTTGGCCTCGCATCAGATAGATCGGGGCTTTCCAATACAGCATGATGTCGTGGAACGGGTCGGTGAGAATTTTGGTCATCCAGGCCAACGCGGTCTGGGCGCCTTGCTGCCACAGCAACTGCAGCACGCGAAAAAGAAGCCCGCCAGCACCCAGCGCGAGCCAGAGTGCGCCCACCGAGCGCACAAAGTCTTCTGGAGACTGGTAGGACGCCAGCAGGCCAAACACAGTGGGGTCCAGCCAGACCAAAATTGGTGAAAGAGCCCACACACCCATCAGCACCACCTTGCGACGCAAGTTGTAGCCGACCTTGATCTCTTCCTTGTAGGCGTGCGTCGCCTGATTGACCATGTCATAAGCGTGCGGCTCGAAGAAGAAATGTCCCGCTTGACGCGTCGTCATCGACACCAACCATGCCAGCAGCGACGAAGCGATCGGATCGATGAAGAGGAACAGGTACGCGGTCACGAAGCTCAGCGCGCTCACCAGGTGCAGGCTCTGGTTAATGCGGTCATGGTGGTAGTAACGGTGGTCGTCCCAGCGTTGGATGCGCAGCGTTTCAAGAAAGTGTTGCACGTTTGGTCCTTTGTAAAGAGTTTGGATCACAACGGCGGCGAATCAGGATTGCCCCAAGATCCCACCCGGCCGATGTGACCGTATGGTGATGCAGGTTGGTGAAAATTTGGTGACAGACCGGCCCGGTAAAAAAAGTATTCGATTGTCATAAAACCGTTGCATCGCCATTTCATCATCGGGTCATGCAACATAGCCTGAACACCTCCTTGCAGGTCGACGACCTGGCGCCAGCTCGCAACTCCCTGCGCATCGCGATGGTCAGCGAGACCTATCCACCGGAAGTCAACGGCGTCGCCAATACGGTGGCGCGCCTCGTTGAGGGGCTGCGCACGCGCCACCATGCGGTGCAATTGATTCGACCGCGGCAGGACCGCGACGATCTGGGGCCGCAAAGCGATCAGTCGGAGAACGTTCTGACCCGTGGCTTGCCTATTCCCGGCTATGGCCATCTGCGCATGGGATTGCCGTCCAAGCGCGCATTGCTGCGCCTTTGGACTGCACGACGGCCAGACCTGGTCCATATCGCCACCGAGGGCCCACTGGGCTGGTCGGCGCTGCAAGCCGCACGCAAACTCAAGCTGCCGGTGTGCTCGGATTTCAGAACCAACTTTCACGCCTACAGCCAGTTTTACGGAATTGGCTGGCTTCAAAAGCCGATCACCGCTTATCTGCGTAAATTTCATAATCGCTGCCACTGCACGATGGTACCCACTGAGTCGCTGCGCGAGCAGCTCGATAAGGCAGGATTCGGGCCGTTGGCCGTGGTTGCACGGGGCGTCGATACCGCGCTTTTTTCACCGCACAAGCGCAGCGCCCGCTTGCGCGCACAGTGGGGCGTTGGCGAGTCCGATCTGGTGGTACTGCATGTGGGCCGACTGGCAGCAGAAAAGAACTTGCCGGTGTTGGTCAAGGCCTTTGCACGCATTCAATCCCACCAGCCAAACGCGAGGCTACTGGTGGTCGGCGACGGACCCTCGCGTCAGGAACTGCAAGCGCAGTGCCCGGGGGCCATCTTCGCGGGCTTTCGCCATGGCGAAGAACTGGCCGCGCATTACGCGTCCAGCGACATGTTCATTTTTCCAAGCCTGACCGAAACCTACGGCAACGTGACGCCCGAAGCGATGGCCAGCGGCTTGGCGGTGCTCGCCTTTGACGATGCGGCGGCGGCGGAGCTCATCGACCACCAGCACAGTGGCATGCTGGCGCCCAAAGGAGACGCTGCAGCCTTCTTTCAGTTGGCCGTTGAATTGGCAAGCCATCCACGGCAGCGACTGGCCATGGGCAGTCAGGCGAGGCTGGTGGCGCTGGACCTGGGCTGGGAAAGCATCGTGCGAACATTGGAATGCATCTATGCGCAGGCCATGGAGCAAGCCGAATCGCCTCTGCTAGAGCCGGGATGGGTTCAGCTGCAGCGCAGTTGATCGCGCCCGGGTGCCTATCGGGCGACACCGTAGCCCGGCGCGTGGCAGGGGGCGCGGCAGCGGATCTTAGGTTTAGACACAGACGGGAGTCCCATGAAGATCACGGTCATTGGAACGGGCTATGTGGGCTTGGTCAGCGGCGCCTGCATGGCAGAGGTCGGCAACGACGTGCTGTGCCTGGACCTGGACGCGCAGAAGATCGATACCCTGCGCAAGGGCGGCATGCCGATCTTTGAGCCCGGGCTGCAGGAGATGGTCCGTCGCAA
>Ga0214919_10005942_pt1 | contig 17001 bp, 15 predicted proteins | sample LL1503_MetaG_FD_177994 | JGI IMG/M metagenome (GOLD analysis project Ga0214919, IMG submission 177994) | Freshwater microbial communities from Lake Lanier, Atlanta, Georgia, United States - LL-1503 | ecosystem: Environmental > Aquatic > Freshwater > Lake | place: USA: Georgia | collected...
TAATGCTCAATAGGTTGTCGTGGCCACACCAAAAAGATGCTGACGCTTCGTCTGTAACAATTTTGGTGCAGGGAAGTGCTCATGGAGCACGTCATGAAGGCACGTTGACCGTGGTTGACAAACACACGGCCCGGGTTGACTGGAAAATCTCGCAGAAAAGAATTGCGCCGGGACAAACAGTGGTGTTCTATGACATCACTGATCGATATGTTCTTGGCGGCGGCGTTGTCACTCGCTAATTGATCCCGACATACGATTCAGGATGTGTTGTCGTGCTTGCGCGATATTTAGAGGTGCAATTGCAAAAGAATGCACATGAAGTGCTTCTGCACTGTGTAAAAATTTCATCGTCATCGCAGAAATTACAACTTTTTCAGACTCGTTCAAGGCAATGACGAGCCGTGAGCCAAATACCCCCCCCGTGAGGTCTGCCTCGTCAGAGGGCGCATCACGAAGATCGACTTGTGAAATATTTGATGACGTCAGCATCATTGTCTCTGCGAGAACTAAATGATCATGAACGACGATTCCGGATGGCACAATAACTAGCCAACGCCGCGATAGGCGATGCATCCGTGATGGCACCACGCACAAAAGACCAACAGCGATCGCGGTGATGCAAGCGCCAAGTATCCACTGTTTAGCAGCGAGTAAAAGTGGTCCAGCCATCAATGATGAGGCAAGTAATACCCATGTCATAACGGCAGGTGCAAGATACGGAACTGGAGTGCGCAATGCAAGACGCGTCTCATTGCCATACGCGCCACCCTGCACCATCGCGTTAGTGATGCTTGGTTGCAAGAGCACAAACTGGCAAAGAGTTGCGCTGAGTAATGCAACAAGACACAACAGCGGTGAGTTGTTGTCACTTAATGAATGGGGCAGCGCAACGACAGCGCCGACAAACATCATTGGGGCGATGAGCCGAATGGCAGTTAGTCCGACAGGCACAACGGCAAAAAGACTGACTGCTCCGATGGCCCAAATTAACCATCCGATGATTTTGAGTGTCACATCAACAGGGGAGGAATGCCATGCCAGAAGGTCCCATGGCGCAGCAATCGCAACAAGTAGCCAGAGACAACGAAGAATCCACAATGTATTGACCGCGCGCGTCCGCATCACTACATACTTCTCTGTCGGGGTGGTGATTCCACGGTTCGTTGAGGCACTGGAGTCTTTGCTAATAAATAAGAAGGATTTCGCACTATTGAGATAGCTCAAGTGTAAAGGAGGCAGTGTTGATCCCAAATCAATTACCCACATTGCGTCCCGGACAATCAATGGGAGTCGGAAGCTTGCCTCATCGGGATGCAATTGTCGCTGCTGAGTTTGCATGGAGCGCGACAACTATTCCAACGATGCCCACGTTGCCTCGGCGGTCGCCCGCCGAAGCCATGATTGCTCAAGCACTTGTTGGCATTGAAGGTGTGACGGTTGGTCAATACGGCGGAATCAGTGTCGATGTTGCAGCGCTCAAGAAAGATTCTGCAATTGTCACGGACATAACTGATGATGCGTTTGTGGGCTATCGGGCATTTCTTGATGCAGCCGGAGCACGTCGCGACACGCAGTGGGTGAAATGGCAGTTTGTCGGACCCGTCACACTTGGGATGACACTCGTAAGAACCGGAGTTCCCGCAATCGTTGCCTTTGACCTGGCATTGCGTGCGGTACGTTCACATATTCAGGCACTTGAAAAAATTGTGTCGGCATCATTGCCCAAGAGCACACAAATCATCATGGTGGATGAGCCATTACTTACTGAGGCATTGGCGGGCGAGAGCGATCTATCGCCTGATGCAATTGTTGACTTGGTGTCAGGAGCGCTAGCGGCGATTTCTTCTCAAAATCTGAACGGAATCCATTGTTGTGCAGATACCGAATGGAATGCAATGTTTTCGATGGGTGCAGCCGTATTGTCGATTCCATCTCCGACTGGTCACGCAATCAGTGCGATAGAGGCCGTCGCAAGTCGCATCTCTGAGTATCTTGAGTTAGGTGGCGTGATCGCGTGGGGTGTGTTGCGAACGGATGGGCCGATTCCGACTGCTGCGGATAGAGCCTGGAAATCATTGACCGATATGTGGTGCTCGTTGGTGCGAAAAGGCGTCGATCCTGTCTTATTGCGACGCAACAGCATCGTGACTCCAGTATGCGGTCTTGGAATGCACACGGATGATCTTGCAACTCAGGTGATGGCGCTTGTTGATGAGATTTCTCTGAAAGTACAAGAGCAGTCCACTGCCTCGCGGTTGACGCTTGGCTCTTGAGCACACATATTGCGTCAAGGGTTGTCATACAGCCATTGGGTAGTTTGTAGGGGATGGCAAGCAGACCAAAACCTTTGACGACGCCTTCTCCTGAGCAAATTCAGCGATATGGCGAACTGCGTCAACTGATCGCGCGTCATAACGACCTGTATCACGTCAGTGATTCACCCGAAATCAGCGACGCCGATTTCGATACTCTCGTGCGAGAGCTTCGCGCGCTTGAGGCAGAGTTTTCTCAACTCAACGACAGCACATCACCTACAAAATCGGTCGCTCCTGTCGCGCACACAACATTTGACCCAGTCAAGCATCGTGTGCCAATGACGAGTCTTGACAATGCAATGGACCTCGTTGAGTTGCAGGCATGGGGTGATCGTGTCACCAAAATCTTGGGTGATGTCTCCGTGCAGTATGTCTGTGAACTAAAAATTGATGGTCTCGCAATGAGTATTCGGTACGAGCAAGGCGTTCTTGTGCAGGCCGCAACTCGTGGTGACGGACAAGTTGGAGAAGACGTCACGGCAAATGTGGCGACTATTTCGTCTGTGCCACACACAATCAGTGGTCAATTATTGACGCCTGTCCCAGGGGTGTTAGAGATTCGTGGCGAGGTGTACATGTCCACTGCTGCGTTTCAAAAGTTTCGCACCGAAAAAGAGGCAGAGAACGCGCAGCGAATCACAGACGGTAAACAACCAGTTGCAGTTCCGGTAAATCCGCGTAACGCTGGAGCCGGAAGTTTGCGTCAAAAAGATTCACGCATCACAGGTGCTCGAGAATTATCTTTGTGGGTATATCAGCTCGGAGAAGTTATCGGTGGGCCAGAATTTTTATCCCATCACGAAACAATGGAGTATGTAAAGGATTTGGGGTTTCCTGTTAATCCAGAAATTCGCGTGGTCTCGTCCCTGGATGAAGTGTTCGAATTTTGTAAATACTGGCAAACCAATCGTCATGACTTGGGATACGAAATAGATGGCGTTGCTGTCAAAGTAGACAATCTCAGTCAACGCGAAACCCTAGGTTTCACGTCGCGTGCTCCTCGGTGGGCGATTGCTTTTAAGTTCCCTCCTGAAGAACGCAATACAGTGCTGCAAGACATCGGCGTATCAATTGGTCGCACCGGACGCGCAACACCATTTGCTGTTCTTGATCCCGTATTTGTCGGTGGCTCAACGGTGTCAATGGCCACATTGCATAATCGCGATCAAGTGGCGCTAAAAGACCTACGCGTGGGCGACACCGTGGTCGTACGAAAGGCCGGAGACGTTATCCCCGAAGTCGTTGGACCTGTGTTGTCACTGCGTCCAGTAGGTGCCGTTGCATGGACTTTCCCTGCTGTATGCCCATGCCCCATGGGCAGTGCATTGGTAAAACAAGATGACGTTGCAGATACAAAATGTGTTGAGCCATCGTGTCCATTTCAGCGCGATCAGCGCATAATGTATTTTGCATCGCGTACCGGAATGGATATCGAGGGTTTAGGCGAGCGCACAGTGTTTGCACTTAGTGATGCAGGACTAGTGAGCGATGTTGGCGACTTATATTCACTCAGCGTCGAACAATTGCTCACGTTAGACGGATTCGCCGAACTCAGTGCGACAAATTTAGTTGTTGCCATTCGTGGTTCTGCGACAAGACCGTTACCTAAGTTGCTCACAGCGCTGGGCATCAAGAACTTAGGCCCTGCTGCATCTGAGTCTCTCTCTCGAGTATTCGGAACACTTGACAAGATTATTGAATCAACTCCTGAACAACTTGCCCAAGTAGATGGTGTTGGTGATGTCATTGCGCAATCAATTTCGTCGTGGTTTGCCCAAAAAGAAAATATAGATATTATTCGAAAGCTGCGCACAGCAGGTGTTGACTTCGGAAACGTTATTGTCTCGACTGCAAAACAAACTCTGGTCGGCAAAGCTGTGGTCGTGACCGGAACACTTGAAAACTATTCACGCCAAAGTGCCCAAAGTGCCATTACTGATCGTGGTGGCAAAAGTCCAGGGTCAGTGAGTGCAAAAACATTTGCAGTAGTGGTTGGTGATGGTGCTGGAGCGAGCAAACTGACGAGTGCTCAAGAGTTGCAGATACCTATTTTGGATCAAGAGGGTTTTGAGTATTTACTAGAAACTGGCAATCTGCCACCAGCGTGATATCACTTAGTTGACGCTGAACTCCCATGTAAACGACTTGGCTTTATCGCGAGTCGCATCAATTTTCCAGAACAAAACTGACGCAGTGTGTTTGCCCTGAAAGAGTCCGGTAATTGCTGCTCCAACCTGTGGCTGAAATGAGATCGTAAAGTTTCCGGGGTCATAGATTGCTGTTGCCGGAAGGTCCACCTGCGCACCGGGCTGGATCATTTGGGTTGCGCCTGACAGTTCGTCGAGTCGCGTGACGGGCAACTCAAGACCATCCAGAATAAGAACGGCGTTGTAGCCATCGGTGAAGTCAACAAAAATTTGGGACTGACGCAACACGATGTCACCTGGCCCAGGATTAATGCTGGACACCTCTGCAGGCAGTTTTTGCGCGTCTCTGCCGGTCTGGGCTGAGTTAAGGCCAATAACGATCAAGGCAAGACCAATGATGAAACCCAATGGAATAAGCAGTTTTTTGGGGTGAAACTGGGATGCCACGCTCCTATTCTGGCTCTTTTGGGGCCTACGGACACAATGGACAGCCTAATAACGGTAGATTTCATGGGTCATGAGCGGGTCGGAGAGTGTGCTGGGAACTGTCCTCGCAGGACGGTATCGGCTGGACCACGTTCGAGTAGATGCCGATTCGGGTCTCACTGTCAAAGGCACCGCGCAGTTTGATGCACTGGATCTGTTGTCTCATGAAACTCTCGGCGTGCGCCTGACCGAACTGGACCGTTTGGTTGATATCTCCCTTGGCTCCACGACTCCAGCCGATGCCTTGGACATGTTTGAGCGCCAATGTCAGACAGCGACATTGTTGCAACACCCCGTGATTGAGTCGATGCTGGATCACGGTGACGTCACCATTGGCGGCACGAGATACGTGTACACAGTGGCACAACGTATTGCTGGGGGGTCATTGCGAGAATTCCTGGATCGAGGTCGTCGTCTGACTCCGTCACAGGCATTGATTGTGGGAATCGACGTGTGTCGCGCACTTGATGCAGCCATTCAGCAAGACATCGTCCACGGAGACATCAGACCGTCGAGACTCGTTTTTGGATTGGATCGACGCGTACGAGTTGTGGGGTTTGGCGCGCCACTTCGCGCTGTTGACAATTTAGGAATTGAGCAAGCCAACTATGCCGCGCCAGAATTGGGGCAAGGCTCTGATCGCTCGGCGAGTAGCGATGTGTATTCCTTGGCGCTCACACTTGTCGAAGCACTTACTGGAGTGATTCCATTTGCTGGTGATTCAGCCGCCACCGCACTAAGTAATCGAATCGGAAAACTGTTGCCAGTGAACGCAGATTTTGGAGCACTAGCACAAGTACTTGAGCGCGCAGGTCGACCCGATGCGTCAGAGCGTTTTACACCTCGCGAATTTGGTCAAGCACTTGTACAAGCAGCAGAAAATTTGCCACGTCCAACACCCATTGAGATTGTTGGAACTGGATTATTTGACGACGAAGTTGCCAGCACAGATCCGTCCAAACCAATTGAACGCCCTGTATCAAGGCCCCCAACATTTGGTGCGCCTCAAACAGAGCAGGGTGCACCAATTATTATTCGAACGACTCCGCTTCTGCCAATGCCCGATATCCATGTCCCAGCGGGCGCGAGCGTGATGCAGCCAAACCCCGTATCCCCAGACCCCGTCACGATTGGTCGCGATTCGACAGAACCGACTGCAATTGATGCTGATTTTTTACGATCGCTTGAGGCTCAAGATCCCACAAGTCAAACCCCGATTCCCAGAAAACGTCGCTGGAAGAAACGAATTGCGTTCGCTGTTCTTATCGTGATGGCAGTTATTGGTAGTGGCACTGTTGCGTACAATACAGTGCTGAATCCATCACACCTAGTTCCAGATTTGTCCGGAATACCAGAAGCCGAAGCACGAAATGTGCTGTCGCAATATGGCTGGACTGTGCTGGTGTCTAAAGAGCGCAGTGATCTTGTGCAAAAAGATCAGGTCATTCGCACCGATCCCGCTGTCGGTGCAACTGTGAAAAAGCGAGACTCGATAACTTTTTTTGTGTCAGAAGGGCCAACCCTGACAGCGCTCGAAGACTTCACTGGCTTAACCATTGATGCGGCAAGGGCAAGGATTTCCGAACTTGGGTTAGTTCCAGCAACAACAGATCTCGCAGACGAAGTCATCGCAATCGGAATGGTGCTCTCGTGGTCTATTCCTGATCAACCAACTCTGAAGGCGGGCGACACATTGGTCAAGGGCACCACGGTTTCACTTGTGTTGTCATCTGGTCCGGCACCCCGCACGCTTCCTAAATTAGTTGGACTATCAGTCGAAGAAGCAACGACGATGTTGACTGAGTTGGGTTTGACCGTCACCAATTTAGGTGAATCACCCACACTCGCAATCGGCCGGGGTCGCATTTCAGCCCAACTGCCCGGTGTCGGCGAAAAAGTACCGCGCGGATCTGCAGTCTTGATCGCTGTCTCATCAGGACAAAAACAAGTCATCTTGCCAGCGATATACGGACGTACCTTAATAGTTGTGCGTGAGCGTTTAGAAAAAGAGGGCCTCATCGTTGGCAAAGTCAGCGGTAATGGCGCCAAGGGCTTGTCGAAGGCACTAGTCAAGGGCAAGGTGGTGCGCAATTACACCAAAATGCTTCTTGGAAATACCGTTGACCTCGTGTTCCCCTAGGTCGTATCTCTAATCTGTAGTCAGTGGTGTGACGTTTTGGTTACCCATAAATTCAGGGAGACATAAACATGGGTGCACTAGACGGTCGAGTTGCAATTATCACCGGAGCAGGACGAGGCATTGGTCGAGAGCATGCACTTTTATTTGCCCATGAAGGTGCGCAAGTGGTGGTGAATGATTTGGGCGGAGCAAATGACGGAACGGGCAATGACGCCACCCCTGCACAAGAAGTCGTGAATGAAATTATTGCAATGGGTGGTCGCGCCGTAGCGAACTACGACAATGTTGCCGATTGGGAAGGCGCTCAACGGATGGTAAATATGGCCGTTGAGACATTTGGTGATCTTGACATCTTGGTAAATAATGCCGGAATCTTGCGAGACAGACTGTTGGTGAACATGACAGAGGCTGAGTGGGATGCTGTTATTGCAGTGCATCTCAAAGGCCATTTTGCGCCGTCTCGATGGGCCGCTGCATATTGGCGCGAACAATTCAAAGCCGGAAACACTCGTGCACGTAATTTGGTACACACATCGTCGACATCGGGGCTCATGTCGAATCCTGGTCAATCAAATTACGGTGCGGCTAAGACCGGCATCGCCACGTTCTCACAGATTTTGGCCAAAGAACTTTCGCGCTTCAATGTTAAGAGCAACTCGATTGCTCCTGCTGCTCGCACGCGACTGACTCTTGCCACTCCGGGTCTTGGCGATCATATTGCTGTTCCACAAAATGCGGCGACATTTGATGAGTGGGATCCAGCGAACATTTCTCCACTTGTTGCATATTTGGCGTCTGAAGAGTGTGCGTTTACTGGTGAGACATTTTTTGTAAAGGGTGGTGAAGTCACTCGAGTTCGTTCGTGGGAGATGGCGGAGTCAGTTGACCACAAAGACAGATGGAGCGTGGCAGAACTCACAGCAGCCCTTGCCGAAATGGCTGCCTCGCTGCGATAGACATGATGTCGTGAATTCCAACGATGACAGTGGTTCAATCCTTCGTCCACGAGACACGATCACCGTTGAGAATGCTGGAGTCGATGAAGTCTCGGTAGTTCCGTGGACGATGATGCTTCCGCGCAAAATTGCGCGCAGGGTAGGCATCACTCGTCAATGGGCAACATTGTCCGTGGTGTTAGGTGGTCTCTTTGCGACAAGTTTTACGATCACCGTATTGGTCGTGTCGCTCGAGGGAATTGCAACTGACCTACATACATCAGTGAGCGCTCTCAATTGGGCAATCATCGGACCAATGTTGGCATTTGGCGTCGTTGGACCCGCCTATGGCAAAGCTGGCGATCTTTGGGGTCACAAGCGGGTGTTTGTGCTCGGACTTTTATTCGCCGGCTTCTTTGGAATCTTGACGGCAGTTGCATGGAATGCTGCGTCAATGATCACATTTCGAATCTTGTCTGCGAGTGCTGGATCAGCCACAGGACCAGCAGCAATGGCATACATCAATCGCTTGTTTGAGCCCCAAGACAGAGTGATGCCACTGTCGCTCTGGAGTTTCACTACGGCAGGTGCACCAGTGTTAGGGGTGGTCTTGGGTGCGCCTCTTGTGGAGTCGATTGGGTGGCGCACAATTTTTATTGTGCAGGCACCGTTATGCATCGTTGGGGCGGCCGTTGCATTTTGGTTATTACCTCAAACAAGTCGGATGAAAAATGTCAAGTTTGATGTGTGGGGGTCATTGACACTTGGTGGTGGCGCGACGGCAGTGCTGTTCGGAATCAACAGGGGTCATGCGTGGGGTTGGACAAGCCCACGAATTGTTCTTTCAATTGCACTCGGACTGATATTGCTGCGTCAGTTCGTTCGCATAGAGCGCCGTGTCGAGGAACCACTGATGCCACTGTCTTGGTTGCGCACTCCCAATATTGCATTTCCTATCATGAGTCAGTCATTGACAAATTTTGCCTACATGGGTGGATTTATTATTGTGCCGCAATTACTCGACAAAGGTTTAGGAATGACGAGTGGTCACATCGGTTGGCTCGTCATTGCGAGACCGCTTACGTTTTCGATCGTGGCTCCGCTGGGAAGTTTTGTCACAATGCGCGTTGGTGAACGAGTATCGAGCATGGTTGGTGCTGGATTTGTGATGGCCTCAATGGTGTCACTGTCGCTCGTTGGACTCGGAACACGCGACGTGTTTATTGCCGGTGCATTGGCATTATCTGGAGTAGGTCTTGGACTTGCATCTCCAGCGCTTACGGCACTTGTTGCCAATGCGGTGGACGACGATCATCTTGGAGTCGCTGGAGCCATGCAGCAACTCATGAATCAAATGGGCGCAGTGGTGGGTTCAACTGTGATGATTTCAATTCATGAATCCACGATGTCGCATGGTGAAATAGAAAGTTTTGGATATGCACTGCTGGCAGGCGCTGTGTGTGCTGGGGCAGGAATGCTTATTGCATCAAAAGTGACATCAACTGACCGGAGTGAGTTTAGAAAAGTGGCATAGCAAGAATTAAGTAGTGATCTCTTTTATTTCTGCTGCAATTTTGATAGCGATGGCATCCTGGGGCATTGCGGTTTGCATACCCATAATCTTCATCATGTCACCCTCAACTTTTATTTTTCCACCCATAAATGCTTGCATAGTGGCTGCCTGGTCTTGATCAATTAAAAGTTTGCGCATCGTGTCGTAGTCAGTGATAATTGTTGCATCAGGATTTTCAAGAACACCTAGATCTGTATTAAGTGCACCGCTTGACGTGTCCATAAATGCATAGACAGTGCCATCACCAAACGGAACTCCCGTAATGGTCTGATTGATGCGAAGGGAGACGGTAATTTTGGCTGCCTCTGCGGCGTATTTTTCACGGATTGCACGCGCTGCGGCCATCCAGTCATCAGATAAAAAACTATGTGTCATGGGATTCTCCTTTGAGACGTGGTCTGAACGCCCCAAACGCTAGTGGCAGATGTGAACGTTTTGTTAAGTGGACCTAATCAATAGCAGTTTCTGCTGGTTTGTCGGCGAGAATAGATACATGGCACGAATCCTTGTTTCTGAAGAACTCGCCGAACGCGGTCTTGACCGACTTCGTCAGGCCGGACACGACGTGGACGTACAAATAGATCTCACACCTGAGCAGTTGCGTGTTGCCATCAAGGGGGCACGCGCGTTGATTGTGCGCTCCGCTACCCAAGTAGACGAGGGTTTGCTCGAGGCAGGGTCGGATCTCATTGTGGTAGGACGTGCTGGAGTTGGCTTAGACAATGTTGATGTTGAGGCCGCCACAAAGCGCGGGGTGATGGTCGCCAATGCTCCTGAATCAAATATCGTGTCAGCGGCAGAGCACACAATGGCAATGTTGTTGGCTGTTGCTCGAAATGTTCCCCAAGCACATGCTGCACTCGTACAAGGCAGATGGGAGCGAAGCAAATGGGAAGGAGTCGAACTTCTTGACAAGACACTTGCAATCGCCGGACTTGGACGAATCGGGAAATTAGTCGCCCAGCGCGCTGCTGCTTTTGGAATGCGCATTGTTGCCTTTGATCCATATGTTTCTGAAGAGCGTGCACGTGCAATGAATATTGAGTTGATGGATATGGATCGCCTCATTACAGAAGCAGATTTCTTGACAGTGCATCTACCCAAGAACAAAGAAACAATTGGCCTCATTGGTCGCGAGATGTTACTCAAGGCAAAACCGTCATTGCGTGTGATCAATGTTGCACGTGGCGGCATCGTTGACGAGGCAGAACTTGCCGAAGCAATCAAGTCCGGAGTAATCGCGGGTGCTGCGCTTGATGTATTCAATAAGGAACCAACAACTCAATCACCACTTTTTGGACTAGACGGCGTGGTCGTCACTCCGCATTTGGGTGCGAGCACTCGCGAAGCACAAGACAAGGCTGGCGATGACATCGCTGACATGATTAATTTGGCATTGGCCGGAGACTTTGTGCCATATGCCGTCAATATTTCTGCTGCAGATGCAAACGAAACACTGAAACCGTTCTTACCGCTAGCCGAACGTCTTGGTCGATTGTTTGCTTCGATGGCTGGCTCTCAGCCTGGACAACTCGAAGTCATTGCCACGGGCGAAATCGCTGGCTATGACACTCGTATTTTGACGCTGAGTGCACTCAAAGGATTCTTCTCGATTGTGCAAAAAGATCCGGTGACGTATGTCAACGCCCCCCAGATTGCTGCGGCTGCAGGTATAGAAATCAAAGAAACAAAAGTAGCAACTGGTTCTTCTAATAGCGACTATGTCAACTTGGTGACACTGCGTGCCGGAAGCCATAGCTTGGCAGTGACTCTTGTTGGACCGCGACGACAGGCTCGCATCGTGATGGTGGATGACCACATCACTGACATGCCACCGTCTGATCACATGTTGGTTGTTCGCAATGATGATCGTCCAGGCGTGATTGGCTTAGTCGGAACATTGCTCGGAAACGCTGGAGTCAATATTGCAGACATGGACGTTGGTCGTGCCCTCACTGCAGGCACAGCACTGATGGTGATTTCGCCGTCTGCTGCAGTATCAGACGATGTGTTAGATGCTCTTCGTCAAGCGCCCGGAATCATCGAAGTCGCCTCATTGCACGCCTAACGAGCAGCTATTACACCAGCGATGCTGCCGTTGCTCGGGCGGCATCGTGTGCACCAGATGCGTAGTCTGTGTCACTTGCATACAAGATTGCGCGAGAAGAATTGACAATCAAACCACGACCCACGCTGTTGGAGCCATGAGTGACAACCGCGTGTGGATCGCCACCTTGGGCCCCGACACCAGGAACAAGCAATGTCATATCGCCAACAATCTCGCGAACAAGTTTGAGTTCTTCTGGATACGTGGCCCCGACGACAAGTCCAACTTCGCCTTTCGTTGCCCAATCGGTGGCCGCCCGAGTAGCGACGTGTTGGTATAGAGGCATGCCATTGCTGACTTGAGACTGAAATTCTCCGCTTCCGATATTGGACGTGCGACATAAAACAAACACACCTTTTCCGGCGTGGGCCAAGAAGGGTTCGATGCTGTCTGTGCCTAAATACGGACTAACGGTGACGGCATGTGCTCCATAGCGATCAAATGCTTCGCGCGCATATAGTGCGGCAGTGTCTCCGATGTCTCCGCGCTTGGCATCAAGAATCAACGGGATAGTGGGGTGATTGGCGCGAATATGTTGACAAAGTTCTTCGAGTTGTTTTTCTGCTCCAACTGCTGCGAAGTAAGCAATCTGGGGTTTAAAGGCGCAGACAAACTCAGCAGTTGCGTCGACAATGTCAATGCAAAATCTTGCGATACTGCCAACGTCATTGCGCAGAGCGCTCGGAAACTTGTCTGGATCTGGATCTAGTCCGACACACAACAGCGAGCCGGTCGCTGCCCAGCGTGCGTTAAGTGTAGAAAGAAAACTCACGGACGAGTATCAGCCTTCGATCGTGATCGCTGCGGTTGGGCAGAGGTCTGCTGCTTGTGTTGCCTTTTCGCGCAGTTCTTCGCCAGGGTTTTCTTGCAAAATGTAGAGGTATCCATCTTTGCGAACTTCAAAGATCTCAGGAGCGACTTGCGTGCATGCTCCTGTTGACGCACAAATATCAAAGTCAACGCTTACTTTCATCTTGAATCCTCCTGGGTATTCTTTGGTCGATTTGTTGGCCCTGCGTATCGATATACAAGGTCTACTTTAAAACTAGTCGCAGAACACGCAAGTTGTGTATTTTAAGAGAGGCGACCTTGACGTTCGTATGCTGCGAGCACGGCGCGCAGTGAGGCAGAGATGATGTTTGGGTCAATTCCGACCCCCCAACGAGTGTTGCCATCATTGTCGACGGTCTCTACATAGGCAACTGCAGTGGCCTCTGAGCCCTGACCGATGGCATGTTCTGCATAGTCCACGACATCAATCTGAGCGTTGAGCCCTGTTCGGAGCGCATGCACAAAGGCATCGATTGGTCCATTGCCTTCGCCGCGAAGAGTTTGATGTTGACCATCGATCACCAACTGCGCCGTGATGCTGGTGAGACCAGAGTCTGAGTCGCTATGCAGTTCATGCCCGTGCAGGACGCATGTCGGTTCTGTAGGCAAGTACTCATTTTGAAATGTCACCCACAACAGAGGAGGGCTGATCTCGGTGCCTGAGTCTTCAGTGATGTGCTGAATAGTCTGCGAAAATTCAATCTGTAATCGACGCGGCAGATCGAACCCATGCTCTGCTTGCATGATGTATGCAACACCACCTTTTCCTGACTGGCTGTTGACACGAATGACCGCTTCGTAACTGCGACCGACATGCTTGGGGTCGATTGGCAAATATGGAACTCCCCATTGGTCGTAGTCCTTTGCGAGCGCTTGGAAGCCTTTCTTAATGGCATCTTGATGACTGCCAGAAAATGCGGTGTACACCAAGTCACCAACATACGGATGCCGAGGATGAACAGGTAAACGGTTGCAGTATTCAGCGACACGACGCAAGGAGTCAATGTCGCTGATATCAAGCTCAGGATCAACGCCGTTCATGAACAAGTTCATGGCCAAGTTCACAACATCGACGTTGCCAGTGCGTTCTCCGTTGCCAAAGAGCGTTCCCTCAACACGATCGGCACCGGCCATCACGCCGAATTCTGCAGCCGCAACTGCACAACCACGATCGTTGTGGGGATGCAAGGAAATGACGACACAATCGCGTCGTGGAATATGACGAATGAACCACTCAATAACATCTCCGTAGACGTTAGGGGAGTAGCACTCGACAGTTGCTGGCAGATTGAGAATGAGTGGATTCTCTGGCGTTGGTTCGAGCACATCCATCACAGCCGTACAAATCTCGATGGCAAACTCAGGCTCGGTGAGCGTAAAGCTCTCTGGCGAGTATTCGTAGCGCACTTTTGTTTCTGGAATAGTCTCTTCGAGTTTGCGACACAATTTTGCGGCGTTGACTGCAATGTCAATCACGCCTTCTTTTTCGAGTCCAAAGACAACCTTACGCTGCAATGGATTCGTTGAGTTATAAAAATGCATAATCGCACGCGGTGCACCTTTAATGCATTCGTATGTGCGCTCAATTAACTCTGGGCGACACTGCACAAGCACTTGGATAATGACATCGTCAGGTATTAAGTCTTCTTCAATCAATTGACGAACAAAGTCATAGTCGGGTTGACTAGCAGAAGGGAAGCCGACTTCAATTTCTTTGAAACCCATCTTGACGACAGTGTCAAACATGCGACGCTTGCGCTCTGGGTCCATTGGGTCGATCAGTGCTTGATTGCCGTCGCGCAAATCGACACTGCACCACAAAGGCGCCTTCTTGATGATTGTGTTGGGCCATGTGCGGTCGGTGAGCACCACCGGAACCGTTGGCGCATATTTATCAAAAGCCATCTTCTTGGGAGTCACATTATTGGGTGGCATATCTAGTCCTTGTTGTGGGTCTGGTGTTCGTTGGTTTTGCAGTCGAGAGAATCAATGAGTTCGGATAAATAAAAAACCTCCTGGCCAGAGCGCAGGAGGTTTCGACAACAGCAGTATGGGGCTGTCGCCGTCACATAAGTAGCAGGTTCTGGCTCTTGTAAGTCACGTCTCTAACTTACACTAAGAAACCGACAAATTGCCATAGGGCTTGTGGATCACGCCGGCGTTGCCACGCGGATACTGCAGTACTTCGTTAGAACCCAACACCAGTAAGCGTGTTGGGGGAGAACTCAGGAAATATCAGATCTCGCATCTGCTCCGACTGGGGAGTGACGGGTGACGAGATCGTCGAGTTCATCGCTGAATGCGGGCTCGATTGGCACTAAGAGTGACTGCCAATCGTAGGGCTGTCCTTTGCGGCCACATGTCTGTGAACCATTACATACTGCATTCATGAATTACTCCAAACCTGGGGTGGCTTTGCTCGATGTGTTATCGGGCTCTGACCGTTGATGTTTCCTTTCTGTGCGGAGAGATTCCGCAACAGGCAAAGTGACCATACTTGTTTTGAAAACATTTATCTACTGTCTGACCTATCAGCCGATACTGAGTGTTGAGTCAGCCATTAGGGCTTTGCTGCAGGTAGCCTGTGACACACATGCCTCAGCGCCATCAGACCCCTCAGGCCGATGCTGACCGTTACGAACCCACCGGATTTGCGTCAATCGGCGTACCCGAGAATGTCGATCGCGGCCTCTTCGCAGCCGGCTTCACTGCACCATTTGCAATCCAGACAGAAGCGATACCTGTTGCACTGAGTGGTGTCGACGTGTGTGGACGCGCCCGAACTGGCTCTGGCAAGACACTTGCATTCGGAGTGCCGATGATGGCGCGGATGGATGTTGCTGCGCAGGTGCGTGCACCACGTGGCGTGGTGTTGGTGCCCACCCGCGAATTGGCCTTGCAAGTAGCAGAGGTACTCGAACCAATCGGAAAATCTTGCGGACGTCGCGTGCTCGCCGTCTACGGCGGAGCCTCTCGTGATGATCAGATCGATGCACTCAATAAAGGTATCGAACTGATTGTGGCGACACCACTGCGCTTGATTGACCTGATGAAGGCTGGCGAAGTGTCCATGAAAGATATTCAAGTCGTCGTTCTTGACGAAGCAGATCGTATGGCCGACGATGGTTTTACTCCGCAAGTGGAATGGATCCTGCGACATGTCACTGGTGAACACCAAACGATGTTGTTCTCGGCAACTCTTGATGGTCAGGTCGGAAACCTGGTTCGTCGATACATGAAATCTCCAACAGAAGTATCGATTGATGCACCCACCGACACCGTCGGAACAATGCATCATTTGTTTCTAGCAGTGCACAAACTAGACAAAGATCGGGTCATCAACGTGGTCGCCGCCGGTGGCGGAAAGACCCTTGTCTTTTGTGACACGAAACGTTTGTGTGATCGCGTCACCGAGAACTTGCAAGATCTTGGGACAAAAGTTGCCGCTATTCATGGTGATCTCACGCAAGCTGCCCGCGAAAAAGCGCTCGCACGATTTACAAAAGGTGAAATCAATATTTTAGTTGCCACAGATGTTGCAGCACGCGGTATCGATATTGATGACATCGGCGTTGTTATTCACTATGCACCGCCGATTGATCCAAAAAACTATTTACACAGATCAGGCAGAACAGCACGTGCCGGCAGAGATGGTTGGGCAGTCACGCTTGCTGAATACAACCAACACACGACATGTCGCATCATTCAGCGTGCGTTACGACTCCCAACTGATCTGCCTACTGAGGTTTTCAGCAATGATGGTCGTTTAAGCGACTTGCGCAAGTTTCTTTCGTAAATTATTTACTAAGCCAGGCCGGACGTCTGGTCTCAAATGAATCAATCTCGTTCTGATGTGACAAGGTGATGCCGATGTCGTCAAGACCGTTCAAAAACCGATGTTGGGTTGACGGATCCATCGGAAATGAAACCGATAATCCCGCAGCAGGAACTTCGACTAGAAGCCGTTCCATGTCAACTGTGATTTCTGTGGACGCATCAGACTCAATGAGGTCCCACAACTGATGCACGATAGTTTCGTCGAGCACCACAGGGATGAGACCATTTTTAGTGCAGTTGTTTCTGAAAATATCACTGAAGCTTGGTGCTATTACTGCGTTGAATCCGTATTGCTGAATTGCCCACACGGCGTGTTCGCGAGACGAGCCAACTCCAAAGCTCGGACCCGCAACTAAAATAGTTGCGCCAACGTATCGCTCGTCGTTGAGCACAAAACTTCTGTCATCACGCCATGTCGAAAACAGACCAGCCTCAAAGCCAGTTCGCTCAACGCGCTTCAGCCATTCCGCAGGGATGATTTGATCTGTGTCGACATCACTGCGTTTGAGCGGGATCGCGGTTCCAGAAACAATGCGAACGATTTTCATGATAAGTCTCCTGGTGTAGCGAAGTGACCAGCAACAGCGGTTGCTGCAGCGATAGCAGGCGACACCAGATGAGTGCGACCAC
>Ga0214919_10005943_pt1 | contig 16999 bp, 8 predicted proteins | sample LL1503_MetaG_FD_177994 | JGI IMG/M metagenome (GOLD analysis project Ga0214919, IMG submission 177994) | Freshwater microbial communities from Lake Lanier, Atlanta, Georgia, United States - LL-1503 | ecosystem: Environmental > Aquatic > Freshwater > Lake | place: USA: Georgia | collected 2015-03-15
CAGTAGTTGGCTTCCTAACACGTTACGGTTATGTAGAGTTGAGCAACACAGCTTCTTCTCTAGGTAATGCAGCTGACTACTTAGGTCGTGTTGCTATCACTAGCGCAAATGTAAGCTTCAAGTAATCCGTTACTTGTAACACAAACAAAAACCTGCTTCGGCAGGTTTTTTGTTGGCCGTGGTATAAATAGTATTGTTCATTCTCATACTGAGAATTTATGCGGTACCCCACCGCGTAGTAGATAGAATCTACTAGTTTATTTTAAGGAGAAACAAAATGGGACGTCCGATTAAAAAGAAATTCTTTGGTAGTTTAAATACACCTTACCAAAATCATCCAACTGGTGGCAGAACTGGTGTAGGCGGCGAAGCTGTAGCTTCAACAGTGGTTGTTGGCAGTTCTGGTACAAACTATTCTACAGGTGCTACATTAGTGTTTAGCGCACCAAATATTGCAGGCGGTATTAGAGCCACTGGTACTCCGGTTCTTGCGTTTGTATATGGCGGAATTACAGGAGTTACTGTAGCTAATCCTGGTACAGGTTATACATCAACTGCAACAGTTAGTGTTACAACTGCGTCTGGTGTAGCTGTTGCAGGTACCGGTACAATTAGTCAAAATACAGTTTATCTAACTACCTCAAATATATATATTGGTATGAAGATTATAGGATCTGGTATAAATGCTGGTGCAACATATGTTACAGCAATTGGCGAAGGTCGTGTTACTGTTAGTGCTGCTAATGCAGGTGCCGTTTCAGGATCGATCCAATTACTTGATGTTGGTACTGGACTTACAGTAACCACAGCATTGTCAACAACCACGCAAAATGCTATTACATTTACGTCATATTTAACTACAGGTTCATCACAGATAACCGGAGGTGATATTCTTAAACAAGAAAGTAGTCGTCGTTATTTGGTTCAGAATACTCAAGGGCAAGGTCAATGTATATTGACAGCTACCTCTCTTCTTATCCCTGGCACAATGAATATTCTTGCCACAGATTGGAATGGAAGCACTTACTATGTTAAGAAATTAACTGCACGTAAAGCAGTTGTAGTACAATCAACTGTAAGTACTGCATTCTTAGTAGGCAACGGTGTTTCTACTGGTTGGACACTAAATGGTGCAACTGGTACGGTTGTTAGTATTGCACATACAATCTAATATATTTAGATAAGATAAAAAGGCTCTTCGGAGCCTTTTTTCATTTACTATGTAGTATATGGATTAAGGTAAATACGGTATGAATTCCAATTGGACACTCCCTACATCTGTAACTCAATATGCCGAACCCGATGCCGAAAATTTTCATGTATCATGGTTAGACGTGGGTGATTTCTATTCACTTAAAAATCGTGATGGTAAGTTTGTAAAAACATCAAGAGATTTATTGCACATTGCTAAACAACCAAAACATGATTTTGTGGAAAAAACTTATTATTTAAAAGCTACAGGATTTAATTTTAACGTACTCCCAGATACTGTATCTGGCATTGAAATGCGATTATCTATGAATAGATATGGAAGAATAACCGACGACACTATACAATTATGGTTAGATGCAGATGTTCTAGGTGATAATCAAGCTACATCAAGTTTAGATACCGCTAAGGTATACGGCGGAGAAACTAATAAATGGGGAGCAATTGTATCGTTAGCAACTGTACAAAACCCAACATTTGGAGTAGTAGTAAGATTTCAAAGCCACCCAGACTGGCCACATAAGTGTAGTGCGTTAGTAGATGCAATTGAACTAAGAGTACATTAACAAATAAATATATCTGAGGATCAGAGAATGACAACTAACGTATTAAATTTACCAGGTAATTATAAAATTGTAGCCAATGGTGTGGCCAATAATGCATCAGGTGCTATAACATTGACCGCATCAACGGTAACGGTAAATGCTAAAAATATAGTATTAGGCACAGATTTTAGCAATCACTTGATATCTGTTAATGCTACATTTAAAGATGATTTAGTTCCTACAACTTCAACCATATACAATTTAGGAACATCATCTAACGTTTGGAAAAGTTTGTATGTCAGTACCGCAACAATAACTAGTACGGAAAACGTTGGAAATAATGGCAAACCATATGCACCATTTACTGGAGGCAATGCACCTTCTTCCTGGTTGTGGGACGGATTATATGATAGTACTGAAAATAGAAAAAAAGCAGCAATATATGTAGAAGGCGGCCTAGGTGTTGAAAAAGACTTAAATGTCGGCGGCCACATATACGGTAGAATTGAATTTTCTAATACTACAACATATATTGTATTCACAAACACCAACGAATCAGTTGAATATAATCTCTCTTTTGTTAGTAGAGAATTTCCATTAGATGATCAAAGTTCATTATATATTGATACAACTAGTACATCTGTTAGATCAACTAGTTCTTCTGGATTAACTTATAATCCATTCTTTGGTAGAATTAGCACTGACAGAATATTAGTTGCAGAAACTGATATGTCTACTAGTACACAAACAGGAGCATTAGTTGTTAGTGGCGGAGTAGGCATTGCAGGTACAATGACAATTGGTGGATCTATACTTCCTGCAGATGATCTTACAGGAAAAATTGGACATACATCAACACAATGGGCCGAAGCACATATACATGATATCTATACTAAATTACTTACATCCACTACTGGTACAATTGAAATTAAACCTGAAGGCGGAGTGACAGACATTTATGGTGATATTAGAGTTCGTGGCAATAGCCCAATTGGTACAGCACCGGTAGTTACAAATGTTCTTTATGTTACAGTTGATGGTAATGACACTAATGATGGTAGAGCTATGGATGCTAGTCGTGCTTGCCGTACAATTGGAGCAGCAATTAATAGCCCATACTATCAACCAGGTACACAAATTTTAGTCAGCCCTGGACATTATTTAGAAGACAATCCTCTAAGATTAAAACCATATACCAGTGTTAGAGGCAGCGATATTCGTACAACATTTATTGAACCTATCAATAAAACACAAGACTTATTTCACCTTGACAGCGGATGTTATCTTAACTACATGACATTCATTAATGGACGTAGTGGATTATTAGAAGGTGTTTATGATAAAGATCATAATCGCGGCGCATATGCAACAGCGTTTCCTCCGTTAACTGGCGAAGATCGTATCGACTTATTTCATTCACCATATGTTCAAAACTGTACAAATCAAAGTGGACCATGGTTAAAAGATGGTACATTATTTGTACCAAATCAAACAGTACAAATACCATCTGCTGTAGGTACAGGTACGTGGGCAGCTAGTACTACTACTATTGTAGTGAATACTAGTATAGGAACAATTGTTCAAGGTATGACCATTAATGCTGGGCAACAAAATCCAGGATTCTTTAATGCTCGTACATTGTTGTTGGCTAACAAACCATTCTTACAAGAACAAGTTGTTAAGTACATTAATCAACAAATATTAAACAACACCGGTATATGGACTAATTTTACCTATAATCAAGAAAAATGCCGTAGAGATGTTGGTATATTAGTTGAGAATGTAGCATATGATGCTACATTTGGCGGCAATGAAAAATCAGTTGATAGTGGTTTAGCATATTACAATGGAGTAATTAGTTTAATTGCAGGGCAAGAACTTCAAACTACCAATGCTATAGAATATCTACGTGATCGTTGTTTAGAAGTTATAACAAATACTACTTGCTCTCCTACTATAGCAGGCGGCACATATACACAAGTTAAGAACACTGTATTAATTAACGGCGATGTATCAAATGATTCAATAACAAGTCTATTTGGAATTATCACTAATATAATTAACAATGGACCTAGTTCTGCTCCTAGTGTTTATAAGAGCACAGGTCCTGATGCTGCTTTTGTTAGTGCTGAAATATTAATGCAGGCTAATAGAAAATTTATTCAAGAAGATACTATAAATTATATCAACGATATTATCTACGGTAGCGGAGGATTTCCATATAGTGAAATTAAATGTCGTAGAGATACTGGATTAATTATTGATTCTATTGCTATAGATTTGTTATATGGAAGTACAACACAAAGTAATTTTGCTGGATTACAATATTGGAATAAGAATGGATACGTTCCTGGTATTGCCAATGAATTAACAACTACTACAAGTGCTATACGATACTTAAAAGAATTGTCAGTTAAAATTATACAAAATATTCAAACTGCTGATGATTTAGTTGAAAGATTTTCTGATAAAACAGCATGGTTAGGTAGTCATTCATTGATAACACAAGATACTACTAAAGAATCAGCTACTGCCAGTGAAGTTGTTATTATTAGATCATTGTTTGATCTAATAATAGATATTCTTAGCGGAGTAAACACCACTTGGACAGATAGTATTATTCCTAATGGTGATCCAAGCAATCTTATTAGTATTAAAAATGCTGTAGAATTATTACAAGCAAATAAAAACTATATGGCTGATGAAGTAAATGCTTATGTACAAGCAGCCATTGTTGACGGCGGATTAGAATTTTCAAACTATACTGAAGCAACTTGCCAACGAGATGTAATTTCTATTATTGAGTGTATATCATTTGATTTGTTAAATGGCGGGAATCGTCAAAGTATACAAGCAGGAGTTTATTATTTCTCATTCAGAAATAGTTCTTCTTCTAGCATACATAACCAAGAAACTCAAACTAAAGATGCATTTAATTATCTATCAACTATTGCACAAAGTGTAGTTCAAAACATTTTAGTATCTGCAATGCAATCATCTGTAAAACAAGATACTACAGACTCTCCAGCAACTAGCACAGAAGCTGCGATATTAAATGGAAAAGTAACTATTATTAATAGTATTATTGATGCCGCTACTAATGCAGTTGCTTCTCCTTTACCAATTTATTATACTACTAGAAGCACTAATGCTAATATTATTAATGCCTATAATAGATTAATGGCCAATAAACAATTTATTGTTGAAGAAGTAATTACATATATTGATCAAACATATAATCCAGGTAGATTCAATTATAACGAAGCATTATGCTACAGAGATACAGGATTAATTGTTGATGCTGTTAGTCAGGATATTTTATTAGGCGGCAATCAGAAATCTGTTGAAGCAGGATTAGCATACTGGAATTTTGGTTATAATCAAGTTGCTGGTCAAGAAACAACAACTACAATGGCAATTAATTATGCCAGAGATATTGCTTTACAAATTATTGCCAACACTACAGTAACTCCGCAAGATCAAACAACAACACCACAAGTTATTAATCACTTCTTTGATTATGGCGGCGACTATATGCCTCAAGAAGCTGTAACTCGTAATTTTGGAATTATTACTGATATAATTGAAAGAGGACCATTATATGCACCTCCAGTGTATGCAGGTGGTGGCATCTTTGCACTAACTGGTCTTAATGGGTCTGATGTAAAAATTGCTCCTACTGTTACTTCAGTGGTAGGAATTAGTGGAAATCAATATTTGATTGGACTAAGTGCTCCGACTATTGGATCAGGAACCAACGCTACATTATATTTTGGTGATACATTGATATATCCTAAACGTGATTCAGAAGTAGAAGCATTGAGTTTAGAATATACAGGTAAGTCTACTACATGGAATCGTCGTAAAGTTGATCCAATTGGTAGTATGGGAGGAAGTTTAGTTGACGGTGCAGTAATTAGTACTCGTAGTCCTATCCAATCTTTTGTTTATGATGCGTTTACTCAAGTTAATCAAGGCGGACGAGGTGTGCGTATTACCAACGACGGGTATGCACAGTTAGTTTCTGTATTCACAATTTTCTGTTCAGTGGGTGTTCAAACTGACAACGGTGGAATTGCAAGTATTGTTAACAGCAATGCTAACTTTGGTGATATTTGTTTATTATCAACTGGGTATGGATCACGTAAGTTTAGTGGAACACTTTACAATCCTTCATTTAAAGCATATCCAGATGATGCAGATCTAAATCAGTATTATCCAAATGGATTCTGGCCAAACAATGGTAGAGTAAGAGTATTCATTCCTGATATAGATGATCGTCCACATATATCATTGGTTATGGAAGTAATACCTCCAGAAACATTTAAGAATTTTGAAGGTAATATAGTTCCATATACCAACGACCAAGGTTTCCCTGGCTTTTTAAATGCTTCTCCTAATACAGGAACATTGACAACTAGCAGTATTACAATAACAGGTATTGACACTACTGGCATTGCAATAGGAAATAGTTTATATGTGCGTGATCAATACGGAAGTCAAACTGGTACAAATGGGTTGTTATATTCAGCAGAAGGAACAATTGTAACTGCATTAGGGTATCAGAGTGTTACATTAAATTATGCACTAACAAGTGGCGGGTTTGACCCTGGAAACACCTTAAATAGTTATAATAATAACTATTTTGACCTATATTTTTGCGGAAATTCTTACTATACTGTATTGAGTAGCGAAGTAGGTGATAATCCTAAAACAAACGGTATTAATTTATTATCAGCAGCAGCTACAGGTGGCGTTTCTCAAATTGCAGAACACATCCAATCATTAACTGATTTGAATACATTGGTTAATCAGGTTATTGATAATCAAACAGTTACAAGATTACAAACAGGTTCAACTAATAATGGTGTACCTACATATCAAACTACAATTCCATTAGTGACAGGTGGACTTGCAGCAAAATCGTTTATTGATTTAAGATTTAACGAAACAAAAAATATTGTTGGTGCTGCTGATTTAGCTGCTGCTGAGTTAGTAATTAAACCAAGTCAAAGAACTAAATCTGGGCCAGCTGTACAGGGCGGAGGTAGTGCAATTACATTGATTAAGGCTAATATTGAATTCTTAGCTGATGAAATTACTGCCCGTGTACAAATAGCTAATCCAAGTTTAGTTTATGATGATTACAAATGTCAACGTGATGTAAAATTAATTCTACAAAGATTGATTTATGATATCGAAACAGGTGGAAGATATAATAGTGTTATGTCTGGCCTAAGTTATTGGTCAAGAAACAATACACATCACATAGTTCAACTTGGTGAAAATGTAACAAGAACTGATCTGTTCCCAGACGGCTCAACTGTAAACTTCTATCAACGTAGTTACATCAGTGCAAGTGGATATGTATTTGAATATGTAGGTGCTGGTACTAATTATGGAGCACTACCACAGCGTGGTGTTGCTGATCCTGTACAAGGTAAAGAAGTTGTACAGTTAGACAGTGGTAAAGTATTCTTTACTTCAACTGACCAAAACGGAGACTTCCGAATTGGTCCAGGATTGGTAATCAGTCAAGCAACAGGTGTTCTAAGTGGTAGAACATTTACAAAATCTTTATTTGCTAATATGACTCCGTTCATTCTGGCAATTGAAGGCGGCGGAGTAATATAAAAGGATAAATCATGGCGTTAATTCCATTAAACACATTTAAAACAAAAACAACAATGTTGACATCGTCGACGGCATACACCAGCTGGGGTGTTGGAAAAACTACGTCTACAGTTTACACAGCTCCAATTGGAACCACTGCTATTATATTAATGGCCCAAGTAGCCAACATTAGTACACAAACACAATATTGTAATTTTATGCATCATAGAAATAGACCAGTATTAGCCGATGCCCAAGGCAACGGATCTCAATCTGGAAATATAGATAGTTTCTTAGCCAAAAACTTTGCAATTCCAGCAGGTGATTCTGCATCAGTTCTAACTGGTAAATTAATTTTAGAACAATTAGATAGTATCCGCGCATATAGTAATAATAGCACAGGTACACTTCAACTAGTATTGAGCGTATTAGAAACAGCAAATACATAAAGAGAGATTAATATGGCTATTTTATTAAGTGGATCAAAATTAAGAAGCGGAGGTAGTGGCGAATTTTTACCACTAGCAAACGCTCAACCTCAGCTACCTGCAACCTCTTCCACTAACACTGGCTTTACCTTAGTCACTAACGATCTATTACAAACTACATATACATCTAGTTTAGGTAATATTGAGTTTGGTCAATCAACAATGTATAGTAATCAAAATACAGGAACAATTACCATACTTGCTACAGGAACAGTATCAGTATCAACTAGTACAGCCACTGGAACATTAGTAGTTACAGGTGGAGTTGGTATTGGACAAAATTTATGGGTTAAAGATGACATTAATGTTAATGATATAACTTTTGGTAAAGGTTATATGGGCAAAAATAATATTGCCATAATAGGTACAGCAGATACAACAAATGGATATACACCTGGCGAAGAAAATATTGTTATAGGATACGATGCTTTACAAAGTTTAAGTACAGCACGTAGAAGTATTGCAATTGGTTCTTATTCATTTAGTACTGGTACTAATATTTCTGACAGCATTGCAATCGGTAATAGATCAATGGAAAATCTTGGTAAAATTCACTCTTTACCTATCGGTTCAATAACCAGTGCAACTAACACAAATCCTGTTGTAATAACTGTAGCAGGACATAATTTAAAAACTGGAACTAATGTTCTTATTCAAAATGTTCAAGGTATGGTTGAATTGAATGACTTAGAATATTATGTCAAAGTTATTAATTCAACCAGACTAGCTTTATATACCGACCTTCTTGTAACTGCATCAGTTGACGGAACTGCATATACCACATATACCAGTAGCGGTGATCTTCGCAGAGTAGTGTCTAGTAATAATAATTTTGCCTTAGGAAATGATACAGCACCGGCTCTGGTAGATGGTGAATATAATTTCTTTATTGGAAATAGAACAGCTAGAGATTTAACTACGGGATCTAATAACTTTTTCTTAGGCAATGATGTAGGAAATAACGTAATTAACGCCAGCGGAATTATTGCAATTGGCAGCGAACTAATTGTTGATGGAGTAGATAATCAAATTGGCATTGGAGGAGTAATTTACAGTGATGGTAATGGCCTTGTAACATTTTATTCTGATGCTCGAGTAGGACAAGGTCAAGATGCTGTATCAACTACCACTGGAGCACTTACTGTTATAGGTGGTATTGGTGTTACAGGAAAAATATATAGTAGTACTGGTAACCCTGACGAAGATTTCTTATTATATAGCCCTCGGGTATATGTAGCTGCAACATATCCTCCTCTTAATCCTAAAATTGGAGATGTATGGATTGACACTGCCGCATCAACATATAACACTTATATATATGATGGTACTTCCGCTTATTGGCTACAGGTTACACAAATTTAATAAATGAGAAAATAACATGACAACACGATACGGATTTCCATTTTATCCAACACCTGCAGTTGGTGATAAACAAGTCACTGCAACAAAAACTTATACCTGGAATGGAATTGTTTGGAGAATAGACACAGCATCAACTACTGCAACTAGTGTTATTGCTCCTATACTAGCAGTTACTAGCTCTACTAATTCTGTTTCAACCAACACCGGTGCATTAATAGTCTCGGGCGGAGTAGGTATTGCTGGCGATGTACATATAGGTGGAGTAATATATTCTGGTGGTGTTCCAGCATTAACAACAGCAAGTTTTAATCTTACTGCTGCCGACGGCGTCGATATTGATATAAGACAAGAAACAGATCCACTATCAGGATTTGACACTTTAATTTTTAATAATACTTCAACATTAGAAACCGTTACAGGACGAGGTGCAATAACTTCTCATGCAATAAGAATTTCCGATGGTACTGTATCAACTGATATCAATACTGGTGCTCTAGTAGTTGCCGGTGGCGTTGGCATTGGAGGAAGGGTAAATACAGAAAGTATACAAATTGCTGACACTGTATTTGACTCTACTGAATCTTTTTCATCAAATTTTTTATCTTCTACAATTGATTCATACCAGTTGAGTGATTATAGATCATCAAAATATTTCATACAGATTTCTGAACCAAGTGTTGATCAAGGTGGATATGAATCAAGATTCCATGCTGTAGAAATAGTATTAACAGCAAAGAACGATGGTACACCGTATATGACACAATACGGGCAAGTGACAACAGGTGGTGAATTAGGAACATTTAGCGCAGAGAGTAGCGGTACAGCACCTAATATATTGATATCTTTAATTTTTACTCCTAATCCAGCAGGACCGAATGAACACGGAAGTTTAAAAACAATTAAAGTACTAAGAACAGCAATGGTTGCTTAATTAAAGGAATAAGAAAATGGCAATAGCAATTACAGAAGATTTTGTAACCAAAGGTGGTTTAATTGTTCAAGGAACAGGAACGGTTACAACTTCGTCAGTTGTTCTTAACTTTCAAACTGGAACTTTTCAAGTTGCCGGTGGCGCAGCTATTGCTAAGAATTTGATTGTAGGTACTTCAGCAACTATTTGGGGAGATTTGATAACAGTTAATGGTACTGTACTAGCAGACTTAAGGGTAGCTGGAGATTCAATATTAACCACATTAACCGCAAATGGCGTAGTATCAATAACTGATTCTACAGCAGCAACCATAGGTGGCTCTGGTGCTTTGAAAGTTACAGGCGGCATACTTGCAAATAAAAATATAGTTGTGGCAAGTACTTTAACAAGTACAAGCACTGTGGCCAATAATGCATTATATGTTGCAGGTGGTGTAGGTATTGCAAAATCGTTGGTAGTTTCAGGAACTGCATTATTTCAAAGCGATGTGGTGTTTAGTGGTGCAACAACTAATGTTTTTAGTACCAACACATTTTACACTGATAACTTAATAGAATTGCATGTACCTAGTACTGCTGCATGGACATTAGATGACGGCAGAGACATTGGTTTACGTTTTCATTATTATGCAAATAGCGCTGGCCAGAATGGAGCATTGGTATTGGCCAATGATACAAAATATTTAGAATGGTATGATACTGGTGCAGAATCTACTACTGGAACATTTACAGCCGCTACATACGGAACATTTAAAACTGGAAATATAATTGTAGCTGGAACTGATACAGCAATTACAGCACAGTCTGGTGCATTACAAGTTGTTGGTGGTGTTGGCATTGGAAAAGATTTATATGTTGGTGGAGTAATTAGTGCATCAACATTTAGTGGATATTTAGAAGGATTAACATCAACTGCAACAAATATTGCCGGCGGCGCCACAGGATCTATTTTATACCAAAGTACATCTGGAGTTACTACATCTATACCAATTGGTGGGTTTGGGCAAATATTATCATCTGATGGAACTAATCCAGCGTGGTACCCACTATCTACTGTACCGGTCGAATATGCTACCACAGCCACTTATCTTAGATTTGGCGACGATATGCAGATTCCTTATCAAACCGATGTAGGAAAAACAGCGTTTGCATATAATCTTAGATATGACTATACATCAAAAATATTACGTACAGTTAATGTAATATTAACAGGTACAACAAATGCAACAAGTACTATTTCTGGAGCATTGCAAATAGTAGGTGGAGCCGGCATTGGTCAAGATTTGTGGGTAGGCGGCAATCAAGTTATTTTAGGTGATATTGATGTACGTGGTGGAGACATCATTACAAATAAAGCTACATTCAATCTTGTAAACACCGTTGCTACAACTGTTAATTTTGCAGGATCGGCGACAGCACTTACCATTGGAGATGTATCCGGATATACAAAAGTTCAAAGTACAACCGTTGCATCAAGCACTCTTACCGGTGCATTGCGTGTAGCAGGCGGAGTTGGAATACAAGGTGATGTTTATATTGGTGGAACAACAAATTTTAGTGGCAATTTAATTCCTTCTAATAGTAGTGTTTCATTAGGAACAGCATTATTACCGTTTGCTGATTTGTTCTTAGGTCCAAATTCTTTATATGTTGACACTATTAAATTATCTGGATCTGGATCAGCATTTAAGGCAGAGAGCGCTACTGGACCTGTTACATTTACAGCAGGCGGAGGAGTATTTACTCTTACCACAAATGCATCAAGTACTATTACCGGAGCATTACAAGTAGCCGGTGGTGTTGGTGTTGGTTTGAACTTATGGGTTGGTGGCAATCAAGTTATTTTAGGCGACATTGATATACGTGGTGGTGATATTACCACAAATCAAACAACATTTAATTTAGTAAACACCAATGCTACTACTGTTAATATCGCAGGCGCTGCTACAACTACAACAATTGGATCACTATCTGGATTTACTAAAATTCAAAGTACAACGGCTGCTTCAAGCACCAACACCGGTGCATTACAAGTTGTAGGTGGCGTTGGCATTGGTGGAAATATCTATGTTGGCGGCAATCAGGTTGTTTTAGGAGATATTGAAATACGTGGCGGTGATATTACCACTGATCAAACTACATTTAATTTAGTAAACACCAATGCTACTACTGTTAATATCGCAGGTGCTGCTACAACTACTACAATTGGATCACTATCTGGATCTACTAAAATTCAAAGTACAACTGTTTCTACTAGTACTACTACAGGTGCATTACAAGTTGTAGGTGGCGTTGGAATTGGTGGTGCATTATATGTTAGTAGTATTGGATATGTTAATAATGCTGTAATTGTAACAACAGCAACATTATCATCACAGAGTGTGGTAGCAATTACTGCAGGAACAGATACCGCAGTTTCAACATCTACTGGGTCAATTCTTATATGGAACACAAGTACTTTACAAAGTATAACAAACAGAGGGTCCTCAACTACTAATATAATATCTATTACAAATATTACTGCTGCTTCAAGTACAATTACTGGTGCATTAAGAGTGTCAGGTGGAGTTGGCATCGGTGGTAGATTGTATGTAGGTGATAGACTTACAATAAGTAGCACACTAATAGCCGCGTCAACAATTACTGGAGCACTTGTTGTTTCAGGCGGAGTTGGCATTGGTGGTAATTTATATGTTGGTGGAAATATTATTGGAGTAATTACTACTGCTACAAATATTTCTGGTGGTGCTGCTGGACAAATACATTACCAATCTGCTACTGGAATTACTGGGTTTTCTAATGCAGGAACTGCAGGACAATTATTAATTAGTCAAGGTACATCGGCTCCACTGTTTGTTAATACAACTTCATTTACAATTGGGTATTCAGCAAATGTAGCAGGAGGCGATACTGGTTCGTTGTTATATCAAAGTTCGCCTAGTACTACTAATTTTATTGGAATAGGTTCAGCAGGATCATTCTTAAGAAGCAATGGAACAACAGCTACTTTTGTTACTACTGCATCTATGTATGTAGGAGCAGCAGTTACTGCTACCAATGTAGTAGGTGGTGCTGTTGGATCAATGATTTATCAAAGTGCGCCTGGCACAACTACAATGTTACCAATTGGAACTGGCGGATATCTATTAACTTCTAATGGATCTGCACCAGAATGGACGGCATTAAGTGGATTATCTGCAGGAACTGCAACCAATGTTGCTATAACAAATGATGTTACAAGTGCTACAACACATTATATTGCTTTCATGAATACAACCACTGGCGATAGTGGTGTTAGAACATCAGGTCCAACAAAATTAACATATGTACCAAATACTGGTGATTTAGGAGTTGGCGGTTCAATAAGAATTGCAAGTAATACTGCTGCTTCAAGTACAATTACAGGTGCATTACAAGTAGTTGGCGGAGTTGGCATAGGTGGAAATATCTATGTAGGTGGTGACATTACCACAAATCAAACTACATTTAATTTAGTAAACACTAATGCTACTACTGTTAATATTGCAGGCGCAGGAACAACTGTTAGTATTGGTGCTTCTACAGGCAATACAAATGTTAAAAATAATTTAATTGTAACAGGCAATTTAACTGTACAAGGAACAACTACCATTGTTGATAGCACAGTAACTAACATAGTTGATCCTATTATTACATTAGGAGGGTTAGCCAACAATGCTCCTTATGTTGTAGCAGATTCTAAAGATAAAGGTATTGCTTTTAAATATTGGGGTGCAAGTACTTCTAAAGTTGGATTTTTTGGTTATAATGAAAGTACAGGTGCGTTTACTTATCTACTAGATGCAAGCATTACCAACGAAATAGTTAGTGGTACAACCGGAGCAATAGAAGTAAACTTATACGGTGGAACATTGAACTCACTAGTATATCAAAGTGCTCCTAATGTAACATCATTCCTTGCTAATGCATCTACCTCAGGATATGTATTATCTTCCATTGCTGGATCTGTTCCATCTTGGGCTTCGTTAAGTTCATTAGGAGCAGGAAGTGCAACTACCGCTACACATTTAGCATCAGGCACAGCTGGACAAGTTCCATATCAAACTTCTCCAGGCCAAACTAGTTTCTTTGGTCCCGGTACTACAGGTAATATTTTAGTAAGTAACGGAACTAGCGCTCCTGCATACCAAAATACATTAACGTTAGCTGGTACTACTGCTGCAACAAATACCACAACAGGGGCATTGCAAGTTAAAGGCGGAGTTGGTGTGGGCGGAAACATTTATTCTGGTAATAGAATTGGATGGACATCGGCTACAAATGTTAGTGCTGTATACCAATATTACAATGCTGCTACAAATAGTTTAGATACGGTATTTGGTTAATATGCCTATACTAGCATCACGTTTAACCTCAACAGGTACACTGTTTATCAGTGGAGAATTTAACGAGGTTGCTCAATCAAGCATTAAACTTACTACTACATCATATTATGCTGCTATGTTTGATGAAGTTTCTATATACGGCAGCAGCGTGGCTAAACGTGAAACAAGTACAGGAACATTTTTGGTATCTAACGGCTTTGATGAAGTAAATAAGCCAGTATAACAATTAGGTAAATATTAGACTATGGCACAACTCTTATCTGGAACAAGAATATACGGAACTGGTACAGTAGATACCCGTCTAATAATTAGTGGAGGTACCAACTCTAGTTCAACTGCAACAGGCGCATTAAATGTTGTAGGTGGAATTGGAGTTGGAGGTAATATTCACTTTGGCGGTAATTTATATCAAAATGGTAGTTTATTTGTATCAGGCACACAGGGTGCTAATGGAAGTCAAGGTACGCAAGGTGCTAACGGTGTTCAAGGTATAACCGGTACTGGTAGTCAGGGCACTACAGGTAGTCAAGGCACTACGGGTAGTCAGGGTATAACTGGTAGTCAAGGTACTAATGGTGCTCAAGGTACTACAGGCAGTCAAGGTACTACAGGCAGTCAAGGTGCTCAAGGAGCAAATGGTGCTCAGGGAACATTAGGTACACAAGGTACATTAGGTACACAAGGTGCTCAAGGCCCACAGGGCATTCAAGGTACACAAGGTGCTCAGGGTATTACAGGTGGTCAAGGTACTTTGGGTGCTCAAGGTATTACAGGTGGTCAAGGTACGCAAGGTGCTCAAGGATATCAAGGTGTTCAAGGACAAGCAGGTAATGTTCAAGGAGCAAATGGTAGTCAAGGCACCCAAGGAGCAAATGGTAGTCAAGGCACCCAAGGAACCCAGGGGCCACAAGGTATTCAAGGTAACTTTGGTTCTCAAGGTACCGCAGGTGCTCAAGGTACATTAGGTACACAAGGTACATTAGGTGCTCAAGGTACTACGGGTAGTCAGGGAACTCAAGGAGCAAATGGTGCTCAGGGAACTCAAGGAGCAAATGGTGCTCAGGGAACTCAAGGTACATTAGGTACACAAGGCACACAAGGTGTACAAGGAAATAACGGAGTAGGATATGATGGTGTAACATCTACAACATCTGCTACACCAGCTGCTACTGGAACAATTACATTGACTACTAATAAGCAAGGTGCTTTTATTACCGGTAGTCGAGTACGTGCGGTTAATAATGTATCAAATTTCTTTGAAGGCACTGTGACCATTACTGCTGGAACAACTTTTGCCATAGCTGCTGATTATAATGTAGGTACAACCACTGCTGCTAGTTGGACAATCACTGACGCTGGTGCTCGAGGTACTCAAGGTACACAGGGTGCTAATGGAAGTCAAGGAACTCAAGGCACCCAAGGAACCCAGGGGCCACAGGGTATTCAAGGTAACTTTGGTACTCAAGGTACCGCAGGTGCTCAAGGTACATTAGGTACACAAGGTACATTAGGTGCTCAAGGTACTACAGGTAGTCAGGGAACTCAAGGAGCAAATGGTGCTCAAGGAACTCAAGGCACCCAAGGAACCCAGGGGCCACAAGGTATTCAAGGTACATTAGGTACACAAGGTACACAAGGTATTCAAGGAAGTAATGGAGTAGGATATGATGGAGTAACATCTACATCAGCAGCTACACCAGCTGCTACCGGAACAATTACATTGACTACTAATAAGCAAGGTGCATTTGTTACAGGTAGTCGAGTACGTGCGGTTAATAGTGTAGCTAATTTCTTTGAAGGCACTGTGACCATTACTGGCAGCACAAGTTTTGCCATAGCTGCTGATTATAATGTAGGTACAAACTTTGCTAGTTCGTGGACAATCACTGCCGCTGGTGCTCGCGGTGCTCAAGGTACTCAAGGTACTACAGGCAGTCAAGGTACTTTGGGTACTCAAGGTACTACAGGCAGTCAAGGTACTTTGGGTGCTCAAGGTACTACAGGCAGTCAAGGTGCTCGAGGTGCTCAAGGTACTAATGGTAGTCAAGGTACTAATGGTAGTCAAGGTACTTTGGGTGCTCAAGGTACTTTGGGTGCTCAAGGCACAGCTGGCACTGGTCTAAGTGCAGGCACGGCACAACAAGTTATCTTTAAAGATGCTTCAAATGTAATAGCCGGTGATGCTAACTTATTATGGGCATTAAATGGCGTTGCTGCTGGAACAAAAACATTGTATATCGGCGGACCAGCAGGTACTAATAACTATGGTACATTTGCTAAATCACATAATTTTGCTACAAATAGCTCAATATTTGATTCAACAACTGGTGATAGATTAGATTTTGCTGTACAAGGCTCATCTAGGATGTACTTGACCAGAGATGAGTTTGCTGTTCAAGCGCAAGGTGTAATACGAGCATCAGGGTTTGGCGGCAACACCGCGGCAGGACTACTGCGTTTTGGAGCCACAGGTAGTGCAACTTATTTG
>Ga0214919_10005944_pt1 | contig 16999 bp, 17 predicted proteins | sample LL1503_MetaG_FD_177994 | JGI IMG/M metagenome (GOLD analysis project Ga0214919, IMG submission 177994) | Freshwater microbial communities from Lake Lanier, Atlanta, Georgia, United States - LL-1503 | ecosystem: Environmental > Aquatic > Freshwater > Lake | place: USA: Georgia | collected...
CAACGCTCCGCATCTGCGGGCCAGCCGCGGGTTGGCGCCGGCGTTGAAGCGGGTGAGGCAGTCTATCGCGACCAGGTGGTCGGCATCGAGGCCGTGGCGCATGCCGAGCACGAACACCAGCAGCATGTCCAATCCAGTTATGGTGGGGGGCAGGCATGGCGCGGGAAGTGAGTTGAAATTAAGTTGTCCTGCATGAGGCATACTGCGTGCAGGAATTGTCGGCAACCATTGCCGGCGGCGCGGTACATAAAAAAAGGCAGGGTTGCCCCTGCCTTTTTTCGAGAAAGAAGAACTATTACTTCTTCTTGTCTTCTTTTTTCGCGTCGTCTTTCTTGGCTTCGTCTTTTTTGGCTTCGTCTTTTTTGCCGTCTTTCATCGGTTGCGCACCAGCGTGCGCAGCTGCGAATACACCAACCGACGCAAATGCAAACGCACCGGCAACCAAAGCAGCGAGTAATTTCTTCATGTGAATATCCTCTTAGTGTTATCAGATCTGATCAAAAACCAATATGGCCGCAGGACGACCATGCTACACAATACGCATGAAGCCCCCCATCGGTTGACTGCACTATATAACACATTGTTTATATGTGCAAATCCAATTAAGATGCAGGGTCGCTACGGATTATCCGAAGGCGCTCCCGCGGTTATGAGGCCGGCCATCTTGAGTTTTTCCATTTTGCGTCTATGCATACTGATGCTTGGCTGTGCGTTGCTGGCGCCATGCGCTGTCGCGGCGCCGCGCGTGCCAAGTGCCGACAACGAGGTGCTGGAGCGCCTGCCGGCACGTCCGAACGACCCGGCCATGCGCGAAATCAGGGATTTGCGCAGCGCGCTGGCGCGCGATCAGCAGAATCTCGAGCTCGCGGACCGGCTCGCGCGGCGCTATTTCGAGCAGGCGATGGCGCAGGGCGATCCGCGCTATGTCGGCTATGCGCAGGCGGCGCTGAAACCGTGGTGGGACCTGCCTGAGCCGCCGGTGCGGGTGCTGGTGATGCGCGCCACCCTGGTGCAATACCGGCACGATTTTGCGGCGGCGCTTGCCGACCTCGCGCGCGCGCTCGAACGCGATCCTGAAAATGTGCGGGCATGGTCGTTGCGCGCGGCTATCCATCTGGTGCAGGCCGATTACGCGGCATCGCGGCGCGATTGCGCGGGCCTGGCCCGGTTGGTGGATGAACTAAGTGCGGTGGGCTGCACGGCGTTCATTGATGGTATGACCGGCAGCGCCCGCGCGAGTCGAGAAACTCTGGACCGCGCGCTGGTGCGTGCCAGCGAGGTGAGCGCGGAACTAAAATTGTGGAACCTGGTGCGGCTCGCAGAAATGGCGTGGCGACTCAATGACGCCAGGCTCGCGGAACAGTACTTCAAACGCGCGCTGGCGCTCGGCGTCACTGACGGATTTCTGCTCGCGGCGTATGCGGATTTTCTGCTTGATTATGGACGCCCACTGGAAGCCATCGCTTTGCTCAAGGACTGGACTCTCGCGGACCCGCTGCTGCTGCGCCTGGCTCTGGCTGAAAATGCGACCAATGCCAATGGCGCGCGCGAGCACCAGGCGACGCTGGCCGATCGCTATGCCGCGGCACGCCTGCGTGGCGATACCACGCACGAGCAGGAGGAATCGCGTTTCACTTTGCAGATGCTGAAGCAACCCGCAGAAGCGCTGCGCCTCGCGCAGAGTAACTGGAAGGTGCAAAAGGAGCCGCGCGATGCGCGCGTGCTGCTTGAAGCGGCGGTCGCATTGCGCCGGCCGGAAGCCGCGCAGCCGGTGCTCGACTGGATGGGGCAGACGCGGATAGACGATTGGTATTTGCAGCGTCTCGCTGATCAACTGGCAGCGATGCGCAAAGGCGGCAAGTGATGCGCGCGGCGTGGTTGCTGGCATTGGTCTTGTGCGCGGGGTCGGCATTTGCCCACAAACCGAGCGACAGCTATTTGTCGATCACGGCCGACGGCAGCGTGCTGCGCGGGCAGTGGGACATCGCACTGCGCGACCTCGATTTCGCGAGCGGGCTGGACAGCAACGGCGACGGTGAAATCACGTGGGGCGAACTGCGCGCGCGTCACAACGAAATTGCCGCCTATGCGCTCGCGCGGCTGACAGTCAGGCTTGACGGCGCGTCATGCCCGTTGCGCGCGACCGATCAGCTGGTTGACCAGCATAGCGACGGCGCATACGCGGTAATACGCTTCGAGGCGCAATGCGCGAAGGCGGGCGCGGAACTCGAGCTCGGCTACAACCTTTTCTTCGACGTCGATCCGCTGCACAAAGGCTTGCTGCGTCTCGAATACGCAGGGGCCACGCGCACCGCGATTTTCAGTCCGGAGAGCGCCCGCCAGCGTTTCGAGCTGACGCGGCCGAGCCGCTTCGTGCAGTTCATCGATTATGCACGCGAAGGGGTGTGGCATATCTGGAAGGGCTTCGACCATATTCTGTTCCTGCTGTCGCTGCTGCTGCCCGCCGTGCTGATTCCGCTGGCCAGAGGCGCGCGCGTACCGAAGAACCCGATCGCGGGCTGGCAGGCGGTTGGGCAATTCAAGCCGGCGTTCTGGGAAGTGTTCCAGATCGTCACCGCGTTCACGATTGCGCATTCGATTACATTGAGCCTGGCCGCGCTAGGCGTGATCACTTTGCCGACGCGGCTCACCGAGTCGGCCATCGCGTTGTCGGTCATCCTGGCAGCGCTCAACAACATCTATCCGCTGTTTCAGCGGCGGCGCTGGATGGTCGCGTTCGCGTTCGGATTGATACATGGTTTCGGCTTTGCGAGCGTGCTTGCCGATCTCGGGCTGCCGCGCGATGCGCTGTTGCTGGCGCTGGTCGGTTTCAACCTCGGCGTGGAAGCAGGGCAGCTCGTCATCGTCAGCGTTTTCCTGCCGTCGGCCTACTGGCTGCGGCGGACGGCGTTTTACCAGCGGGCGGTGTTTCTCGGCGGGTCGGTGCTGATCTGCGCGCTCGCGGCCGTGTGGTTTGCCGAGCGCGCTTTCAACCTGAAGTTGCTGGTGTTTTGATGTCATAATTGTCGGCTTGGCGAACGTTGCCTGAGCTGATTGAATACAAGCATGCCTGATCCGCAAAAACAGGGGGTTCATGTCACTCGCCGCGATGCGACTTCGGCGCTTACGCCTGCGCTGATGTTTTCGCTCGCGGTGCATGCGGCTGCTGGCGGTGCCCTCTTTCAATACTGGCATCATGCGACGGTAGAGTTGCCGCAACCGCTGACGGTGACTTTCGAAGTGCTGCCGCCGGTGATAGTGGAAAGTACGCCGCCGGTTGAAATCAAGCCGTCAGTTCCCGCGCCGAAAAGCCGCACGCTGCCGGTGCCACAGATGCATCAGGCGCCGGCCCCGGCAGTGATGGCGGTGCAGCGGACGGACGCGGCGCCTGCGGTGGTCGCGGCGGCGGTGCCGGAGATCCCGCCTGCCCCTGTGGTGGTGGCTAAGGCGCCAGCGGTTGCTGCCGCGCCCGTTCGCGCGGATGCGGTCGAGCCGCCGCATTTCAACGTCGCCTATCTCAACAATCCGCGGCCTGCGTATCCGCCGATCGCGCGCAAGCTCGGGCTTGAAGGCGTCGTGCTGCTGCGTGTCGACGTTACTGCCAAAGGGACCCCGGAAAAAATCGTCATCGCGCAGACTTCGGGCGCTACGCTGCTCGACGAGGCGGCGCTGAAGGCGGTGCAGGGCTGGACGTTCGTGCCGGCGCGCCGCGGCGACACGCCGATCGCGCATCCGGTCGAAGTGCCGATCCGTTTCCAACTCAAGAATTAGCCGTGCGCACCGGGGTCAATAGCCAGCCGCGTCTTGCGGCCCGCGGCCTGCTGTTGCTGGCGGTCGCGTGTTGCGTATCCGCGGCAGTCGCGGCGGGCGTGCAGACGCTGGACACGGTGGAAGTCATCGATGCCGCCGACAACCTGCTGGGCACCGCCGATTCGGCGAGCCAGGGCACCGTGCGCCGCGAGCAGATCGAGGCGCGCCCCAATTACCGGCCGGGCGAAATTCTGGAAGCGGCCCCCGGCGTCATCGTCACCCAGCATAGCGGCGAAGGCAAAGCCAACCAGTATTTTCTGCGCGGCATCAACCTCGATCACGGCACCGATCTCGCGATCACCGTCGACGGCATGCCGGTCAACCAGCGCACGCATGGCCACGGGCAGGGCTACAGCGACCTGAATTTCCTGATTTCCGACATCGTCAGTGGCCTGCAATACAAGAAAGGCCCGTACTACGCCGACGAGGGTGATTTTTCGGCGGCGGGCGCGATGCATTTGCAGTTGCCTAATCGCCTGGACAAGGGCTTCGGCGAAATCGGCGGCGGCGCGTATGGTTACCGGCGCCTGCTGCTTGCCGATTCTCCAAAGTTGGGCAACGGCAATCTGCTCTACGCGCTGGAGGTATTTCACAATGACGGGCCGTGGACGCGGCCGGATGATTTCCGCAAGTTCAGCGGCCTGCTGCGTTACGGCCAGGGCACAGCGCAAGACGGTTTCAACGTGACGGCGATGGCGTACCAGGGGACGTGGAACGCGACCAACCAGATACCCAAGCGCGCGGTCGATGCCGGGCTGATCGGGCGTTTCGATACGCTCGACCGCAGCGACGGCGGCGACTCCAGCCGCTACAGCCTGTCGGGCGCGTGGAACAAGACCGGGCAGAATTCCGCGACCGCCGCCAACGCTTATGTCATCAAGAGCCGGCTCAGCCTGTGGAACAACTTTACGTTTTTTCAGGACGACCCCGTCAACGGCGACCAGTTCGAGCAGATCGACAAACGCGTGACCACCGGTTTCAACGCACAGCACAGCCTGTTCGGCAAATGGGGCGGCCGTGAAGTCGAAAATACATTCGGCATGCAGGTGCGCAACGACAATATCAGCGTCGGCTTGTTCAATACGGCGCAGCGGGTGCGGCTCAGCACCACGCGTGCCGATCACGTGGTGGAAACCAGTGCCGCGGCGTATTACCAGAACAGCCTGCGCTGGAACGACTGGTTCCGCACGGTGGCGGGGCTGCGCGCAGATTTTTATACGGGGCAGGTCACCAGCGACAACCCGCTGAATTCCGGCAAAGCTTCCGACCACATGTTCAGTCCGAAAATGTCGCTGATTTTCGGCCCGTGGGCGAAGACCGAGTACTACTTCAATTACGGCCGCAGTTTTCACAGCAACGACATGCGCGGCGCCACCATCAGCGTCGCCCCCAAGACCGGCCTGCCCGCCACGCGCGAAGCCCTGCTGGTGCGCGCGACCGGCGCCGAAGTGGGCATGCGAACCGCGATCATTCCCCATCTGCAGAGTTCGCTGGCCGTGTTCGCGCTGGATATTCAGTCCGAGCTGCTGTTCGCGGGCGATGCGGGCACCACCGCCGACAGCGGCCGTTCGAGCCGGCGCGTCGGTTTCGAGTTTTCCAACCTGTACACGCCGAATGACTGGCTGGTGCTGGATGCCGACATCGCGTTTACGCGCGCGCGTTTCACCGGCATCGACTTTATGGGAGCGGGGGACCGTGTGCCGGGCGCGATTGAAGGTGTGGCGACCTTTACTGCGGCGGTAGACAACAAGGGGCCGTACTACGGCAGCATGCGGCTGCGTTACTTCGGTCCGCGCCCACTGATCGAAGACAACACGCTGCGCTCGAATTCGACCACGCTGCTGTCGGGGCGGGTGGGTTACAAGTTCGACAAAAAGGCGCGCGTCCAGCTTGACGTGTTTAACCTGCTCAACCGGCGCGCCAGCCAGATCGATTATGCCTATACCTCGCAGTTACGCGGCGAGGCGGCGCCGGTCAACGATATCCATTTTCATCCGAGCGAGCCGCGCTCTTTCCGCATCTCGGCCATCCTCAATTTCTGACCGCCGCGCACGCCGGCCGCGGACAATAAAAAAGGCGGGGTCGAAACCCCGCCTTTATAGAAAAGATCCGACTTACTTCTTTTTGTCGTCTTTCTTCGCTTCTTCTTTCTTGGCTTCTTTTTTGGGTTCTTCTTTTTTCGCGTCAGCGGCGAAAACGGCGACCGAACCCAGGGCGAACATTGCGGCGAAGATGGCTGCGAAAAGCTTGCTCATGTTGATTCCTCTTATAGTGGTTGATGACTACGTCTAATTGTTACGACGGCCATAATCCGGCCATCGTCTATAACGCGTGTGCAGAAAGCCGGGTTGACATGGCTCGCGGGGAATGCGCGCGCCAGCGAATCAATGGTGCGCTGCAGTAAAATATTAATTTTATAAACCAGCAGCTTAAAATGAAAAAGGCCGGGATGACCGGCCTTTTTTCAATGCTTGAAGACTTACTTCTTTTGAGCAGATTTTTTGGATTTCTTGGCTTTTGCTTTCTTGGCCGGCTTGTCGGATTTTTTGGACTCCGCCATCGGGGCGTCGCCTTTCGGCGCGTCGGCCGCAACGGCGGCGAAAGAAACGGCTGCGAAAATCGCAGCAACCAACGTCGTGAGAAGCTTGCTCATTTTTTCCCCATCCTTTGCAAAGTGATTGATTTATAGAGACACTCTTGGGCGTCTCCCTGACGCTTAACGCGCGATGGACGAAGGCGTTGACAGAAAATTATTTTTAAATTCAGGGGTTTTTCGGCCGGACTGGAACCGGTTTCGCGGAGAGGGGGGCGTCGGCGGCGCGGAAATCCCCCGTCGCCAGCCCCGTCAGATCCCAGGTCCCGACGCTATAGCGGATCAGGCGCAGGGTCGGGAATCCGGTGGCGGCCGTCATGCGCCTGACTTGGCGGTTCTTGCCTTCGCTTAGCGTCAATTTGAGCCAACTGGTCGGTATATTCCGGCGCTGGCGTATCGGCGGGTCGCGCGGCCACAGCCACGCCGGTTCCGCCGCGAGTTCCGCCATGGCCGGCCGGGTCAGGAAGTCACCGAGGTCTATGCCCTTCGCCAAAAGCGCCAGCGCCTCGGCCGTGGGCACGCCTTCCACCTGCGCCCAGTAGGTCTTGGCAAGCTTGTGGCGCGGATCGCTGATGCGGTGCTGTAAAGCGCCGTCATCGGTCAGCACGACGAGGCCTTCGCTGTCGGCATCGAGCCGCCCGGCCGCGTAAATGTCCGGCACCGGGATGAAATCCTTGAGGGTGCGCCGGCCCGGCGACGGGCTGAACTGGCACAGCACGCCGTAGGGCTTGTTGAATAAAACGAGTTTGCTCATTGCGGCTAGGGTACAAAAAAACGCCCGCTCATGCGAGCGGGCGTTGTGGTCTGGCGATGTGCCGGGCGGAGAGCCCGGCACGCGGCAGGTGCTTATTTGCCCCAGGGTTTGATGGCTTCCTTGAGCGTGTTGTAGCCGTCGATGTAGCGCGGCCGCTTGCCGCTGTAGACGTTGTCGAAGATTGCCAGTTGCGCATCCAGCCATTTGGCGAGCTCGGCATTGCCGGGATTGGCGGCCTTGTACGCCTCGTTGATCAGCACAAAGTGGATGCGCGGATCGTACGGCTGCTTCTCGCCGCCCACGGTTTCATCGCCGTCCAGCAGCCGCAGCAACATCGCATCGGCCGAGCCCAGGGTCTGTTCGTATATTGGTTCGCCTTCCATGCGGTACATGACGCTGGTCATGTCCTTGCCGTTTTTCATGGTGAAGCCCATTTCGCTCCAGACCTTGTTCATGTCCTTGCCGGTCTTTGCAAAATCGAGCACTTGCTGGCCCCACGCGCGCAGCAGATCCGGAGCGTCCGCCATGAGGTCGGTCAGGCGGTCGCCGTCGAGGTCGGTCGCGTAAATGATGCACTTGCGCTGCTGAATCATGTCGTGCAGCAGGAGGCCGAAGTTGGTGTCGGAGATGTGCTCGTAGACATCGCCGCCCCAATTTTCCATGCCGGCCTTAAAGTCTTTCGGCAGCAGCGCGGTGATCGCGTCTACGTTGTCCTTGTGTTCCTCGTAAGCGTTCACCGAGTACTGGCGCTTCAACTTGAACTTCGTGCCTTGCAGCAGCCAGCGGAAAATTCCGGCGTTGACAGCGTCTTCCTTGGCCTGGGTCGGCTTGGTGGCGACGCGGCCGATCTGGCCGGTTTCGTGCACCATTTTCAGGAACAGGCGCGCGGCGTAGGCCATGCGCACGCCCGGGGTGTTCATTTCTGAATGGATGTTGCCGGTGGCCTTCTCAACGACGAATTTCTTGTTGTCCTGCGAATAGGGCAGGCCCGGCATGAAACGAATGCTGGTGATCGTGCCGTAGGGGCGCACGTTGCAATAGACGCCGGCCGCGGTGCGCAGCGGCGCGTTGGCGGACTTGCCGAACACCACGACCTTCTTGCCGTTGTCGTTGACCATGAAGTCGCCGGCGGTGGACCATTTGAGCGACGTGTAATCGAGTTTGCCGAACCAGTCGAGCGATTTCAATTTGGTGTCGTGCCGGAACTGCGCCATCATCGGGACGCCGAGGAACGGCAGGCCGAGCACGTCGAGCGCCATCAGCGTGCCGTTCAGCGCGAACATGTCGGTAAACGCGTGTGCGACCGGCTTCACATTGCCATGCGGGTTGCCGCCTTCCCAGATAATGGCGTCGGAAATGCCGCGCGGCTGGGCCTTGGAGCGTTTGTATATGCTGTCCAGCAGCTTGAACAGATCGCCGTTCTGTTCTTCCTGTGCGATTTTTAGCAGGTCCAGTTTTTCAGCCATGATTCTCAGTCTCCGTTCGAGTGTAGTCAGTCAGATGAGCGGCCTGCGTAAGCCGCTCGGTAAAGGGTGTCACTAAGGATTATTCCCGCGGGTGGGCAGCGACCGCGTCATGCCGCGCTGCGCATGGCGCCTGATGGCGTAATTATCTCATTTATCGGGGGGCATACAAATGACCGCCAGCCCCGCTCGTTGCAGGCAAAAAAAAGTCCACCCGGCGGACGCCGGATGGACTCTCATTTAGTTATTCTGGGATTCGCTGTCTTAATAATTAGGCAGCCTGTATATTGGACGCTTGCTTGCCTTTCGGACCTTGGGTGACTTCAAACGAGACCTTCTGGCCTTCCTTCAGAGTCTTGAAACCGCCCATCTGGATCGCCGAGAAGTGCGCAAACAAATCTTCACTGCCGTCATCCGGCGTTATGAAGCCGTAGCCCTTCGCGTCGTTGAACCATTTCACGGTACCTGTTGCCATATTGCTGTTCCTTATCACTTAAAAAATTACCGGAAAAGGCTTCCGGAGACTGTTTGAGTTTCAAGGACGCACACGGCAAAATGACCGGACCGGTACTGTGGTCGAGCTTGAAGCCAAACACCTTTCGGCTTTCTAGGCTATTTGCCATGGGAAGTCAAGTATTTGTTCGGGAAGAGCCGTTTTAGCACTTGAAAATTCTGGGATTATGGTCAAACTAACAGTTGATTGCAGGCGCATGGACGGTGGTATCTAGAATGGCGATACGGCATCGGGACGATTCGGTTCTGGAGGCTAAAAAGGCCAAGGTCAAGTCGCCTCCAATGTTCAAGGTTTTGTTGTTAAATGACGATTACACCCCGATGGATTTTGTCGTCATGGTGTTGCAGAAATTTTTCTCCCTCAGCCGCGAAAAGGCAACTCAAATCATGTTAATGGTTCATCGCGATGGTACCGGTGTATGCGGCGTTTATCCGCGCGACGTGGCGGCGACCAAGGTCGAGCAGGTGAGCGCCTATGCCCGTCAGCACCAACATCCACTGTGCTGCGTGATGGAGGAAAACTGATGATTGCCCAGGAACTCGAAGTCAGCCTGCACATGGCGTTCATGGAAGCGCGCCAAAAGAGGCACGAATTCATTACCGTCGAGCACCTGCTGCTGGCGCTGCTGGATAACCCGTCGGCCTCCGAGGTGCTCAAGGCGTGCGCCGCCGAAATCGACGATCTGCGCAAACTGCTGTCCGAATTTGTTACCGAACACACGCCGATACTGACGACCGAAGACACCGACACGCAGCCCACGCTGGGTTTTCAGCGCGTGATCCAGCGCGCGATCCTGCACGTGCAGTCGTCGGGCAAGAAGGAAGTCACCGGCGCCAACGTGCTGGTCGCGATATTCGGCGAGAAGGACTCGCACGCGGTCTATTTCCTGCATCAAAAGGGCGTCACCCGCCTAGATGTCGTCAACTTCATTTCGCACGGCATCAGCAAAGTGCCGCAGGTCGCGCCCGGCAAGAGCGAAGGGGAAGCCGAATCCGAGCAGGAGCAGGCCACGGGCGGCGCGCTCGAGAGCTACACGCTTAACCTGAATTCGCTGGCGCTGGCCGGCAAAATCGATCCGCTGATCGGGCGCGACCGCGAACTGGAGCGCGTCGTGCAGACGTTGTGCCGCCGCCGCAAGAACAATCCGCTGCTGGTGGGCGAAGCGGGCGTCGGCAAGACGGCCATCGCCGAGGGCCTCGCGCGGCGCATCGTCGAAGGCGACGTGCCTGAGATACTTGGCAAGTGCACGGTTTACGCGCTAGACATGGGCGCGCTGCTGGCGGGCACCAAATACCGCGGTGATTTCGAGCAACGGCTCAAGGCGGTGCTGAAACAGCTCTTCGACAACCCCAATTCAATTCTTTTCATCGACGAAATTCATACGCTGATCGGCGCGGGTGCTGCGTCGGGCGGCACGCTCGATGCGTCGAACCTGCTCAAGCCGGCGCTGTCGACCGGGCAGTTGAAGTGCATAGGCGCGACGACTTACCAGGAATATCGCGGCATTTTCGAGAAAGACCACGCATTGTCGCGGCGCTTCCAGAAAGTTGACGTGGTCGAACCCACCATCTCGGAGACCGTGTCCATCCTGCGCGGGCTCAAGACTCGTTTCGAAGAACATCACGGCATCAAGTACGCAGCGTCGGCACTGACTTCTGCCGCCGAGCTTGCGGCGCGTTATATCAACGACCGCCACTTGCCCGACAAAGCCATCGATGTCATCGACGAGGCGGGCGCAGCGCAGCGCATTCTGCCGAAATCGAAACAGAAAAAGATCATCACCAAGCACGAGATTGAAGAGATCGTCGCCAAGATCGCGCGCGTACCCGCTCAAAGCGTGAACTCCGACGACCGCTCACAGCTGAAGAACCTCGACCGCAATCTGAAAGCCGTCGTATTTGGCCAGGACAAGGCGATCGATGCTCTGTCCGCGGCAATCAAAATGTCGCGCAGCGGCCTTGGTAATCCGCAGAAACCGACTGGCTCGTTTCTGTTCTCGGGGCCAACCGGTGTCGGCAAAACCGAAGTCGCGCGCCAGCTTGCTTACATCATGGGTGTAGAGCTGATTCGCTTCGACATGTCGGAATACATGGAGCGCCATGCGGTGTCGCGGCTGATCGGTGCGCCGCCCGGCTATGTCGGGTTCGACCAGGGCGGTTTGCTGACCGAAGCGGTCAGCAAACAACCGTACGCGGTCCTGCTGCTCGACGAAATCGAAAAAGCGCACCCGGACGTTTACAATATCCTGCTGCAGGTGATGGATCACGGCACGCTGACCGACAACAACGGCCGCAAGGCGGATTTCCGCCACGTGATGATCATCATGACGACCAATGCCGGCGCCGCCGAACTGTCGAAAACCTCGATGGGTTTCACGACGTCGACCCAGGCCGGCGACGAGATGGTGGAAATCAAGCGCATGTTCACGCCTGAGTTCCGCAACCGGCTCGACGCGATCATTTCGTTTTCGGCCCTCGACCGCGACATCATCATGCGCGTGGTCGACAAATTCCTCATGCAGCTTGAAGAGCAGTTGCAGGAGAAGAAGGTCGAAGCCACGTTTACGGCGGCACTCAAAGCCCATCTCGCGAAGAAGGGTTTCGATCCGCAGATGGGCGCGCGCCCGATGGCGCGCCTGATCCAGGACACCATACGCACCGCGCTTGCCGACGAACTGCTGTTTGGCCGTTTGGCGAACGGCGGCAAGGTCACGGTCGATGTCGACGCTAACGACAAGGTTCATCTGGGGTTCGACGAGGAAGTGGCAAGCGTCACCTGATGCTTTGCGGCGTTCCCCTGCAGCGCGCAGCGGAACGCCGACAATAACAATATAACGATTCGATTTAAGCGGCCGCATGCGCGGTGGCTATAATCAATCGCAACGGGTTGACCCTGTAAGGAGGAAGTGCATGAAATTCATATTCCGTTCGGGTTTTGCGGCGCTGCTGCTGGCCGCTGCGCCTATATGGCCGGCTGCCGCGCACGCGCAGGACGCGGCGACGCGCGGCGCTGCTGCGACGTGCGCGAACTGCCACGGCACCGATGGCCGCAGCGTCGGCTCGGTACCGGGGCTGGCCGGCACCGACAAGGGCTATTTCGTACAGCAGATGCAGGACTTCAAGGCCGGCAAACGTCCCGCCACCATCATGCACCAGCTCGCCAAGGGTTTCAGCGATGCCCAGATCGAGCAACTCGCCGTGTATTTCGCGGCGCAGAAGAAATAGGAGATGACCATGTCACTCAATCGACGCGAATTCGTCAAATGGATGTCGGCAGGCGCGGGTGTGGCGGCGGTTGCCGGGTGCGCTGGCGCCGGCAGCGGGCCGTCAGTCGGCCGCGTCGTGGTAATCGGCGCCGGCTACTCGGGCGCGACGGCGGCGAAATATATACGCATGTGGTCGCCCAATATCGAAGTCACCCTGATTGAGCGCGAAGGCCAGTTCATTTCGTGTCCGCTCTCCAACCTCGTGCTGGGCGGCAGCAAGACGCTCGCTGATATCACGGTCGGCTACGGCGGGCTCGGGAAATACGGCGTCAACAGGGTGCGCGATGAAGCAGTTTCGGTGGACCCGGTCAAGCGCGAAGTGCGGCTCGCCTCGGGTGCAACACTGGGTTACGACCGCCTGATCGTGGCGCCGGGCATCGACTTCCAGTACGACACGCTGCCGGGACTCAAGAGCGCGGAGGCGCAGGGCCGCGTATTGCATGCGTGGAAGGCGGGTGCGCAGACCGTTGCGTTGCGTAAACAGCTCGAAGCGATGCCCGATGGCGGCGTTTACGCGCTCCATATTCCGAAAGCGCCGTACCGCTGCCCGCCGGGGCCGTATGAGCGAGCGTGCCAGGTTGCGCATTACTTCAAGACTGCCAAACCGAAATCGAAAGTGCTCATTCTCGACGCCAACGAAGACGTGGTTTCGAAAAAAGGCCTGTTCATGGCAGCGTGGAACGGGGCGTACAAAGGTATCGTCGAGTACCGCCCGAACAGCGAACTCGAGGACGTCGATGCGGGGACGCTGACCGCCAAGCTGCAGTTCGGCAACGTCAAGGCGGATGTGTTGAACGTGGTGCCGCCGCACCGCGCGGGCAATATCGCGCAGTCGACCGGGCTCATCACCGCGAACAACCGCTGGTGCGGCGTGAACTGGCTGACGATGGAATCGGTCAAGGTGCCGGGCGTGCACGTGCTGGGCGACGCCACCCTGTCGGCGCAGGTGATGCCGAAGTCGGGACACATGGCGAACCAGCATGCCAAGGTGTGCGCGGCGGCCGTCATCGCTCTGATCAAGAACGAGCCGGTCAATCCGCAGCCGGTGATGATCAACACCTGCTACAGCTTTATCGATGACAAGAACGTGGTGCACGTCGCGTCGGTGCATACCTACGATGCGACCGACAAGACGATGCTGCCGGTCAAGGGCGCAGGCGGGTTGTCGGACAAGGCGAATGAACTGGAAGGCGCGTACGCCATGTCGTGGTCGAAGAATATCTGGGCCGACATGCTGGCCTGATCGCCTGATGAGATAAGACAAGGGGCGCCGCGGCGCCCCTTTTTTTATGTGCGTTGGGGCCGCACGAGCCACCACGTTGCCGCGACTGCCAGCGCGAACGCCAGATACGCGGTCGTGAACATCCATTCCGGAAAGCTGTAATAGAGCAGACGATGGAGCCCGCGCCCGACGAAACTCTCCGCGGCCGGCGCATCGCGCAGCGCATCTTCGAGCGCGGTGAGCGGACATACCACACCCAGCAGCGCTTCCGCTGCGACGAAAACGATGGCGGCAAGGTGGGCGATGCGAAACCTGAAGTTTCTTGCCCAGCGCCAGCCGGCGAGCGCACCTGTCCAGGTCAACAGCAATCCGCCGATGATGAACAGGACGAACCCGCAATGCGCTATCAGGATAAGGTCGGCAAGCCAGTGCATTGAGATACACCCGGCGCCTTCAGGCCCGGTATCGCGGCAATGCTGCTGCGCAGCTGGTCCGCCATTACCGGTTTGAGCAGGAATTCGAGGTTCGCCGCGCGCGCAAGCCGGTCGAGGTCGGGCGAAATGCTGCCGGTGACGAGAATGCCCGGGATCTCCGGATCGAGTTCCCGGCGTATGCGCTGCGCGACCTCGATGCCGTTTTCACCGCTGGCCAGACGGTGGTCTATGATCAAAAGTGCCGGCAGCTTGCCGGCCGCGTGCACGGCGGCGACCACGTCATTGCCGGTGGCCGAGCCGATGACCTCGGCGCCCCAGCCCGCCAGCAGCACCCGCATGCCGTCGACGATGGCGCTTTCGTCGTCGATGACCACGACCAGTTTCCCCGCCAGGTCGGCGTGCGCGGGCAATGCGGCGCGGGCCGCGTCTTCGCGCGGCTGCGCTACACCGGCAATCGGCACTTCGAAGCTGAAAGCGGCGCCTTCGCCCGGCTCGGACTCGAGGTGGATCCGGTAGCCGAGCAGTCCGCACAGGCGCTGCACGATGGAGAGCCCGAGGCCCAGGCCCTTCTTGCTGGTGCGCCCCGGATTGCCGATCTGGAGGAATTCTTCGAAGATGCGCTCCCGGTCCTCGGCGCGGATGCCGATGCCGGTATCGCGCACTTCGATGCGCAGCATGCCGCCGTCAGGCGTGGTAGTGACAGCCACCTCGCCAACGGGCGTATAGCGCACGGCGTTGCTGATCAGGTTGCGCAGAATGCGTTCGAGCAGCACCGCGTCGCTGGCCACGATGTGCGATTCGGCGGAAACCGTCAGCCGCACGCCCTTGTCGGCGGCCTCGGTGGCGAATTCGCCGCGCAGGCGATCGAATATCTCGGCCAGCGGGAAGCTGGTCACGGCAGGCTTGATCACTCCCGAATCGAGTTTGGAGATATCGAGCAATTCGTTAAACAGCGCTTCGAGCGCTTGCACCGAGCTGTTGATGCTGGAGACCAGCCTGGCGCCTTCCGCGTCGCGAACTTTGCCGGCAAGGGCGGATGCGAAGAGTCCCACGGCGTGCAGCGGCTGGCGCAGGTCGTGGCTGGCGGCCGCGAAAAACTGCGTTTTCGAGCGATTGGCCTGTTCCGCGGCAATGCGCGCCTGCTCGAGGTCGACGTTTTGCGCGGCGAGCCGGTCGGCGAGCGCCTGCTTCTCGAACCGGTTGCGCAGCGATTCGGTCAGCATGCGGTTGTAATCGCGCGCGAACGACATCATTCCCAGCAGGATCGCGGTCGCGATGATGCTGAGAACAAGATGCGGCACGTCCGCCTCGTACGCGTTGCGTGCGATAAATGGCGTCAAAGTCGGCAGTACGAACAAATAGAACGACGGCAGGTGCGAGGCCAGCATGGGAACGGCGGCCGCGATCATGCCGAATACGAGTATCGTCAGCACCGTCTGGTAAAGGTGGTGGCCCGAAATGAAGAAAATCAGTGCCGTCGCGCCCCACAGCACGCCGGAAAGCCCCGCACCAGCGGCCCAGATTGCGGCAGCGCGGTTTACATTCTCGAACCTGAATCCGGCCGCGCGGCTTTGCAGAAAGAGCACGAGGCGCCAGCTTTGAAAAAGCGTGATGCAGGCGAGCCACCCGAGGATGACGTTGGCAGGAAGCTCGCCGATCAGCAGCGCCGACAGCATTAATGCGCCCGCCATGTTGCCGGAGATCGAGGTTGGCAGCACGCGGTAAAGCGTGCTGATCTGTTCCGCGTGGATCAGCGCCTGCAATGTCGCGTCGGGCAGCCGTTTGGCCGGTCTTTTCCTGCGGCGCAATTTGATGCGCACGCCGCGCACGCTGAATCTGGCGGCCATCGTTGTGAACGCTACGGCGGGGGAAACTGCAAGCCGAGTTTTCCGACTGCGATGACGGCCTGCGTGCGGTTGAGCACGTTGAGCGACTTGAGGATCGCCGTGACGTGAATTTTCACCGTGCCTTCGGCGATGTCGAGGTCGCGGCAGATCAGCTTGTTCGATTTGCCCTGCACCATCAGCGCCAGCACGTCGCCCTGGCGCGAGGTGAGACCGAGCGCGTGCGGCGTCAGCATTTTTCCGCCCTGGCTGGCGGCGGCAGCAAGGCGCAGCGCCGGTTCCGGCGTGCCCTCATGCTGGCGCAGGACTTCGAACGGCAGGTAGACGCCGCCCGCCAGCACCAGGCGCAGCGCGTTGAGCAGCAGGTGCGACGACGTGGTCTTGGGGATGAATCCCATGGCGCCGGCGTCAAGCGCGCGCATTACGGTTGCGGGCTGCTCGGAGGCCGACAGCACGACCACCGGGGCCGCGGGATGGCGCCGGCGCAATTCCGCCAGCGCCTCGATGCCGTCCATGTCCGGCAGTCCGAGGTCGAGCAGGATGAGGTCGAGATCCGCGTGGTCCGCGACCGCCGCCAGCCCGTCGGCGAAATTCTGCGCTTCGATCAGATTGATATCGGCATCGAGTACGGTCAGCACGTGCCGCAGGGCTTCGCGAATCAACGGGTGGTCGTCAACGATCAGGATTTTCACGCCATACCTCCTCGGTAGCGCGTTGCCGCGGTGCAATCCCGCGTCTTGGAACTCAAGGCATGGATTAGTCTAGGCCAAATCCCGGCTCCTGCAAACTGTCGCCGCTGAAACCTGAAACCGCGCCGCCGCCTGGTCGGCGGGCTTCTATTCGTTTGTCATGTCACCCGCTAAGAGTAGCCCATCAGGCGTATATCGCAGCGGGCTGCAATTTCCGACAATGCAGCCAGGAGAACAGGAGCAACCCATGCAAAGCCGGATTAAGCGCGCAAAGTTATCCAAAGTGATGGGCAGGGAGCCCCACGTCAACTGGCTGGTGCTGGCCAGGTGCGGCGCGGGCCTGGCGACGATTGCGCTGGTCGCGTTCGCCGGCCTGCGCGCCCCCATCAACGCTGCGGCACTTGAATCGCG
>Ga0214919_10005945_pt1 | contig 16995 bp, 15 predicted proteins | sample LL1503_MetaG_FD_177994 | JGI IMG/M metagenome (GOLD analysis project Ga0214919, IMG submission 177994) | Freshwater microbial communities from Lake Lanier, Atlanta, Georgia, United States - LL-1503 | ecosystem: Environmental > Aquatic > Freshwater > Lake | place: USA: Georgia | collected...
AAAAGGGTTTACTTTCCGACCGGTCCGCCGGTCCGGAAAGGACTGCCCGGACGCCGTCGCCTGAGCGTCACCGACCCTTGGCGGGACTGTGCATCCTTTTTGCTTCCCCCTCCGTCCCGAGTGGACAGAAATCAGTCACCTCATGAGCAAAAAAGTCCTGATCATCGGCGCCGGCGGCGTCGGCAACGTCGTCGCCCATAAGTGCGCCATGGCGACCGAGTCCTTCTCGGAAGTCATGCTGGCCTCCCGCAACGAGAACAAGTGCAAGTCCATCGCCGCCGACGTCAAGGCCGCCACGGGCCGCACGATCCGCACCGCCGCCGTCGACGCCGACGACGTCAAGGCCACCGTCGCCCTGATCAAGTCCTTCGGCGCCGACCTGCTCATCAACGTCGCCCTGCCCTACCAGGACCTCAACCTGATGGACGCCTGCCTCCACGCCGGCATCCATTACGTCGACACCGCCAACTACGAACCGCCCCACCTCGCGAAGTTCGAATACTCCTGGCAGTGGGCCTACCGCGAGCGCTTCCAGAAGGCCGGCCTCACCGCCCTCCTCGGCTCCGGCTTCGACCCCGGCGTGACCAACGTCTTCTGCGCCTACGCCCAGAAGCACCTCTTCGACACGATCGAGACGATCGACATCATGGACGCCAACGCCGGCGACCACGGCTACAAGTTCGCCACGAACTTCAACCCGGAGATCAACATCCGCGAGATCACCCAGCGCGGCCGCTTCTGGGAAAAGGGCGAATGGAAGGAAACCGACCCGCTCTCCGTCAAGTGGGTCTACGACTACCCGGTGGTCGGCCCGAAGGACAGCTACCTGCTCTACCACGAGGAACTCGAATCCCTCGCGATCAACATCAAGGGCCTGAAGCGCATCCGCTTCTTCATGACCTTCTCCGAGAACTACCTCACGCACCTGCGCGTCCTCGAGAACGTCGGCATGACCCGCATCGACCCGATCGACTTCCAGGGCCACAAGATCGTCCCGATCCAGTTCCTGAAGGCGCTCCTCCCCGACCCGGCCTCGCTCGGCCCCCGCACCAAGGGCAAGACCTGCATCGGCTGCGAGATCACGGGCACCAAGGACGGCAAGCCCCGCAAGGTCTTCATCTACAACGTCTGCGACCACCAGGAATGCTACGCCGAGGTGAAGTCCCAGGCGATCAGCTACACGACCGGCGTGCCGGCCGCCATCGGCGGCGCGATGCTCGCCGGCGGCCAGTGGCTCAAACCCGGCGTCTGGAACATGGAGGAGATGAATCCGGATCCGTTCATGGAAGAGCTCAACAAGCGCGGCCTGCCCTGGCACGTGAAGGAGCTGCCGGTCGCCTGAACGACCGCCGCCTAAGCCCGCCGAACAGGCGGGCTTTTCGTTTGCACCGCCTCCCGACGCTCTCAATTTCAACGCCGTGTCCGACGCCCTCACCGAAGCCTTCCGGAAAGTCGACCTGACCAAGGTCCCGAGCCCTTGCCACGTGCTCCATCGCGGCCTGCTGGAACAGAACCTGCGCATCCTGCGCTCGGTGATGGATCGCTCGGGCGCCAAGGTCCTCCTCGCGCTCAAGGGCTTCGCCCAGTTCAGCGAAGCGAAGCTGATCACGAAGTACCTCGCGGGCACGACCGCCAGCGGCATCCACGAAGCCCTCCTCGGACGCGAGGAATTCGGCGGCGAAGTCCACGCCTATTCCCCGGCCTTCAAGGACGAGGAGTTCGCCGACCTGCTGCGCGTCGCCGACCACATCTCCTTCAATTCGCCGACCCAGTGGAAGCGTCATAAGGCCGCCGCCCAGGCCGCCGGCCGCAAGCTCTCCTTCGGCCTGCGCGTCAACCCGGAGCACGCCGAGGTCGACGTCGAACTCTACAATCCCTGCGCCGCCGGCTCCCGCCTCGGCACGCTCCGCTCCGAGATCAAGTCGGCCGCCGACCTCGACGGCCTCGAGGGACTCCATTTCCACACGATGTGCCAGCAGGGGTCCGACGTCCTCGAACGCACCGTCGCGGCGTTCGAAGCGAAGTTCGGAGAATTCATCCCGCAGATGAAGTGGGTCAACTTCGGCGGCGGCCACCACATCACCCGCGAGGGCTACGACCTCGAACGCCTCATCCGCGTGATCACCGGCTTCCGCCAACGCTGGGGCCAGCACATCCAGGTCTACCTGGAGCCCGGCGAAGCCATCGGCATCGGCACCGGCGTCCTCGTCGGCACCGTCCTCGACCTGGTCCATAACGGGGTCGACATCGCGATCATCGACGTCTCGGCGACCTGCCACATGCCGGACACCTTGGAGATGCCCTACCGGGCCGACATCATGGATGCCGACCTGCCGGGCAAGCTGCCCCACACCTACCGTCTGGGCAGCGTGACGTGCCTCGCCGGCGACGTGATCGGCGACTACTCCTTCGCGGCTCCGCTCAAGATCGGCCAGCGCCTGGTGTTCATGGACATGTCGCACTACACGTTCGTGAAGAACACGACCTTCAACGGCGTGCCCCTGCCGGCCATCGCCAGCTTCGACCCCGCCTCGGGCCAGACGCAGGTCGTGCGCCGCTTCGGGTACGCCGACTACAAGAACCGCCTCTCCTGAGCGGGGGGTATCTCTTGACCAGCAGGTTCGGTCGTCCAAAGATGCGGCCAATCAATCATTCATGAAGACCCGCGAAATCATCCTTATCCTCATCGCCGCCGCCTTCGGTGGCGTGGCCATCGTCACCTGGAGCGGCGAAGAAGCCGCCAACGAACGCGCCGCCAAGATCAGCAAGGAAGCCAACGAAGCCCGCCAGAAGAGCGCCAAGGAAATCAAGGACCTCGCCGAGAAGTCCCTGAAGGAATCCCTCGCCGCCAAGAAGGCCGCCGAAGAATCCGGCAAGCAGGCCGCCGCCCTTCTCGCCCAGACCAAGGAAGCCGCGGACAAGGCCGTCAAGGAGTCGGCCGAGGCCGTCGCCAAGGTCAAGGACGAAGCCGGCAAGGCCGCCGTGAAGGCCACCGAGCTCGAGAAGGCCAAGGCCGCCGCCGACGCTCGCGTCAACGAGCTCACGGCCGAACTCGCCCGCCTCCGCGACGGCTCCGAACTGAAGGAAGCGATCGCCAAGCAGAAGAAGGCCGAAGCCGACCTCGAAGCCGCTTCCACGGCCCTGCGCGAAGCCAACGCCGCCGCCGCCAAGGCCGCCGCCCGCCTCGCCGAAGTCGAAGAAGAGAACCGCCGCCTGCGCGAGCAGGCCAAGGGTACCGACAACGTGTCGCCCAACTACCGCGCGCTCTGAGCCCGGCCCAGGTCCGACCGATCAGCCCGACCAGCCGGTCGGGCTTTTTCGTGCCGAGGCGAAGAGACGATGCAACTTCGCCAGCAGCCGCGGGCGCGCCTTGGCGCGAAGCTCGTGCTCCCACATCCGCACGACCTTCCACCCGGCCCGGCGGAGGTTCCGCGTATCGCGACGATCCCGCTCGAGGTTGCGCCGGAACTTCGCCCGCCAGAAGGCGGCGTTGCCCTTGGGCTTCGTGCCATGCCGCGGACAACCGTGCCAGAAACATCCGTCGACGAACACCACGATGCGGCGCCTCCGGAACACGAAGTCGGGCCGCACGCGGAACGGCCCGCCCCGGGCGTCGCGCCCGCACACGACCTGCTGCCGCCGCCAGCCGGACCACCCCTGCGCCCGGAGCAGGGTCGCCATGGCGCCTTCGGTGGTGGCGTTGCCCCGCCCGCGCACCCTAGCCATCAGGGCGCTGCGCTGGGCGCGGGTGTAGATGTCCGCCATGGCATATCTTGGATATGAAACCGCCCGGACCGCAAGGCCCGGGCGGTCGGCGTCACCGCCAAAGAAAGAGGGCCGGCATCCCTGCCGGCCCTCGTGCTATGAAGCAGACCTCGGTTCGCCTTAGAAGGCGACCTGAGCCTGGAGGCGCAGGGTGTCGACCGTGGCGCTGATCTGGCTCGCGCCGGTGGCGAGAGTCGGGGTCGCGGCCTGGGTGATGACATCCTTGAACTTGGCGCGCTCGAAGACGAACTGGATCTTGGCGTTGTAACCGTTCACCTGCTGGCCGAGGGCCTCGAGGTTGAAGTAGTAGTTCACGCCGAGGTAGATCGCGTCGGACTTGTCGTAGAGCGAGCTGGTTCCGGTCGCAGCGGTGGCGGCGGCGGCGAAGCCACGCTCACCGTCGGAGATCCGCTGGCCGCGCATGTCGGTATCGAGGCTGGTGTAGCGGGCGACGCCTTCCCAGTTGTCGTTGATCTTGTAGACGACCATGGCGTTGTAGCCGGTCGGGGTGTGGTCCTGGTCGTCCGTGTTGACGGCGGCGTCCTTGGAGGAGGTGATCTTGGTGCTCATGTACTCGGCCTGGAAGGTCCAGTTGAAGTACTTGGCCATGAGGAAGGGGTTATAGCCCTCCATGTTGGCGAGCGTATTCACCGCGCTGGTGGAGTTGTAGTAGCGAGAAGAGCCCCAGTTCACGCCGACGGCGTAGGCTTCGTTATCCGAGACCTTGTTGTTCCAGACGATGTTCGCGTAGTAGGCGAGATCGTTGTTGTTCGTGCCTTCGGTGAAGCGACCCTGGGCCGAGTTCACGATGGAGGCGCCGTATTCGAAGCCCTGCGGGTTCACGACGCTGTTGTAGTGGAGGCCGGTGTGGTGGGCGCCGAAACCGAGGCGACGACCGTCGGAGCGGAGGGCGTTGCCGTTCTCGCCTTCGTTCCAATAGCGGTTGGTGATACCGCGCTCGACGGTGGAGAGCTTGCCGGAGGAAGCCTTGAAGAGCGAAGTCAGGGTGCTTTCTTCATAGCCCCAGGTCACCTTGCGGTAGCCGAGGTCGAAAGTGCCGATCTCGCTGGAGTGGGAGACCATCGCGCGGTCAAGCCAGGAGGTGGACGAGGAGGTGGTGTTGCCCGAGGTGTCGAGGACGATGTTACCCGAGATGCCGTTGCCGACGTCGGCGAGGAGCTCGAGGTAGAGGCGACGCATCAGGAAGCTGCCCTGGGTGGGAGCGCCGGCGCTCACGCCAGTCGCGGTGACCTGGGAGTAGTCGAAGCTCTGGTACTGAGCCTGGAAGTAGCCGCCGATGGTGAGACGCTTGGTGGCGTCTTCCTTGACGAACACCTTGTTCACGCCGGAAGCGGAACGAGCCTTGGCGGCTTCGTCCAACGTCTTGGCGCGCTCTTCGGCGGTGATGAGGCCCTTCTTCACGAGAAGATCGAGCGTGGCTTTGTCTTGGGCGAAGGCCGAGACCGACGTAATGGCGGCAGCGGCGATCAGCATGGACTTGAGGGTGCTATTCATGGGTATTGGTGCGGTTATGCGACGGGACTATCTCATCCTATTGTTACAGGATGAAGGCGGCTTGGTGAAGAAACTGCCTTAAAGCCGTCACCCGCAGACGGCTTCCGACCTCAGAAAAGCTGACTTAGGCCCGCAAAAACATCGGCGAACCGCGGTTTCCACGAAAGGTCCGAGCGAATCAAGCCCGTCGCCACGATCCGATTCGGCTGGGTCCGGCCACCTTTCGCCACCCGGGGGCCGGCCGGCGCTGACGGGTCGAACACCGGCGGCTCCACGCCGAGCCGCGTCGCGATCCACTTGGCGAGCGCTTCCTTCGTCACGGGGTTTCCGTCCCCGACATTATAGACGCGCGCGCCGACCGGACCGCCGACGAGCGCGGCGAGGATCGAAGAAGCCGCGTCATCGCGATGCAGGTAGTTGATGAAATGATCGACGCGCCCGCCGATGACGTGGTCGCCGCGACGCAGCTGATCGACGAGATGATGTCGGCCGGGACCGTAAAGTCCTCCGAAGCGCAGCACGCGCGCCTTCGCGAAACCGGCAGAGAGCACGGCCTGCTCGCCGCCGAGGATCGCATCCGCGGTCGGCGCGCCGCCGACAGGCGAGGCCTCGTCGACGACGCCGCCGTCGTCCTGACGATACACGCCGGTGGAACTGGTGAAGACGAAGCCGTGCGCGCCGACGGCCTTAGCCCAGGCCAGCGCGCGCTTCACGCCGAGATCGTAAGCCAAGGCATACGCCTCGGGGCCGCCGCCACCGGTGCTGGCCGCGTAGACGACGGCATCAAAGCGGTTAGGCAGCGCCGACCAATCGCCGGACTGCAGGTCGAAAGCCTCGGCAGGGATACCTTCGGCCCGCAGCTTGTCACGCGAGGCTTCCGAGCGCACGACGCCGAGGACGTCATGACCGGCCGCACGGGCCTGACGGGCGAACTCCGCGCCGACATAGCCGCAGCCGAGCACGGCGATTTTGAGGGAGACGCTCACTTGGGCAGGAAGGAGGCGACCCACTCGGCCGGCGTGGAACCGGACTGGGCGGAGAGCATCCGCAGCAGCTCGCCGGCGTCGGCGACGGCCTGGGCGCGCGGCCCGGGAGCTTCGACGCACTCGCGCAGGCGCGCGGCCAAGGGCGCGGGCTCGCAGGCGCCTTGCAGGTATTCCGGCCAGGCCTGACGCTTGAGGAGGATGTTCGCGATGCCGAGATTGTCGACGCGTCCGGCGATCAGACGACGCCCGACGACCCAGGTGAGCGGGTTGGCGCGATACACGACGGCGCCCGGAATGCCGGCAAGCGCGACGGTGAGCGACATCGTGCCGGAACTGACGAGCGCGGCGCAACCGGCGGCAGGGCCTTCGGAGACGGGCCGCAGGTCGATGCCCTTGGCCTGGTCGCCATACTCGGCGAGCAGGCGGTAGAGTTCCGCATGCACTTCGCCGCCGGTATGCAGCACGAGTGCGCGGCGTTTGGGGTGGTCCTTGCGGAAGAGCGCGAAGGCTTCGACCAAGGCGGGGAAAATCTTGCGGACCGGCTTCGGCCGGCTACCGGGCAGGAGCAGGACCGGACCTTCCGAGTCGTACTTCAATCCATGCTGATGGTCGGCCTCGGCGAAGGGATGGCCGACGAAACGGGCGTCCAGCTTGGTATCGGCGTACACCGCCGGCTCGAACGGGAAGATCGTACCGACGCTGTCCAGGTCGCGCGCCATGGTGAAGCGACGCTTGGGCTTCCAAGCCCAGAGCTGCGGGCTGACGTACTGGATGACGGCGGTCTCGCCGAAGCCGGCGCGCGACAGGCCGGCCTTGCGCAGTTCGTTCGCGAGGCGCAGGTTCAGTCCGGGATAGTCCACGAGGACGACGACCTTCGGCTTCCATTGCGTGGTCCAGCTGACCATGCGCGCGAAGAGGCGGCGGTAGAACGGGTAGGCGGCGAGCACCTCGACGATGCCCACGGCCGAGAAACCGGTCATGTCCAGCAGCAGCTGGGCGCCCGCGGCGCGCAGCTGCGGCCCGCCGAAAGCGGCGATGCGGAGACCCGGACGGGCCTTGAGCAGTTCCGCGACGACCTTCGCGGCGTGCTGGTCGCCCGAATGCTCGCCGGCCACCACGAGGACGTCGACCTCGCCCCCGCGGGGTCGGTCGAAGCTCGCCGGGATGGTCGGGAACGCGCTCATTTGCGCGCCATGCCGGCGCGGATCTGTTCGGTGATCTTGATGGCGACTTCCAAGGCGGTACGGCCGAGCTCGCCGCTGACCTTCGGGCTCTTGCGCTCGCGGACGCATGCGGTGAACGAGGCCAGCTCGATGGCGAGGGGCTCGCCCTTCTCGATCGGGATCTCTTCCTTGGCGAAGCCGCCCTCCGCGGCCGGGTCGACCTTCACGGTGTGGCCCTTCTGGCCCATGAAGTCGATGGAGAGGTAGCCGCCGGTCTGGAAGACGCGGATCTCGCGGTTCTTCTTCAGCGAGACGCGGCTGGCGCTCAGGTTGGCGACGCAGCCGTTCTTGAAGGCGATGCGGGCGTTGGCGATGTCCTCGGTCTTGGTCACGACCGAAACGCCGACGGCGTCGATGCGCTCGACCGGGGAATTGGCCAGCTGCAGGACGATGCCGATGTCGTGGATCATCAGGTCCAGCACGACCCCGACCTCGGTGCCGCGCGGCGTGAAGGGCGCGAGGCGCTCGGCGGTGATGTAACGGGCGTCGGTGACGGCCTTCTCGAGGTACGACATCACCGGATTGTAATGCTCGATATGACCGACCTGGACGATGCGGTCGGCCTTGGCGGCGGCGTCCAGGATCTGGGCGGCCTCCTCGAGGGTGACGCAGATGGGTTTCTCGATCAGCAGGTGCACGCCCTTGGCGAGCAACGGCAGCGCGACCGCGGCGTGGTGGTTCGTCGGGACGACGACGCTGACGGCGTCGCAGCCGGCGGCCATCTCCTCGAGCGTGGCGAACCGGCGGCAGTTATGCTTGGCGCAGATCTCGGCCGCGCGGGCATCGTTGGGCTCGAAGATGCCGGCGAGTTCGGCGCCGGGCAGGGTCGAATAGATGCGGGCGTGGTGCTGGCCGAGCGAACCCGTGCCGGCCACCCCGCAGCGGATGCGCGTAGCGGTCATGGCCCCAGACTCCCCCGCCCTACGGCATCCTTCAATCCGAAAACCCGCCCGCCTTGACCTCGAAGCCGAGGCTGTCCTTCGCCCGCTTGACGCGGACGAGGCTGCCGTCGGGGATTTCGCCGGCCAAGATGGCCTTGGCGAGCGAGGTCTCGACTTCGCGCTGCAGGTAACGACGCAGCGGGCGCGCTCCGTAGACGGGATCGAAGCCTTTCTCGGCGATGAGGGCCAGGGCGGTCGGGTCGAAGTCGAGGCGGATCCGCTTGACGGCGAGACGCTCGTTGAGGCCGCGGAGCATGATGCCCGCGATGGCCGCCACCTGCTCGTGGCCGAGCGGGCTGAAGAGCGCGATGTCGTCGATGCGATTCAGGAACTCCGGCCGGAAATGGGCCCGGAGGTCCGCCATGACGGATTCGCGCACGCTGTCGGTGAGCCCGAAGCCGGCCTGCTCGGCGATGTGCCGGCTGCCGATGTTCGAGGTCATGATGAAGATCGCGTTGCGGCAATCCACGGTGCGTCCTTGCGAATCGGTCAGGCGACCGTCGTCCAGGACCTGCAACAGGATGTTGAAGACCTCCGGATGCGCCTTCTCGACCTCGTCGAGCAGCACGACGGCATAGGGATGACGACGGAGGGCCTCGGTCAGCTGGCCGCCTTCCTCATGGCCGACGTAGCCGGGAGGCGCGCCGACGAGACGGGACACGGCATGCTTCTCCATGTATTCCGACATATCGATGCGGATCATCGACTTCTCGCTGTCGAAGAGTTCCGTCGCGAGGGCCTTGGCGAGCTCGGTCTTGCCCACGCCGGTGGGCCCGAGGAACAGGAACGAGCCGACGGGACGGCGCGGATCCTGCACGCCCGCGCGCGAACGCTGGACGGCTTCGGCGACGACGCGCACGGCCTCGTCCTGGCCGACGACGCGGCCCCGGAGATTATCGGCGAGGCGCAGGATCTTCTGGCGTTCGCCTTCGAGCAGTTTGCTCACGGGCACGCCGGTCCAGCGGGCGACGACTTCGGCGACCTCCTCGGGCGTGACGGTCTCGCGGAAGAGACCGGTGGCCGACTTCGCGGCGCCTTCGAGCTTCGCGACTTCCTTCTCGAGGTCAGGGATGGTGCCATAACGGAGTTTGGCGACCTCCTCCAGCTTGCCGGCGCGTTCGGCCTTGGTCATCGCAGTCTTGGCGTCCTCGAGCTGCGAGCGCACGGAACGGACCTTGGTCACGGCCTCCTTGTCGGCCGTCCAGCGGGCGCGGAAAGCCGTCTGCTCCTCGCGGGCGGCCCCGAGTTCCTTGCGGAGCACGGCGAGGCGCGCCTTGGAGGCTTCGTCCTTCTCGTTCTTCAAGGCCGATTCCTCGACCTCGAGCTGGAGCACGCGGCGATTGAGGGCGTCGAGCTCCTGGGGAACGCTGTCGATCTCGGTGCGGATCTGCGCGCAGGCCTCGTCGATGAGGTCGATGGCCTTATCGGGAAGGAAACGGGCGGTGATGTACCGGTCGGAGAGCGTGGCGGCCTCGACGAGCGCGGCGTCCTCGATGCGCACGCCGTGGTGCACCTCGAAGCGTTCCTTGAGACCGCGGAGGATGGAGACCGTGTCGGGCACGCTGGGCGGGTCGACCAGCACCTGCTGGAAGCGGCGTTCGAGCGCCGGATCCTTCTCCACGTGCTCGCGGAATTCCTTGAGGGTCGTGGCGCCGATGCAATGCAGCTCGCCGCGGGCCAGCATGGGCTTCAGGAGGTTGGCGGCGTCCATCGCGCCGTCGGCCTTGCCGGCGCCGACGAGGGTATGCATCTCGTCGATGAAGAGCAGGATGCCGCCTTCGGCGGACTTGACCTCGTTGAGCACGGCCTTGAGGCGTTCCTCGAATTCGCCGCGATACTTCGCGCCGGCCACGAGCGAGCCCATGTCCAGGGAGAACACGGTCTTGTCGCGCAGGCTCTCGGGCACGTCGCCGTTGACGATGCGTTGGGCGAGGCCTTCGACGACGGCGGTCTTGCCGACGCCAGGTTCGCCGATCAGCACGGGATTGTTCTTGGTCCGGCGGGAAAGGATGCGGATGACCCGGCGGATCTCCTCGTCGCGGCCGATGACGGGATCCATCCTGCCCGTGCGGGCGCGGGCGGTGAGGTCCTGGCCATACTTGGAGAGGGCTTCGTAGGTGGCCTCAGGGTTGGCGGAGGTGACGCGCTGCGAACCGCGCACGGCCTGGAGCGCCGCGAGGATCGCCTTGCGGTCGAAACCGACGGCCGCGAAAGCCGGCCGGAGCGAAGGGGCTTCGGCCAGGGCGAGCAGCACGTGCTCGGCCGACACGAAATCATCCTTCATGGTCTCGGCTTCGTCCTTGGCCTTGAGCAGGAGAGCATGCGTCTCGGGCGAAAGGCTCGGCTGACCCGTGGCCTGGGCGAGCTTGGGCAGGCGGACGAGCTGACCGGCGACGGCGGTGGCGAGCGCGGCCTCGTCCTTGCCGGCGCGGCGGAAGAGCGAAGACGTCACGCCACCTTCCTGGGCGAGGAGGCCGTGAAGGATGTGCGCCGGCTCCAGCGAAGGATTGCGACGCTGCATCGCCTCGCTCTGCGCCTGCTGGAGGGCTTCGGAGGTCTTTTCGGTGAGGTTGCCGTAAGGAGAGGACATGCCCTTCTTGATGCACCGAGCGTTCCAACGCCGAGGTTTGATTCGAGGGCCGAAACCTGCCGGATTCGCGGCCGAAGAGAGACAGCCGAGCGACAATGCGTCCCGCGGGCGACGAGTTGTCGCTTCCCTGCCCAGCCCTCCGTCAACCCCTAAAAGACTCTTCGGTACGGACTCCCTTGTTGCCGAAGCCCTCTCCTCGTCGGTAGAAAACCATCATGACGCACGCAGCGGAGCTGGCGACCTTGGAGCGCCTCCTCGACGACCCCTCCCCGGTCGTCCGACTCGCCGTGCTCGGCAAGATCAAGGCGGCCGGCCTCCCGGGAGTGCTTTGGCTCGAAGGCCTTACCAAAGACGAAGCATTCGCGGCCCACGCCCGCACCCTGCTCGCCGACCTTCGCACGCCGGAAGCCGCCGCCCACTCCTTCCTCGCGCATATCCGCGACGCCCACTGCGACCTTGAAGAAGCCTGCCTCCTGCTGGAACGCGCCACCGACCCTTCCTTGGCCGACGACGCCTATTCGGCGGAACTCGACCGCCTGGCCGAGCGCACCCGCGAACTTATCGCCGAGCCGCTCGACGTCCGCGCGAAGTGCCGCCTGCTCTGCCGCGTGATCTTCGGCGAGGAAGGCTACCGCGGCGCCCAGGAGAGCTTCGCCGTACCCTCCTCCTCCCTGCTCTCGCAGGTCATCCGCAGCCGCCGCGGCATCCCGATCTCGCTCTGCCTGATCTTCCTGCTCGTCGCGCGCCGCCTCGGCCTGCCCGTCGAACCCGTCGGCCTGCCTGGACGCTTCATGGTCGGCATCTTCCGCGGACGCGAACCGCTCTACATCGACTGCTACGAAGGCGGGGCCTTCCGCACCCGCGCGGAAGTCCAGCTGCTGCTGCTCGACAACCATCTCCCCGCGGACGAAGCCTTCCTCCTGCCGGTGACCACGCACCAGACGCTCGCGCGTTGCTGCCGCAACCTCGTCTCGCAGTTCGAAGCGCAGGGCGACGACCGTAGCAGCCGCCTGTTCCTCACCTTCGTGCACGCCTTGGAAAAGACCGATGAGCGCGCCTGACACCCTCACGCTGGCATCCTTGCGGACGAGCGAGTTCGCGCCCGGCCAGCTCGGCGTGCTCGGGGACCCGATCGCGCATTCGCTCAGCCCGGCGATGCACAACGCCGCGATCGCGACGCTTGTCCCCACGAACCCGCGTCTCGCCGGGGTGCGCTACCATCGCCTGCACATCGCCGCGGAAGAACTGCCGGCCGCGCTGGCCTTGCTGCACGCCAAAGGCTTCGCCGGGGTGAACCTGACGGTGCCGCATAAGATCCAGGCGCTCACGCTCGCCGAATCTCTCTCCCCGGAAGCGCGTCGCGCCGAGTCCGTCAACACGCTCGTCCGCACCACGTCCGGCTGGATCGGTCACACCACCGACGGACAAGGCTTCCTCGAGGCGCTCCGCGAACGCTCCGGCCGCACCACCCAAGGCCGACCGGTGATCCTGCTGGGCTCGGGCGGCGCCGCCCGCGCGGTGGCCGCGGCCTGCCTCGCCGACGGCTGCGCCTCGCTCAGCCTGCACAACCGTGACGTCGCCAAGGCGACGGACCTCGCCGGCGCGCTCGCCGACGCTCGCGTCCGCGCCGCCGGTCTCGCCGAGATCAAGGCCTCGCCTGAAGCCGTGATCGTCAACTGCACCACGCTCGGACTGAAGCCGACCGACGCCTCCCCCTTCCCCGCTGAGCTGCTCGCGGCCGGCCAGTTCGTCTTCGACACCACCTACGGCAGCGAACCTTCCCGCCTGCTCAAGGACGCCGCCGGACGGGGCGTCATGGGTTGCGATGGACGCTCCATGCTCCGCTGGCAGGGAGCGCTCGCCTTCCGCCTCTGGAACGGCATCCTTCCTCCGGAAGCCCCGATGCGTGCCGCGCTCGGCGAAACCAGCCCTTGAATCCATGACGCTCGTCGACCTGCAGAACTTCGCCAAGCTCCACCCGGGGCTGGCCGCCTTGAGCGCCGGCGCCTTCGGAGCCTGCGTCGGCAGTTTCCTCAACGTCTGCATCCATCGCCTGCCCAAGGGAGAGTCCATCGTCACGCCTGGCTCTCATTGCGCCTGCGGTCAGCCGATACCGTTCTGGTACAACATTCCGCTCTTCGGCTGGCTCTTCCTGCGCGGCAAGGCTAAGTGCTGCGGCGCGAGCATCTCCGTCCGCTATCCGCTCGTCGAGCTCACCACCGCCTTGCTCTTCGTCGCCGCCTGGACGTTCCTGCCTCCGGCGAAAGCCGCGGTCGCCTGCGTCTACCTACCCTTGCTCGTGCTCCTCGCCGGCTGCGACCTCGACGACATGATGGTCCCCGACGCGCCGAACTTCGCCTTGGTCGGCACCGGCATCATCCTCGCGATGCTGGCACCCTCGATCCACGGGGAGACCCTCCACTCGATCGAAGCCGTGAACCGCTTCCGAGCGTTGATGGACGCCCTGCTCGGCCTCGCCGTCGGCACGGCGCTCGTCTGGTGGGTCCGGACCATCGGGACCGTCATGGCCGGCCGCGAGGCCATGGGCGAAGCGGACATCATCCTTTGCGCCGGGGTGGGTGCCTACTGCGGCTGGCAGGGTGCTGTTTTTTGTCTCTTTGGGGGCTCGGTCATCGGGGTCATCACGGCCCTTCCCGGCCTGATTCAGGCCAAAATCAAGGGGGAGGAATACGCCGGAGTGGTGCCTTTCGTGCCTAGCATGGCCATCGCCGGGGCGGTCTGGTTCTTCCGCGGACCCGAGCTGGTGACCCTCTGGCGGGGCTGGTCTGCTTCGTGAATCATTCTGACTTGTCAGCCCCCTCCCCCCGTCCAATCATCGAACTCACCCCACTATGAAGCAGCTCGCCCTTGCTACCTTGATCGCTTCCGCCGCCCTCGTCGGTTGCACCACTTACGACACCCCTAACCATGGTCGTAACGTCTCCCTGGAGCCCTCCCACAATTTCCTCGGCCTCGTGAAGGTCGAGTCCGGCTCCTACGCCCCTTCCGAAAAGGCGACCGTCGGCGCCAACATGCGCGAGTTCAGCAGCCGCCGCCTCACCTCCGGCGACCGTATCACCCTGCTCTGGGGCGCGGTCACCCTGACCGACTACTAAGCCGACAAGTAGCCCTTGCAGAAGCCCCGGATTCGGGGCTTCTTCGTTTACAGGCCATGAACGTCCCCGGAAGCAATGTCGCCCGCCACCTCCGGGTCGCGGCCACCGAGCATCCGGAAGGCTTGGCCACGAAATCACCGGCGGGCGTCACGGCCTCCGGCGAGGTTCGTCATGAAAGCCGGACATTTCGCCAGTTGGACCAAGCGAGCGATGCGGCGGCCGAACTCTTCGCCCGTTCCGGACTCGTCGCCGGCGACCGCGTGCTCCTCGCCGTCCGCCCAGGACACGACCTGATCGTCGGGATGTTCGCCCTGCTGAAACTCGGCGCCGTACCGGTGGCCATCGACCCCGGCATGGGCTGGCCGTCCTTCCTCGACTGCGTCCGTCGCTCCCGCCCGACGGGCCTCGTCGGTCTTCGCTCGGCCACCCTGCTCAGCCGCCTGCCGCTCGCGGCCTTCCGCAGCCTACGCCAACGTATCACGGTCGGCGGCGCGGCGTGGCGCCAGGCGCTCACGTCGGCAAGCCCTGCCCCGCGTCCGCTGGCCGAGGTCCGTCCCGACACGTTGGCCGCGATTCTCTTCACGTCCGGCTCGACCGGCGCGCCGAAAGGCGTGCGCTACACGCACGGGATGTTCGACGCACAGATCGAGCTGGTACGCGCGACTTACGGCATCCGGCCAGGCGAGGTCGACATGGCGATGCTGCCGCTCTTCGCGCTCTTCAATCCGGCCCTCGGGACGACGACCGTCACGCCGCTGCTCGACCCCTCTCGGCCCCTCGCCGCTGATCCGGCGCCGCTCGTCGCCGCGCTCATCGCGGAGAAGGTCACGTGCTCGTTCGGCTCGCCCGCCATCTGGGGCAAGGTCGCCGACCACTGCGAGGCCAAGGGTCTGAAGCTGCCCGACCTGCGTCGCCTGCTCATCGCGGGCGCCCCGGTCTCGGGCGAACTCCTCGCCAAGCTCCGCGTCATCGCGCCCCACTGCGTCACGCATACTCCCTATGGCGCGACGGAATGCCTGCCGGTCACGACCATCACCGCCGACGAACTCCTCGGCGAAGCGCGTCAACAAGCCCTCCGCGGCCAAGGCACCTGCGTCGGCCGACCGGTCAGCGGCGTGGAGATCCGCGTGATCCGCGAGACCGAAGGACCGATCGCGACCTTGGCCGAAGCTCGTGCCTGCGCGCCCGGCGAGATCGGCGAGATCATCGCGACGGGTCCGAGCGTGACCCGCGAATACGACGGCCTCCCGGAGGCCACGCGGCTCGCGAAGATCGCCGATGGCGACCGCATCTGGCACCGCATGGGCGACCTGGGCTCGCTGGATGCTTCCGGTCGTCTGTTCTTCTTCGGCCGTCGGGTCGAAAAAGTCCGTACCGCCGACGGCGACCTGCCGACCGAATCGCTCGAGCCGGCCTTCCGCCAGCACCCTCAGGTCTTCCGCTGCGCGCTGATCGGCCTCGGCGCCGCCCCGGGCCAGACGCCCGCGCTGGTCGTCGAACCGCGCCCCGGACACTTCCCGGAATCGGACGTCGCGCGCGCCGCGTTCATCAAGGAGCTCCGCTCGGTCGCCTCCGTCCATCCGCAGTCCGACCGCGTGCGGCACATCGTCTTCCAGCGCGCCTTGCCGGTCGACGTCCGCCACAACGCCAAGATCCACCGCCTGCAGCTCGCCCAGGAATGGAGCGTCCGCCTCCCGCGATGAACACGCCTCTCGTCCTCGTCACCGGCGGCGCCGGCTTCCTCGGCCAGGCCGTGGTCCGCCGTTGCCTCGCCCGCGGCTACCGCGTCCGTGTGCTCGGCCGCACGCCGCTCACCGGCGAACTCGCGAACCAGGTGGATTTCCATCGTGGTGACATCGGCGAGCGCGCCACCGTCGACACGGCCGTCCAAGGCTGCGACTACGTCTTCCATGTGGCCGCCAAGGCCGGCGTCTGGGGTCCATGGGAAGAGTACCTACGCATCAACATCGACGGCACGTCGCACGTCGTCGACGCGTGCAAGGCCCACGGCGTCCGCGCCCTCGTGCACACGAGCACCCCGAGCGTCGTCTTCAACGGCGAGGCGTTCCGCGGCGCCGATGAGTCGCTGCCCTACGGCGACAACTGGCTCTGCGCCTACGCCGAGACCAAGGCGATCGCCGAGCAAGTCGCGCTCAGGGCCGCCTCGGAAAAACTCAAGGTCTGCGCGCTCCGGCCGCACCTCATCTGGGGGCCGGGAGACCACCACCTCTTCCCTCGCGTCCTCGCGCGCGCCCGCGCCGGCAAGCTGCGCATCGTCGGCGACGGCGAGAACCAGGTCGACGTCACGCACGTCGACACCGCGGCCGACGCCCACCTCGGCGCGCTCGACGCCCTCCTTGCCGGACGTGCCAACGGCAAGGCCTACTTCCTCTCGCAAGGCGAACCCGTGAAGCTCTGGGCCTTCATCAACCGGCTCCTCGTCGGCGCCGGCGAAAAGCCCGTCACGCGACGGATCAGCCAACGTTCGGCCTATTGGCTCGGCGCGCTGCTCGAAGGCGTCTGGACGCTCTGCCGCCTCAAGGGCGAACCGCCCATGACCCGCTTCGTCGCCGTCGAACTCGCCAAGGACCATTGGTTCGATGTCTCCGCCGCCCGCCGCGACCTCGGCCTCAGGCCGGCCGTCGACACCTGGGCTGAGCTCGACCGCCTCGCCGCGACCCTGCGGACGAAATAACGGGTTCGCTTGCCCCGGTAGGCTTTCGCCCCATCCCTTTCCCCATGCCCGCCGACGGACTCCAGCCCGACAAATCCTTCGTCGTCACGATGAAGACCTGGTTCGACCAGACCGACGGGCTCGGGATCCTTCACCACTCGCACTACGTGCTGCTCATGGAGCGC
>Ga0214919_10005946_pt1 | contig 16994 bp, 14 predicted proteins | sample LL1503_MetaG_FD_177994 | JGI IMG/M metagenome (GOLD analysis project Ga0214919, IMG submission 177994) | Freshwater microbial communities from Lake Lanier, Atlanta, Georgia, United States - LL-1503 | ecosystem: Environmental > Aquatic > Freshwater > Lake | place: USA: Georgia | collected...
AATTCATTGTGGGAAGTCACCTAATCACTTTAGAAGCAGAAGGCCACACCGGCTATGGCCGGGTATCGGCTTGTATTGATGATGCTGTTGATATGTACCTGGTTACAGGTGAAACCCCAGCTAAAAATCTCACCTGCACGCAGTAATTACACCTACCTTGATGGCAAAAATCTAAAATTCAAATCTCCAACTCTAATTCTTGTAATTAGTCTGCAATTTGATTTAGCAAGTCAACGTAACTTTCAAATTCATAGTTATCTGGCGCTACTAAACGAAACCTTCCAGTAGGGATTTTCCTAAAAAAAGTGGAACTCCCCTTGTATAAGTGATCCGAATCTTTGTCACCAATACTCCAAATTCTCTCCGGGGTAGGCACCAATAATTTATGTAATAAGTCTTCTGGCAGACCAGATTTCTTGTCACCCCCGGCCTCTTCTGATGTGAGAACTAAATCGAAGAATTTATCTAGCCCAAACCATGCCAATTTGCGCAGTTGAATGCTTGTCGTTAAGTCGGTAACCAAGACAAGCTGCGTTTTTCTAAGTCGCAAGTAGGTCAGGAATTCAATCACTCCAGGAAAGAGGGACGAGTTGAGCAAGTATTCACGCCAAAATACTTGTTCACACTCAAGTGCAAATGATGCATGAATCTGAATATGATTCGAGTTCAAAAACTCTCGTACATACAGCAAACGACTATGAGAGGCAGCCACTTCCCCCAGTCTGGACTTAAGTGTAATCCGAGCCTTCGAGAGCTCCGCAGCTATATCGCTACTACTTTGGTTCAGAACAGAAGCAATAAATTCGTTGAGTGCCTTTTCACCAGCCCTATTTGCAATGCTGAAATCGTAAAGAGTATCGTCGAGATCAATAATTACAAGTTGTGGTACTTCAAGCATGATTCGCTCGTTTACGTGCTAGTGCCAACACTGCAATCATGCCCATAAACCCCACTGAACCATTTGAAAAATTAGGCCTTGGGGGAAAGAGTTGATCAAATGAATTGACATTTTCTTTTACAATCACATACGCGTCTTCACCCTTAAATTCAGAAGGGTCAACTTCCAACCAAACTTGGTTCTCTCGGGTCAAAATCGTCACAGGAGTCGATGTCACAGAGTTGACTACAGTTTTAACCTCATGAAGAAATGCAACATCTTTCATACGAACATAGATTACTAACCGCAAGGGAACTAAACACGTTGCAGAAATTCGGAACTCAATATCAGCGGAAGCTGATTGTGGAGCTACATATTGTTGATAGTGCGGAATCCGCAAATCCATAGATCTTTCAATCTTTTCAACATCGATTTGCGACCTCTCGGTTGAGTCACGAGCAACCTTTAGGTGCCTCCTTAACTCATAATCCATTGACATGAAAATTCGCAAATCTGCAAGCTCAACTCCGGGCATAAGCTGAGAATGTAAACCATTGACTATAATTACCTGAGAAGGCGAGATTTTTCTAGGGAGTGAAAAACGACCTACAGAGTGGTCATAGTGTTTTACCAAAACGCGTTCACGGTTTTGCAGTTTCTTAAAGTCACGCCCCAGAGACTCTAGATCATTTGCGTCTGGCGACAAATGAGTAGTACTTAACCATGAAGTGTCATTGCGTTCATTTAAGTGGTAATCATCACCTAGTAATAATGAAACATCCTGTTCTCCGAATAAGCTCGCGATTTCGTTAGATAAAGTATCTTTTCCTACACCTGAATCCCCAGCAACTGTAATTGAAAGTGGCCTCTTAGCAAGCTTGTAGACATCTCCAGAAACTAGTGACTCAGTTATTATCTTTCCAACTATCACTGTGCCGACAACAATATTCAACGTATAAATCAAGTCCTTAATTTGTGGATTAACATACAAGACTAGGTCTGAGAAAATAGAAGGCCGAAGAGAAAAACGTCCCTCTTGCAGGGCAAAAAAACTAACGACACTAAACTGCCAAAGCCAGGTTAAAGCTAAAGTTCTAGAGCTTGCCCCTCGTAAAGTAAAGAGTATGAGCGGCAACCCCCAATAGAACCAGCCAATAGAACTTACTTGCGTAAGTGCTATGACGGTTAATGAGGCTCCTAGAAACGAGACTAATACAAAATGGGAAATCTGCCCAAGGTTCCAGAAGACAAGGAATACCAATAAATAAGCTATGGGGAATAGGTAAATAACTGATACCCCGATTTCTATTTGAGCATCAAGAGACTTTAAGACCTCAGGGGTGCCAAGTACCATCTCTCGATAACCAGGTGAATATAGAATTGGAGCAATAAGTAAAACAAATCCAGGTATTAAGCCTCTTGCAAATTTCATACCAGCCTTATATCTAGCACGTTTGGCTATAAAGAAAACGATAAAAAATGGAAGTACAAGACCAAAACTAAATTTCACTGCTACAGCTAAGCCAATAGCAACGCCTGCCTTTTCCCACTTGCCCTTTAAAACATATGATGCACCGAGAGTTAATACAAGGGCGGGAATTATGTCGATCTGCCCATGAATAAATGATATATAAATCCCCAGTGGTGAGAAAATTCCCAACCAAGCCCAAGTTGGTCGTGTTGATTTCTTAAAGATCTCTAAAATGCTAAAAAGTTTAAATTCCATCAAAATTATGGTGCAAGTAAATAGAATTAAAAAATGACTCGAATCAGCACCTGAAATATATGTTGAAACAAATGCATTTAACATTATTGCTGGCAGGAAACACAAAAACATAACTAGCCCATAAGGAAAAGCATCTGTTCGGCCTGAATGAAGAAGCCAAGAACTCCAAGGGTCTAATAGGTCCTGCATCGAATATGTAAGGAATGGTTGAAAAAGTTGAATTTGAATTGCCGGGGCAAAAACCAACATTAGGATTATGCGGGAAACAAACCAAGCCACTACTCTGCTTCTCCTCATCACAGCCATTTCCCAGGATTTTTGGTGCAAACAGCCGTTATCTTCAAATTATCTTCTTGTATGATCTCTCTGAGTCTTTCAAACTCATCTTGTGAATCTGCTCTTTGAAGCTCTGGCGAAACCAAGCAAGTTTTTTGATTATTACTCAAAATTTTTGGCACCACATCTGATAAGTAAGTCCAGTCGCCACTGAATGAATCCAGCCATACCCATTCAGAACCTGAAGCAAGCGCTGTTGCCAGATCCTCATAGTCGCTGACCCTAGTCGCAACTTTAGTAATTCCATTTTGAATCATTCTGCGGATGGAGGGGTAGTTTTGATCCAAGAAAAAGTAATCCTCGATTAAAAAGCTCGTCAATAGCGACATGATTGAAGGTTCTAAGGAGTCCTCTTTTACATTCAATATTAAAGGTTGGCCTTTCCATCCTTGAAGCCATTCAGCAAATAATTCACCTTCGACAAATGGATCATGCGCAAGAATTAGATTTCCATCGTGAGATCTAATGTCTATTTCAACTCCATGCATTGGGTTTATTACCTTAAGTCTTTCTCTTTCATTCACTCTGTGCTCATAGATTTTCAAGGAAATCTCCGATTAAGTTCTAACGAGAATTCAATGGTGCGCTTGATAAATCGGATTCTCGATTTAAAGCCAGAGTTCCATTTTGATGATCCGTGGACTCTAGGCAAAAAAGTCACATCAAATCGTGCGATTGCTGCATTAGATTTGGCTGCCATTACTAAAGCATAAAGGTCTATAGAAAAATCGGTAGGAACACTCTGCCAATAGTCGTAGATGTCCCGAGAAAAAAGAGTGGGTTGTGCGTTAATCTCTCTGAGTCGTACTCTAAAGAGTGCGCTTTCAAAATACTCCATGCCTTTTGAAAAGAATCTATCAGTGATGGGCCTACCAATTCGATTACCTTTCACAAAGTTGTAGCCCATATTCAAAATTTCTATGGCTCGCAAACAGTCAATCAATGGAGTTTGCAAGTCGGCATGTGTCCAGCCTATGTAATCAGCCGAAGACACAGCTAATCCGGCAAGTATGCCACCACCATAACCTTGATTTGATTCAATCGATACGAACCGCACGCCAAACCCAGAGTTTTGATTTGATTCAAAGAAAGCGGAAGTTCCGTCAGTAGAACCATTATTGACCAAAATGAAACCGATTGAACCATTTGAGAGTTCAACAATTCGACAACATTCTGCGTATAACTTTTCTATATTTCCAAATTCGTTGTAACACGGTATGACAATTTCTGCTCTACTCATGAGGGCTTACCTTTCCGTAGAACACCCAATATCGCATCCCAAAAAAATTAGTAGCTGTTGATACTGCGGTAGCAGAGAGCAAAGCCAGGAAGGTACTAAAACTTTTTGAGCTTGGCTGCATACAAATGATTATGTTAAAAATCAAAATGTTTAGAGTTAGTGAACTGATATACACCACAAGATGGCGCCCAAGCTTTTGGAAGCTTAAACGAGAAGTAAATGTTATTAGGCCATTAAAAACAAAGGCAAACAACATCCCTGACATAAAGCTCAGAGTCTTCGATAAAGTATTTGTAAAATCTAAAATACGCGTAAAAAACCAAAATACTCCCCAGTCAATTGAGACTGCGACGAGACCTCCCGCCATGAACCTTATTAACTGCGCCTCAAGCTTCATCGGACTTCAGTAGATCCAATCTTTCTTTGAATACCGCTTCCCAATACAAATAGGTTTCATATTCATCGGGAGTACCAAGGCTAATGAACCATTCGGGCTTTAAAGCAATGACTTTCCAGCCATTCTCGATTGCAAAATTAAGTACTGAGTCAAGGTAAAACTCACCATTAACTCTTGCAGCCGTCTTTAGAAATTTTTCAATGAGGTCTATAGATTCATAACTATCACCGAAGATAAAAGTTCCCGTAATAACTAAAGTCGAATCAGGGTCGTCAGGGACTTCCTTCACCCAAGTTTTTACGACTTCTTGATGACGGCCAGTCAGTATCCACCCAAATTGCTTTTGATTGGATAAGGCAAAATCGCTCGGACTAGCAACCCAAACCCCAATCATTTTTCCTTTAATCTCAGCAAAATCTTCACCTTGTTTTGGGAAAAGAAGTGAATCACAAGTGGCAACGATGCAGTTGTCTGAAGCCTGCCGACCCAAAGCAGTCAACGCTGAAGCCGCTTGGCCTGTTGTTAGGCCGTCAACAGTAAGAATCTCAACATTGTTTTGACATAGATTATTTTCAAATTGCTTTGGAACCTCAAAATTTTTTTGAATCAAAAGCCCCCGAGATGTTTCATTTGGGCTCAAAGCCTGTAGTGCCTGAATGGCAAGAAAGGAAGTTCCTAGCGGAAGAAAAGGTTTTAGTGTTTTATATCCGGCATCTTTAAACCTTCGACCCTCTCCAGCAGCTAGCACTTCAATACGATCCGGAGTGCTTGCTTGCTTGGAATTCTCTTGGCGAAACATAAAGAAATCTTTTTGCTTCTTGAATTCTTCAAAATCTTCGGGAGTACCCCATTGGAAAAATCGTTGAATTTCAAAATTTCTAATTCTCATTCTATTTTCAATCATGCTCTTGTACGTAAGACTTGAGTAGAACTCATCATTAAAAGAGTGGCCTTGATCGAATTGTGCATTTATGGCCTCCAATAAGACCCGGCCCGAGCTAAATCCATATGTCCCAGAAGAGGCGGGTTCGTTCATGGGGATATCCGTGAAGGGAAGCTTTTCCTGTATCTCAGACACAAACCCACTCTCATCGAGTCTAAGGTAGGCATACTTGCTGTTCGCCAGCATATGAGGGTGAAAACCAGAGTAAGTTGCTATCAATCCATCAATGCCAGAATTGAGTTCTTCCCTAAAAGCTTTGAAATCCCACATGCATGCAAAATCGCAGTAATTAACCACGACCGAATCTTTAATGTTTACATATTCTTTGGCTTGGGCAATTGCCCAAGCCGGCCCAAGTTTGTGAGGATCAATGACTGCGATTGTGCAACCAGGCACCAAACTATTTAGTTTTGATTCTAATTCTAATTCTTTGTTTTCAAAGTGATTCCTGTTTACAATAAAGAGGACTTCCTCTACACCAGGAAACATCTCAACGACATGCTGCACCATAGGTTTACCAGAAATCGAAATTAGAGGTTTTGGAACGTTATATCCCTTTTCAACAAATCTCTTTCCGATTCCGGACATAGGTATTATCAATTGCATTATTTTGCCATCGCTATTCTCAATTTTTCTTTGTCCCAATTCAAGAGCGAGGTTACTTCCACACTAGACAGATAATTAATTTCAGCTTTTTTCTCAATCAACTTAGATAGTTTGATATAAAATAGTGCTAAGTCTCGACGATCTTGGGAAATTTCTTCGGGAAAATTCAAGATCCCATCTAAACTTATAGTGATTACACCCGGGATCAGATTTTCTGACTGTACAAAAGGATTCGCACCTAGAAATACAGCTTCATCAGGAGTTAGTACTCCTCGCGTTAGTATATCTATCCAGTTAGGGAGATTTTCTCGTGCTGGGATAGATTCGATGAAATCCAAGATATTTTCTTCAAAGCTGTTAATTTTAGTTTCTAAATCAGCGATGTTGTCTGATGAAAAAATGACTCCATGATTTTCTAGAATCAGAATACGGTTTTGAAAATCTGGTACAGCATTAATTGCTCCCGCTAATTCAACTCCTGGTCGGACATATGGCAAAACTGAAATTCCATTTCCTGCGAGCATGTCCCTGTATTTTGTGAATGGCAATTTCATAACTCCAAATGCGATAGCTGCTAGGGAGTGGAGATGGGTAACGTAAGGCCTATCAATCAGGATATGAAAGTTTGCTTCAATTGAAGGTAAGACAGTTCCGACCACGTACGGCGTAAAATCCGAGCAGGCAATGATTTGGTTTTTCGAGAGTTCACCGTAATTGATCTGGGAAAATATCTGTTGAGATGTTGCATCCCTTAAGCGCTTTCCAGACCCTTTTACCCAGACCGTACCAGCCGATTTCCACGAAGTGTTGCCTCCAGATGCCTGCACCAAATTCAAGTCTGCCCCAACATTGGCTGAGTGTTTTATCAAATCTTCCGGTGCGGCAGGAGGCATAGAGAGAGAGTTTAGCCAGCAAACCGCCTAAACCGTGAACCCCGTCATTGCTTGGTGGTAATGAGCACCCCTTTTCATAGGGTTAGATTTACCCATGCGCTTAGACCATGTCTCATATGTAACCTCCCATGATCAACTAGCCGACACAGTTCAACGCCTAGGTTCGCGCCTTGGCTCCACCTTCGTTGATGGAGGTGTGCACCCACGCTTTGGCACACGTAACTTCACATTACCTTTACAAAACGGTCACTACATTGAAGTTGTTTGTCCACTCGATCACCCAGCAACAGACGCGTCACCTTTTGGTAAAGCTGTATCAAAGCGTGCTGCAGAAGGTGGTGGATGGCTTACTTGGGTTGTCTCTGTTGATGATGTCTCAAAGGTTGAAGCACGCTTAGGTCGCCAAGCCGTAGATGGCCACCGCACAAAGCCTGATGGCCATGATCTTTCATGGAAGCAGATCGGTGTTCTTGGAACTCTAGAAGATAAGCAACTTCCTTTCTTTATTGAATGGAAGTCACTTGATCACCCATCAACTGATGGCAAAGCGATTGCAAAGATTGTTAAAGTAGAAATCGCAGGAGATGAAAAGCGCATTCAAGAGTGGCTAGGTAATGAATTATCTGTCGCCCTTGGTAGTGAGGTTGAAATCATCTGGCTAACTCCAGCAGATACTGAAGGTGAATCAGGCATAGTTGCTGTTCACTTAATGACTCCAAATGGTGTCGTGAGGGTGGATTAGTTCAAAGAAAAATCCACACACAACCCAACTTATAGATACCACAGATAGATATTTTAACTACTATAAGTGACCAGGTGTTTGCAAATTGGAATGAACTCATCTGCAAATCTGGAAACTAGTTCATAGTTGGTGAGTTGACAACAATACTGGTTATCGAGCGTATTCCTAATAGGTATCAGAGAAAGCTATTGATAAAGCCAAGTCACTAGCTACGCGCCGTATTCAACACTATGTCCATGGCAACTCATCAATTCTTGAATTTTCAATTTGGAGGCGGACATTCTCAATAGTGTGTTCCAATCCAATTTCACGAGACACTTTTGGCGACCATCCAAGTAGTTCACTGGCTTTAGATATATCCGGTTCCCTATCTTTAGGGTCATCGTTAGGTAAAGGGTGAAAAACAACCTCACTATTCGAGTTTGTGAGTCTGATAACCTCCAAAGCAAGCTCTAGCATGGTGATCGGTTTAGGATTACCAAGATTTATTGGTTGATAAACGCTTTTAGCGAAAAATAGGGCAGAAAGGCCATCAATTAAGTCAGTCACATAACAGAAACTTCGAGTTTGATTACCGTCCCCGTAGACACTGAGAGGTTGGTTCCGGAGAGCTTGACAGATGAAGTTCGTAACCACCCGACCATCATTTAGTGCCATGCGCGGTCCAAAGGTGTTGAAAATACGTGCGACACGAATATCTACCGAGTACTGCCTATGATAATCAAAAAAGAGTGCTTCAGCTGCACGTTTACCTTCATCGTAACAAGCTCTAATCCCTATTGGATTCACGTGACCCCAATACTCCTCTGGCTGTGGGTGTACTTCTGGATCACCGTACACTTCAGAAGTTGATGCTTGTAACACCCGGGCATTGACCCGTTTTGCTAATCCAAGAATATTGATTGCACCGTGGACATTCGTCTTTAAAGTTTGCACAGGATTATTCTGGTAGTGGACGGGACTCGCTGGGCAAGCTAAGTTGAAGATTCCATCCACTTCCAAGTACAGAGGGAATGTCACATCATGGCGAATAGATTCAAAGTTCGGATTATTTCGAAGGTGCGCCAAGTTCTTTAAATTTCCAGTATAAAAATTATCAACAGAGACAACTTCATGGCCGAGCCCTAGCAGGTGATCACAAAGATGGGAACCAAGAAATCCTGCTCCACCTGTCACTAGAATTTTCATAGTTTGAGTATAGAGTAGGTTGCATACAATCTAGAAATCTAATTTGACATAAGAAGCCGAGTTCTATTTGGACGTCATATACTCAACCGCTTACGGCTAGATTTAAAGAGAGGATTGTCGGCATTCAACAGGCGCTAGGATTAGTTAAAGGTAAGGTTTAGTCGCTTGCGATTTAGCCTTGTCTAGTTCGTTTCCCGTGAAATGCTGTGGATTTCTTATCAAACTTCTCATTAGGTTTTGCCATCACCTCAAGTTTGAACCTTAGAGAGCACTACTCGAGTGCTTCACACAGGAGCGCCCTCTAATTTCAAGTATAAGCGACAAGGGGGGAGCAGAGTAACGCGGTTTTCAACAGTCTAGTTCTTTCCACAAGAGAAATCACAACCGAAGATGAGGGACTACTTGTAATAGCTGATAACGAAATGTATTCTAGGTTAGTGTCACACAGTCACAAAGAATTGTTCAAAGATTATACATTTTACCTCATCGGTTTACTAATCACAATTGTTACACTTTGGTTCTTTGTCGCTGAATCTCCTTCAAAATTCGGCTTGTTATCAGGAGACGAAGAATACTGGCTTAATGATTTCTCAAATAGTGATTTCTGGAGTTATGTCTTCAGGATTGACCCTCAAAATCCTTATCTTTCCTTGTTCTCACGATCTTTAACATGGGTGGGGTTTGAACTCGGTATGGGGTTAGATTTTCGAGAAAGCTCCGGTATTCTACTTGTTCGATTAGTAACATTTAGCTTATTAGCACTGTGCATATCATTCCCACTTTTCCCACCTGTTCGAAGAATATTGAGAATCCAATTACACGATGGCACTTTGTTTTGGCTATTAATGTTGAGCATAACTAACTCTGAAAATCTATATGTTTTTAATTTTTCTTACTATTTAATTGTACCTATTTTACTCTTGATTAGTGTAATCAATAGAAGTCATGCAAATTCGAGACTTGAAAGGATTGCTGACTATCTTCGCATGGCAGTCTGTTATTTTGTCGCGACCCTTTTTTTAGTTAATAAGGCACTAATTGCTGGCACATTATTAGTTGGTGCACTAACTCTATTTTGTATAAATCTTCAGAGAGGAAAAGAATTAAGGAAATTAGAAAACTCAAAGTTACTTTCTGTATTCCTTGCGAGCCTCTTGCTGATTTTTTTGACTAAGAGCGAAGACGCAACTTTGGGGTATTCAATCCTCACATTCATGTGGGCCATTACTGGAGTGTTTTTTGCAATTGGTTCTTTCTTTCTACCCTTAGTCGCCATTTCTTTAGACAACTTTTCTAGGCAACGCGATTTAGACTATCTAACCGGAGCAGCGAAGTTGTCGATATTTCTTTTTGGATTATTGATTGTTTTTATGATAATCACGTTTTTACGCAACCATTCTAATGAGCTATCCGAATTTAAAAACGAGACGACCGAGATTTTTGTTTTTACTATAATGCTATCTGCGTCAATTATTGCACTCTCCTACTCTCAATATAGTGCTTGGTATGTGTCCAACTGGTTTTTTTCTACCGGAGATTCCTTGTTTGTGCGACATTATTTAGTCCCACAGGCTTGCCTGCTTTACTTATTGATTCTTTTGTCAAGAATCACAAAGGGAATTAAGGTGTCGGGGGGGCATCACACTAGATTTGCTCCGATAAGAAAATTTCTCAAAGCACCTAAACTAGTAACCGCAATAGTAATAGTTCAAATTTTTGTAATTCGGATCATAAATCATATTTAGATAAAATGCCAATCTCATAGTTCTGAAATTATACGTTGAAATAATTTTATAAAGTGGCTAACCTTGATTATACAAAAATGTTGAAATTTACTGAGTATTGATATCCGTATCTTGAGTAGTTCTCGAATTTCAGTCTTTCTAAGCTAAAAAGTATTAACTTAGGCCATGGGCCGCCCCATCCTTGTCAGTCACATTTAATCCAAACTCGATTCGCCGGTATGTGCGGTTTCGTGTGCCATCCACCCGCAAAGGGTTAGCAAGGGGACAAACAGCTATTGTTCTGCTCAATCTGTTGGAAAGTAAGACCTTACCTAACGTAGAATATGGAGTATGACAAAAGTAGCCGTTACTGGTGGAGCTGGTTTTATTGGCTCGAATTTAACTAGGCGACTTTTATCCCAAGGCTATGAAGTCAACGTTGTCGATGACTTGAGCACAGGTCTGCTTTCAAATGTGGATCAAGACAAAACGAATTTTCACCAAATCTCAATCACCGATCCAAAAGCTCTAAAAAATGCGCTCAAGGATTGTGAAACAGTATTCCACCTTGCCGCCAGGGGATCTGTGCCGCGTTCGATAAAGAACCCCATTGCCACACACGATGTAAATGCAACAGGCACCCTCAATGTTCTAGAAGTAGCTCGAGAGTCTGGAGCACATGTTGTGTTCTCCTCCTCTTCTTCTGTCTATGGCCGCAATATGCAGCTACCTAAAGATGAATCAATGTGGCTAGGACCAATGACGCCATATGCTGCCAGCAAGTTGGCCGGTGAAGGATATGTTCAGGCATATGCATCGGCTTATAACGTGCCGACAACATTGTTGCGCTTCTTTAATGTCTTTGGGCCCCGCCAACGACCTGATCACGAATATGCAGCAGTATTGCCAAAGTGGATCTGGCTAGCAATGCAGGGCAATCCAATTGATGTCTATGGTGATGGCACAGCCTCAAGAGATTTCACCTACATTGAAACCGTCCTAGACATAGCTATGACTGCTATGAAAGAAAAGGTCACTACTGAAGGTGTTGTGAATCTTGCATATGGAAATCGAATCTTTCTAAATGAGACTATAGATTTACTTAAAAAGCACTTTCCAGATTTGAAAGTTAATTACAAAGAGAACCGTTTGGGCGATGTTAAAGAGTCTCAAAACGCCCCCAGACTCTTGAAAACCCTATTTCCAAACATCACACCAAAACCATTTGAAGATGCGCTGGCAGAGACTGTTAATTGGCTCAAAGAGTTTGGCCAAAGTGTTGCCAATGGTCCAAAGACGTTGGATTAAGCAAGCCTTTTATGTGTGGAATTACTGGTGGTATTGGCCCAAGTGCGCCACAACAGCTTTTACTTGATGCTCAACTTAAATCTATTGAACATCGCGGCCCTGATGACACAGGAACCTATGTAAATAATGGAATAGGCATGGGTATGTGCCGCCTTGCCATCGTTGAAATTGCAGCTGGTAAGCAACCAGCATCTGATGCTGCAGAAAAGATTCACATTGTGTGGAATGGCGAGATTTATAACTACCGTGAGCTTCGGGTTGAACTAGAGGGCCGTGGAGTTCACTGCCGTGATTCAAGTGAGTCTGAGGTAGTAATCAACCTCTTTCTAGAGTTTGGTCTAGATTTCATCAACAAACTCAATGGAATGTTCGCCATAGCAATCCATGATGCCCGGGACAACTCACTTCACCTTATTCGAGACCGTATGGGGAAAAAACCTCTTTGGATCTCACACTTACCCAACGGAACATTGTTTTTTGCCTCAGAAGTCCGTGCACTTATGTTGGCGCGCCCAGACAGAACTCTTCGCACCGAAATGATTGCTGAAGTCATGCAGTATGGATATATCAACTCCCCAAACTCTGCATTTAACGAGATTCATCAAGTTCCACCAGCGTCGGTAACAAGCTGGAGTGATGGCAAGACAAAAACATCTAGATACTGGACACCAGATTTTGAAACCAAGATCAATATCTCCTATGAGGATGCCCTTGAAACCACCAAAGAGTTAATCGAAGCCGCGGTTTCTAGGCGCTTAATCTCAGAACGGCCTCTTGGCTCATTCTTGAGTGGTGGGTATGACTCAACGGTTGTAACTGCCTATATGGCCAAACTGATGAAAGAAAAAGTACAGACCTATTCAATTGGCTTTCACAGCGCTCAATTCAATGAAGCCCATCACGCCAAGCAGGTTGCCAGATTTCTGGGCACTAACCACCATGAAGAGATTTTGAGCCCTGATCCAGCGTTAATCGTGGAGAAAATCTCTCATGTGCTAGACCAACCATTTGCTGATTCTTCAATAGTTCCCACCTATTTACTCGCAAAATTTGCTCGGGAGAACTTGATAGTGGCACTTGGTGGGGATGGCGGAGATGAAGTGTTTGGTGGGTATGACCGCTACCTAGCAACACCAGTAATGCAAAAAATGAATCCATTCTTAGGTCTAGCTCGAGCAGGTTTAAACTTAACTGGTAGGAAGTCTTTTGGAAATACACGCAAGATTAATCGAATAGGTTCACAGCTTTCGCCCAAAGGTTCATTGGCGGCCAGATACAGTTCAATTCTTTCTATTACTCAACCTGAAGAACTTTCAACATTACTTAATTCCAACATTTATTCAAATGCTGCGGAGACTACCTACATAAATCAATTCACTGAAGGCAAGGTATCTTCATTTGATCGAATGATTCGATCTGATTTTGCTGCCTATCTACCAGGCGACCTATTAGTAAAAGTGGATATTGCGACTATGGCAAATAGTCTGGAGCTGAGATCACCAATGCTGGATGTGAATGTGGTTGAGTGGGGTGTATCCCTGCCCCGCAAATACAAAATTAAGGGTTTTGAAACAAAGCACATCCTTAAAGATGTTGCTCGCTCACTTGTCCCAGCCGATTTAATTGATCGGCCAAAGATGGGTTTTGGAATTCCACGCGCTGAGTGGTTGCGAACCGGTATGAAAGAAATGATTATTGAAACGTTAACCGATACCACAGCAACTCAACGTGGCTGGTTTAACTCAATCGAAGTCAAAAAAGTTATTAATACTCATATGGCAGGTGAAGACAAAGACAATCTCTTGTGGCCAATGCTGATGCTAGAACTATGGGCTAGGACTTGGCTCGACTAGCTAACAGTTTCTTATACAACTCTTCGTGGTCATGAACTAGGCGCTCAACTCCAAAATTAGCCAAAGTGAACTCCTGAGCAGCAATTCCAAATCGCTCCCGTAAAGCCTTGTCTGTGGCTAGTTTTTCAAGTGCGTTAGCAATTTCTTGAACATCTAGATCAGTAACAATTCCAGTAACACCGTTTAAAACAATTTCAGGGACCGAGCCCACATTTGTTGTAACAACAGGCAATCCCGCCATTCCAGCCTGAATCAAACTCAACGGTGTGCCTTCATTATCACTAGTCAAGACAACAACATCGGCAGCAGATAAGACTTTTTCAATATCACTCTGCCAACCAAGCACAGTTACTGGCAACTTTTGCTCAGAAATTCTCTTTCGACATCCTTCTAATAATTCACCATCGCCTGCCATAAAGAAATCTAAATCAATGCCACGCTTCTTAACTTCACTGACAACATCAAGAAATCGATCTGGACGCTTAATCTGAGTGATACGCCCAATAAATGCACATTTCAATCTTGAATCAGATAACCCAAAAGATTTTAGAGATTCATCTTTAGCTGGCAGCTTATTAATGACTAGACCTGGTGGCATTAGGCCAAACTTTCCCTTTTTACCTATACCTGCATTCAATAAATCCTGCCTGACTTTGTTACCTACAGCTAACAACTGATCTGTAAAGATTGCCAAGATTTTTTCGGCCATAACAACTAGTGATCGCTTAAATGATCCAAAATACCCATTGAGTAAATGCCCATGAAATGTGTGCACACGAATAGATGGTTGTAATGAGATGATTGAGGCAATACGACCTAGAAAACCTGCTTTAGCAGTGTGTGTATGTATTACATGGGGTTTAAATGTACGAATCTCTCCCACTAATGCGCTGAAAGCTTTAACATCCCCACCAAAGCTAACGCGCCTTCCGAAACCTTCTATGCGGATGGCTTTAACATCGGTTGCAACAGTCTCTAAGTAATCAGCTTCATCAGCTGCGCAATAGCCGGTATATAAGCGATGATCAAAATCAACTGCATTAAACCCACGCATTAGCCCAGAGACTTGGACCGCTGGCCCCCCAACATTCATACGTGCGATGATGCGCATAACTCGAATAGGTCTGTCAATTGTTGGGCTCACTTGCTAATCCTCCCCTACAACGGCTTTCTAAGGCCAATAAGACCACTGCCAGTAGGTGTGTGCTGCGGAGATGGCCCATGTATGGCAAGGAGGTGTGCAAGTAAAGAGGTATTTGGAGGTTAAGATTCCAACCGTGAGTAAGCATCGGGAACAAACTCTGGCGATTATTGGCCAGGGCTATGTTGGCCTTCCTCTGGCAATGGCCGCCGTTGATGCCGGTTGGACTGTCATAGGGGTCGATAACTTTGAGGCGAAAGTAGCTCAGATTAACTTGGGCTCAAGCCCAGTCGAAGATATCTCCGATGCTGAACTTAAGGCAGCAATATCAAAAGGTGCTTACAAAGCTACAACTGATTTTTCAGCTGTTTCGAAAGCATCAGTAATAACAATTTGTGTGCCAACGCCACTTGATGAAAAGCGCGAACCAGATTTAGCTTTGCTTCGTAGCGCAGCAACAGAGATAGCACCCTTTATTTCAAATGAAACCTTGGTAGTGAGTGAATCAACCTCCTACCCCGGTACGTTACGTGACATCATTATTCCTATTGTTGTATCACTCAAACCAAAAGAAACTGTTTTACTTTATTTCGCAAGCGCGCCAGAGCGGGTTAATCCAGGTGATCCAGTTTGGAATCAGAAAAATACTCCACGTCTAGTTGGTGCAATTGATACCGCTTCTCAAGCCAAAGCGCTCGCATTCTATGAATCAATTTGTGACGCGGCGGTTTTAGTATCAACACCTGAAGTAGCAGAAGCGGCAAAACTCCTAGAGAATACGTTTCGATTAGTAAACATCGCATTAATTAATGAATTCACTCAATTGTGTGCTGCTAGCGGAATTAATGTCCACGAAGTAATCGATGCGGCATCATCCAAACCATATGGCTTCATGCCATTTAGACCGGGAGTAGGAGTTGGTGGGCACTGCATACCAGTTGATCCTTTGTACCTAACTTGGTGGGCACGTCAAAATGGCGAGAAGGCTGAGTTTGTAGAATCTGCGGATTCAATAAACCACGCAATGCCAAGGTATGTTGCCGAACGAGCGTTGGGTATGGTTGATTCATCAATTAGAAACCCTAAAGTACTTCTCTTAGGAGTAGCTTATAAACCAGGCGTGGGTGATGTTCGTGAAACTCCAGTGTCAGAACTTCGAGATCACTTACAGGCGCAAGGCGCAGAAGTTGCCTGGCATGATCCCTTGGTGGCCATATGGGAAGGTTCAAAACCTGTTGATTTAGGCTGGGAGTGTGATGTTGCAATTCTTGCCACCAAACAACCAGGAATGGACGTTGAAGCGCTCATTGCAAGGGGCATTCAGATTTTAGATTGCACTAACTCTTTAAACAACAGCGCTGGAGCTACTTCGCTTTAAGAATTCTTCTTCATCTCAGCAGAAATATCAGAAATAATTGTTGTTAAGTCGCGCTTAGGCTTCCAACCGACTAATTGATTGATCAAATCAATATTTGGTACACGGCGCTCCATATCTTCAAAACCATCACCATAAGCTTCTTGGTAGGGGACATAGACTATTCCGCTCTTTGAACCAGTTTCAACGATGATTTTTTGAGCTAAATCATTGATTGAAATTTCATAGTCGTTTCCTATGTTTATCACCTTTCCGATTGTGTTGTCCGCAAATGCGATAGCGATTACTGCATCAATCACATCATAAATGTGAGCAAAGCAACGAGTTTGAGTTCCATCTCCATAGATGGTGATGGGTTCATTAGCTATTGCAGACTTAACAAATCTTGGGACAACCATTCCATAGGCACCAAGCTGGCGGGGACCTACAGTATTAAAGAATCTTACGATTCTTGTCTCTAACTGCTTTTCAACAAAATATGCATAAGCCAGAGACTCATCAATTGCTTTCGCCTCGCTATAGGACCAACGAAGAGTTACTGGACTACCAAGAATTCGATCATCACTCTCCTTAAGAGAGTCTGAGATATTCTTTCCGTAGACTTCACTGCTACTTGTGAGAAAGACGGGCGTTTTGGCTGCATGA
>Ga0214919_10005947_pt1 | contig 16993 bp, 15 predicted proteins | sample LL1503_MetaG_FD_177994 | JGI IMG/M metagenome (GOLD analysis project Ga0214919, IMG submission 177994) | Freshwater microbial communities from Lake Lanier, Atlanta, Georgia, United States - LL-1503 | ecosystem: Environmental > Aquatic > Freshwater > Lake | place: USA: Georgia | collected...
CCCTCTTGGGTTCGCACCATCACAACCCGTGCCTCTTCGGCTATTTTTGTAACCGCCATCGGCTGTGCGATTAAATTAGAAAAAAATGAACTTTGGGTAGATGGCAAAAAAACACTAATCTAATGAAAATTAAAAATATAACCTGTATTGGCGCGGGCTACGTAGGTGGTCCAACAATGTCAGTCATCGCTGATCGTTGTCCCGACATACGAGTCACCGTCGTCGACATGAATGCTGACCGTATTGCGGCTTGGAATTCTGATCACATTCCTATTTTTGAGCCTGGTCTAGATGTGATTGTAAAACGTGCTCGAGGTAAAAATCTATTTTTCAGTACAGATATTGATGCCGCGATTAAAAGCGCAGACTGTATTTTTATGTCGGTTAACACTCCGACTAAAACAGAAGGAGAGGGGGCTGGTCGCGCTGCTGACTTAAAATACATTATCGCATGCGCTGAGCAAATTGCTCGTTCGGCCCAAGATCATACGATTGTGGTAGAAAAATCTACTCTGCCGGTGCGTACTGCAGAAAAAATCAAAGAAATTTTAGCTAAAAACAGCAAACACACTTTCGATGTCCTTTCTAATCCGGAGTTTTTGGCCGAGGGAACAGCGGTTAAAGATTTAGAAAATCCTGACCGTGTTCTGATTGGCGGCGAAAACGCTGTTGCCATCGCGGCCTTATTTGAAGTTTACGCTCAATGGGTAGCGAAAGAGAAAATCATCACTACCAATGTGTGGTCGGCAGAGATGGCTAAGCTCGCTGCCAATGCCATGCTCGCACAACGTGTTTCGTCTATCAACTCACTCTCCGCCTTCTGTGAGGCGACCGAGGCTGACATTGATGAAGTCGCCAAAGTTTTAGGCAGTGACTCTCGCATTGGCGCCAAATTTTTAAAAGCTGGCATTGGTTTCGGCGGATCCTGTTTTAAGAAAGATATCTTAAATCTCGTTTACCTTTGTGAGCATCATGGTTTACCCGAAGTAGCTGCCTACTGGGAGCAGGTTTTAGTAATGAATGATTGGCAGAAAAAACGTATCGCCCAATTAGTTGTCAAAAAATTAGGCGGTTCGGTTAAAGGGAAGAGAATCGCCGTCCTTGGTTTTGCTTTCAAAAAAGACACCAACGACACGCGCGAAGCTCCCGCTATTTCTGTTTGTGAAACTTTACTGCAAGCGGGGGCCGAAGTGGTGGTTTTTGATCCGAAAGTTTCGGCTCAGAAAGTTCAGGCCGACCTTACTCATCTTTCTGCTCATCATGCTCAGTTGAAATCTGCAAGTTCAGCCCCGGAAGCCTGCAGTGGTGCGGATGCCGCCATTGTTTTGACCGAATGGGATCAATTTAAATCCATTGAATGGTCGAGTGTTGCGCCACAAATGAAAAACTCAGCGTGGATTTTTGATGCACGCAACTGTACGAATCACGCCGCCATCCGCGCTGCAGGTTTAAACCTCTGGGTCGTCGGCAAATAAAAACATTTTTACCAAATTTTGTGGAAAAATTAGAAAATAAAAAACAGCATCATAAAGAGATATTAGGTACGTCTTTTTTTACGGGTGGTGCTCAGGCCGTTACTATGGTAGCAAACTTAATCCGTGTTAAGTTTATTGCAGTTTTTTTGGGAGTAGTCGGATTTGGTTTCGCTGCTTTATTACTACAGGCATCGACATTAATTCAGACAATAACTGGTATGGGTATTGGTTCAGCGGGCGTTAGGGCTATTGCTGCAGCCAACGGCAAGGGAGACACAGACGAACTTGGAAAAATCTATAATTCAATTCGAGCGTGGTCCTGGATTTTGGGCCTTATAAATTTATTAATCTGTGTACTTTTCGCTGAACAACTGAGCCAAACAACTTTTGGTAACGATAGTCATAGAATTGATTTTATGATGATTGGCTTTGCCGCCTTTCTTAATCAAATCTCTATGGGCCAAATAGCGATTTTAAGGGGAATGCGGAAAATAAAAGATATTGCTTTAAGAACTATCCGAGGGGCTATTATAGGATTAATTTTAACCATTCCGCTTTACTACTTTTTTGGATCTAAAGCTATAGCGCCTGCTATAGTTTTAGCAGCACTGACAAATCTTTTATTATCATGGCTTGGGGTTCGTGAGTACCGAAATCTATGTAAAAGCGAAAATTTTCTTAAGGCATTAAAAAACGGAAAAGCACTACTTCATACGGGTCTTGGATTTATTGGATCTGCAATCGCCGCTGCTTTAGCGACTTATCTAATATCTCTTATTATACGTAATGAACAAGGTATTGATGGTAATGGATACTACCAAGCTGCTGCAGGTATAACATTAGTGTTAGTTAACTTTATTTTGGCTGCGATGGGCCAAGATTATTACCCAAAGTTATCCTCACTCATTCACGACAAAGAGAAGGCATGTCATTTAATTAGTGCACAAGTTGAGACCGCCCTATTATTAGCTGCTCCGATTTTAATCGGTGTATCTACGATGTCTCCCTGGTTAATAAAGTTGGCGTATACAGATAAATTTTTAGGGGTATCGGGTATGGTTACCTGGTTGGCGATAGGTTGTATTATTCGCATTATTTCATGGCCCTTGGGATTTACACTACTCGCCGAGGGTAATCCTGTTAAGATTCTTGCCTCCGAAATACCTGCAAATGTATTAAGTGTTACAATGGCTTGGGCAGGGATTCATTTCTGGGGCTTAAATGGCGTAGCCGCAGCATGGGCCTTGTTTTACTCAATCTATTGGATGGGACTTTCAATATACGTCCGCTATCGTTTGGGTTATGTTACAGAATGGCGACAGGGTTTACTTATTTTTTGTATTATATTGTTAACTACACTTGGATTTTGGACAAATCCTTGGATTGGGCTCTGCTTAACTATCTTAACTGGTATTTTTTGTATCAAGAAAATCTTCACGATTGTTAATCCTCAAAACCGTTTAATTATATGGATAAACAACCACCCATTGTTATTTAAACTATTAAAATAAATATGCGAATTATAGTCACAGGCTCTGCTGGTTTTATCGGATCTAATCTAGTGCGTTTATTGCTGGGTCAGGGTCATCAAGTTTTAAGTATCGATAAATTAACCTACGCCGGAAATTTAGCTTCACTAGCTGATTTTAAAACCAATCCTAATCACAAATTAATTGTAGGTGATATATGTGATGCGCAGGCGATGCGTGCCGCGTTTACAGAATTTAAGCCCCAGTGGGTGATGCACCTAGCTGCTGAATCACACGTCGATCGCTCTATCGATGGGCCGGGTGAATTTATTTCTACGAATGTGATTGGTACGTTTCAACTCCTCCAGGCTGCCCTTGGGTATTGGAGAAGTTTGACCAGCGAATCTAAAGAAGAGTTTAGGTTTCTGCATGTTTCTACCGATGAAGTGTTTGGTTCACTCGGTTCAAGTGATACCGCTTTTAACGAAAAAACCCCTTATGATCCCCATTCGCCCTACAGTGCGAGTAAGGCGTCGAGCGATCACCTCGCCCGTGCCTGGATGGATACCTATGGCTTGCCCGTGATTATCACTAATTGTTCCAATAATTACGGACCCTATCAATTCCCTGAAAAATTAATCCCCGTAGTTATTCTTAAAGCCCTTAGAGGTGAGCCGATACCCGTTTATGGTAAAGGTGAGAATATTCGCGATTGGTTATTTGTTGATGACCATGCCCGTGCCTTGATTGCAGCCATTTCTAAAGGTAAGCCCGGCAGCACTTATTGTGTTGGTGGTGATAATGAGCGTCGAAATATAGATTTAGTAAAACTCATTTGCTCATTGCTAGATGAAATGAGACCGCGTGGCGACGGTAAGCCCCACGAGTCTGCTATCACTTTTGTCACTGACCGCCCTGGCCATGATATGCGCTATGCTATTGATGCGCGGCGCGCTCGAGCCGAGCTCGGCTGGGCACCCGAAGAAAATTTTGAAAGCGGGTTTCGTAAGACGGTGCGCTGGTATCTCGATAACTCCATTTGGATTCAAGGTATCCTTGATGGGTCATACCGACTAGAACGACTAGGAAAACTTTAAATCTTTTTCTTTATGAAAGGCATCATCCTCGCTGGCGGGTCTGGCACACGTCTCCATCCATTGACTCAAGTTATGAGCAAGCAGTTGCTGCCTGTTTATGATAAGCCAATGATTTATTATCCCCTCTCGGTGCTCATGATTGCGGGCATTCGCGAGATCTTAATTATTTCTACGCCGCAGGATTTGCCACGCTTCCGTGAAGTGCTCGGCGATGGCTCCCGAATCGGTTGCCGCTTCGATTATGTAGAGCAGGCAGTTCCGAATGGCCTCGCTCAAGCCTTTGTACTGGGCGAGAAATTCATTGGATCAGATGATGTATGCTTAGTTCTAGGAGATAATATTTTTTATTCTGCGGGTTTCGGAGACCTTCTCAAATCTTGTCATAATCCTAAGGGTGGTATTGTCTTTGCCTACCACGTCAAAGACCCCGAGCGCTTCGGAGTCGTGGAGTTTGATGATGCCAATAAAGCCGTATCGATTGAAGAGAAGCCCAAGTCTCCTAGGTCTAATTTTGCCGTTCCTGGTCTTTATTTCTATGATAACTCGGTTGTCGGTATTGCTAAGGCGCTCAAACCTTCAGCGCGTGGTGAATATGAAATCACTGATGTTAATCGGGAGTATCTCCGACAAGGTAAGCTGAGCGTAAAAGTACTGCCACGCGGAACGGCATGGCTCGACACGGGCACGTTCGACTCACTCCTACAGGCCTCTCAGTTTGTGCAAATTGTTGAAGCGCGTCAGGGATTTAAAATTGGATGTATTGAGGAAATTGCCTGGCGTCGCGGATATATTAACGACGAACAATTGCTAAAACTCGCTGAGCCAATAGCAAAATCTGGTTATGGAGAGTACCTTAAATCTCTTTTGAAATGATTTAGTCTGCACTTTAGTATTATTAGCACCGGTAATTCTGTATTTGATTAATGTCTAACCTTATCAAGATTGTTAAAATTCCGCAGTTAGGTGATGAGCGCGGACAACTTTCGGTGGTCGAGTTTGGAAAAACTCTACCTTTTTTGGTACGACGTATCTACTGGATTCACGACACAAAACCAGGAGTCAGCAGGGGCTTTCACGCCCATAAAAAACTTCATCAACTTTGCGTATGTGTCGCTGGATCAGTACGCATTAGTTTATTCGATGGGAAGAAAGAAGAAAGCGTCGTTCTGGATTCATCGCTTAAGGGTCTTTTACTTGGGCCCAGCCTCTGGAGAGAAATGCACGACTTTTCACCCGATTGTGTTTTAATGGTTTTTGCTGACGCCGAGTACGACGAAGCCGATTATATCCGCGATCGCGAACAATTTATCCGCTATGTACATTCATCCTAATTCAGACGTGCAGAGTAAGCACATCGGTGAGGGCACACGCGTTTGGCAATATGTAGTCATTTTGCCTGATGCTGTTATTGGACGTGATGGAAATATTTGCTCCCACTGTTTCATTGAGAACAAGGTTGTCGTAGGCGATCGTGTCACGATTAAATGCGGAGTTCAACTTTGGGACGGTGTCACCCTTGAAGATGATGTATTTATCGGTCCGAATGTAACTTTTACCAATGACCTAGAGCCTAAATCTCGCAACACAGAGGCAAAATTATTACCCACTCTGGTTAAAAAAGGCGCTTCAATTGGAGCAAACGCTACCATCTTGCCTGGAGTTACGATTGGCGAAGGGGCTATGGTAGGTGCGGGTGCCGTTGTAACTAAAAATATTCCTCCGCGGTCAGTTGTGGTGGGTAATCCAGCACGTGTTATCCGAACTCTTTAAATATGAATATTCCTTTTTTAGATCTTAAGGCCATCAATGCTCGCCATGCGGTTGAGCTGAAGGCGGCCGCCCAGCGTGTTATCGACTCAGGATGGTATATTCTTGGCGAAGAAGTGAAGGCCTTTGAAACAGGGTTTGCTCAATGGGTCGGCTCTCCTCATGCCGTCGGCACTTCCGATGGTTTATCGGCCCTAATCCTCACACTACGTGGTTGGAAAGAACTCGGACTCCTTAAAGACGGCGATGCGGTTGCAGTTCCGGCTAACACATACATTGCATCCATTCTTGCGATAACAGAAAACCGACTTCGACCCGTGCTCGTTGAGCCCGACGAAGACACATTTAATTTAGGCGTAACAAAACTATCAGCCGCACTTACGACAGATGTTAAGGCCGTTTTAGTCGTTCATCTTTATGGTCAGCTAGCTGATATGCCTGCCATTGCCAAACTCTGTCAGGAACGTGGCATACTTCTTCTTGAAGACGCTGCTCAGGCCCACGGAGCACAAATTAACGGAATTAAAGCGGGTGTCTGGGGTGATGCCGCAGCATTCAGTTTCTATCCGGGGAAAAATCTAGGCGCACTTGGTGATGCTGGTGCGCTTACATGCAAAGATGCTAAACTTGCCGAAATGGTGCGTGCACTACGTAACTACGGATCACACGAAAAATACAAAAATATAGTGCAAGGTCCTAATGATCGCCTCGACGAATTACAGGCGGCATTCCTACGCGTAAAATTAAAAAGTATAGATGCTGATAATGCTTATCGTCGGGCCATTGCCTTACGTTATCGACGTGAAATCAAAAACCCATCCGTGGTTCTTCCGTCACTTCGTGATAGCGAAGATTCACATGTTTGGCACTTATTTGTAGTGCGCGTTATTAATCGTGCTCAGTTTCAACAACGACTACTTGATAGCGGCATCCATACATCAATTCATTACCCCATTCCGCCGCATCACCAACAAGCCTACGCCAAGGAACTAGGGCATCTTAATTTACCACTAACGGAGCAGATGCACCGAGAGGTTGTTTCTTTACCGATTAGCCCAGTGATGACCAGTGAACAAGTTAGTTATGTGGTGCAGTCAATTAACAGTTACAAATAAATAGTTATGTTATCTGCCGATTCAGTTGTTTCGACAAAGCGTCCTCTTGTTTCGTTTGTTTTAATAACTTACAATCAAGAAAACCTTGCAGTGGAGGCTTTAAGAGCTGCACTCAGGCAGACATATAGTCCATTGGAAATAATCGTATCAGACGATTGTTCTAAGGATAAAACCTTCGAAGCTTTGAAGCAGGTATTAGAAATCTATACAGGTCCACATCGAATAATTCTAAATAAAAATGAAAAAAATTTAGGAATAACACCCAATTTTCTAAAAGCCGTCTCTCTTTCGTCGGGAAATTGGATAGTGGCGGCAGCAGGCGATGATATTTCTGTAGATACACGCGTGGAAGTCTTAATGAAATATATAGAACCAGATAAGCCCACCAAAGCAATTTCTTCGTCTTTTGGCTATATAGATGACCAAGGCAAAAGTATTGAAAAAAGCGATGAGATAACTGCAAGACTCGCAAAATTAGCCAACCAGCCAGTCGAAGTTTCTATGTCTTTGTTAAGATCGTCATCACAAAATTTTAATCTCCTCGGAGCTACGGCATGTTGGCACCACAGCCTATTTAAAGAATTTCCAGGCATAATTTCAGATCCGCTTATTAATGAAGATATGGTTTTAACGTGGCGGGCTAAAATGTTGGGTAGTGTTACGTTAACCGAGGAAAAACTCGTTTTATATCGGCGTCATACAAATTCTGTTTCAAGTATTATCACTGGTTCACCTGCTAACGAAAATATAGAAAAAAAACAAAAAAAATCATTACGCGTGAGGGCTACTTTAATCCAAATAATGGCGGATGTGGACTACGCATACAGAAAAAAAATAATTTCAGAGAGACAAAGATCAATAATGTGTTCATCGCTTATTGATTTTATGTTTTATCATACAGTTTTAATAAATTGGGCATCGTGCTCATTTTTTAGACGTCTTGTATATATTTTTTTACTTTGGAGGCCTGGTAAAATGAGACCAGGCTTTCGCTTAATTTTTAATTAAGCTTTTTATGTAGTGTGTAACAAAAATATAAAAATGATAAACTATACTAAAGAAGTAATAGCCATTATTCCTGCACGAAGTGGTTCTAAAACAGTTCCCCATAAAAATATTCGAACGTTTGCTGGAAAGCCGCTGTTGGCTCATTCTATTAGCCAGGCCTTAGATTCTGGTGCAGTGAATCGAGTGATTTTAAGTACTGATAGCGAACAGTATGCTGAAATAGGTAAACAATATGGAGCGGCTGTTCCTTTTTTACGTCCGGTTGAAATTTCCGGAGATCTTTCAACCGATCTCGAATGTTTTAAGCATGCCTTAGAGTGGCTCGCAAAAAATGAAAGCGCGGTTCCAGAATTTATTGTTCACTTACGGCCGACACATCCTAATCGCCGTCCTGCTGATATTGCACGGGCTATTGAGTTACTCCGTCTGCACCCCGAGTGGGATTCCATTCGCTCAGTTGTAGCGGCCCCAGAGACACCTTATAAAATGTGGTTCCGAAATGATTTAGGAGAACTTACTCCAGTCATAAATTCAGATATTAAAGAAGCCCATAGCCGCCCCAGACAGGGGTTACCGAGCACTTTTTTACAGAATGCGAATATCGATGTTATTCGTTCGCGAACTATCCTCGAAAAAAACTCCGTAGCCGGTGATCGGGTTGGTTCATTGTTAATGGAAGAAATACACGATATCGATACTCATGCACAGTTTGCCCGAGCTGAAGAATCTTTTATTTGGTCTAACGGGATTCCTACGGGTAAAACTTTTGTTTTTGATATCGATGGAGTGATTGCAACCATCACTCCTGGCAATAACTACGAATTGGCAGGCCCTCTTGTTGATAACATTAAACGCATCAATAGAATTTACGAGGCTGGTAATCACATCGTTTTATTTACCGCCCGTGGATCGGCTACGGGAATTGATTGGTCAATGACAACCCAACGCCAAATGAACGAATGGGGAGTAAAGCACCACAAACTATTTTTCGGCAAGCCCGCCGCTGATTACTATATTGATGATAAACTCATTAGTTTAGAAACACTCTCACAAATAGATAAAATTTCTTAACCCCTAATATTATGAATCCCCCCAACGACATACTCTACATTTTTGAGATGGCTAATAACCATCAAGGAGATGTTCAACACGGCCTAAAAATAATCGATGCGATGGCAAAAATTGCTCGCGATAATGGTATTCGCGCAGCGGTTAAGTTTCAGTATCGAGATCTCGATACGTTTATTCACCCGGCTCACCAGTCGAGTGACAGTAAACATATTAAGCGTTTTCGTGAGACAAGATTAAGTAGAGAACAGTACCTAACGCTCGTTGAAGCAACTCGTGAGGCCGGGCTGGTAACCATGTGTACGCCTTTCGATGAAGTTTCTGTTAAGGATATTATAAATCATGGAATCGAAATCGTAAAAATTGCTTCCTGTAGTGCCAATGACTGGCCCCTCTTAGAAGCCATTGCTGCGGCACGTAAGCCTGTAATCTGTTCAACCGGCGGTCTGCGCATCGAACAAATAGACCAAGTGGTTAATTTCTTGGAGCACCGTAAAGTCGACTTCTCAGTTCTGCACTGTGTGGGAATATATCCAACGCCCACCGACGGTCTTTATCTTAACTTTATGGAGCGAATGATGAAGCGCTATAATTGGCTTCGCATTGGTTATTCAGGACATGAAGATCCCAATGACGTTGATGTTGTTAAGGTAGCGGTAGCGAAAGGTGCGCGTATTCTTGAAAGGCATGTAGGAGTAGAAACACCGACATCCAAATTAAATGCTTATTCCATGAGCCCTGAGCAAACGGATCGCTGGGTTAAAGCTTCAATCAATGCTTTGAGAATTGGTGGAGCTCATGGACAAGAGAAGCAGATTGTTCAAGTTGAAGTTGATTCATTACAATCTCTCCGTCGTGGCACTTATCTGAAGGCTCCCGTTCGCAAAGGTGAGGTCATTACTGCCGACAAGGTGTATTTCGCAATGCCCTGTGCTGCCGACCAAACCGCAAGTTGTGAGTGGCTTGCGACCATGGTAGCTTCGCGTGACTATAAAGCTGATGAAGGAATTCAAGAGCGTCGCCAGTCTACTTTAACCAGTTCGCTACGCAGTTTAGTTCACCAAGGCAAGGGGATGCTTTATGAAGCGGGTATTAAAATTGGACCTAAGTATACCGTTGAGATGTCTCACCATTATGGCCCAGAAAATTTCCGCTCTCATGGTGCATTGATTGTTAATCTGATTAATCGCGAATATTGTAAGAAGCTCGTGATTGTATTTCCTGGTCAACGTCACCCCAATCATCGCCACCTTAAAAAAGAAGAAGTTTTCCAAGTTATCCACGGTGACCTCGAAGCAGTCGTAGATGGTAAAGTTCAGCAACTAAAGCCAGGCGACATGGTCCTAGTTGAGCGAGGAATGTGGCACAGTTTTTCCTCGATGAATGGATGCGTCTTTGAAGAAGTTTCCACAACGCATATTGTGGGAGACTCTTATTATGAGGACGAAAAAATTGCTAAATTGGATCCGATGCAGCGTAAGACTATTCTTGATATGTGGTAAGTATGGCTACGATTGGCATACTCATTAATCACTACGATGCCCGAAATGATATTCGGGATTTAGTAGCTGAAATTGCTCGCAGTCATCGGGTGGTGTTACTGTCTAAAGAAAAGACCTTGGCCCATTCATTGCCCGCGGGGGTAGAGCTCCGCCCGTTAATTTCAAAAAATCCGACAAAAATATTTATTTGGACAAGACTCTTTAGGTGGTTTGGTCTTCTGCCACGTTCCAGAGAAAATTATTATATTAATGAGCTTTTTAAGTTTGGTCGACTGAGCCGCTTTCAACAAACCATCGGGAAGCAAAAACTTAATCTACTGATGTGGATGCCGAAGTTTATTAGTATCAATAAACTTCTACCGATTTTGTCACCATGCGATGACACGCTGATTGCGGATATCGATACATTCTTACTGATTACGGAATTCTCCGACATCCCGATGCTCGCCCGCATTTGTGATTCAGGTAAGCCGGCATGGGCCTATCTTTATAGTTGGGATCACCCCTGTAAACATACGGTGCTCACGGACAGGCTTACTGGCTATCTTGTATGGAATAAAAAATTGGCACAAGACATGGAAGAGCTCCAAGGGATTTCTCAAAATAAGTGTAAAATTATCGGAGCTACTCAACTTTGTCCGATAGTCGATTATTTGTCCTGTACATCAACCTTGCCAAGCCAAGGTCGCATAGAGGGCCGCCCTTATTTCTATTTTGGATGCGGCACCGGTTATCCTCCACTTTCACGAAGAGAAATCAGCTTAGTTGCTGAACTAGCCGATCTTTTGAAAAAAGAATTTCCAGAGTATCTCTTGTTGGTCCGACCTTACCCGATGTTTAGTGATGACTCGGCTCTCGCTGAAATTAAATCGAAATCTAATGTACGTATTGATGATGAGTTTAGATCTTTCCAGGTCGGTCGGTCATTACGTTCGGTTGATATTCATCAGCGTCTAGATTTGCAGCGTGGTTCGGCTTGTTTTATCCACATTGGGACAACTATGGGATATGAGGCCGCCTTTTTGGGGTGCCCAGTCGTATTTATTAACCTTAGTTCAGACAAAAATACAGAGGACAAGCATGCGATTGAGAGCCTTTCAACCTTTGCCCGACAGTATCATGTTCAGAAATATTTAGTGGGCAATTATTCATCGTCCGTGAACAATTTAGCAGAAGCAGTTAAGGCTATTAAACTAGCAGTTGAGTCACCAGAAAAGCTTACGGCTTATAGCCAATATGTATCAGGTGACACTCCGCTTATTGATATGCCAACAATCACTCAAAAAATCTTAGAGAAAATTCTCTAAATAAATTTTTAGGTAAAAATGAATACTAAGTTTAAAATTGGATTATTTCCATTCGGAGGAAAGGAAAACCCTTATACTAAAATGGTAGCGGATGCCGTTGTGCAGGGTGGAAATTCGCCTTTGCCCTTACAGGATACTAAATTTTTCCCTATCCGACGAGCATGCCAATCAGGGGTGGATTTAATCCATATGTTTTGGCCAAGTAATTTCTATCATTCGTCAACATGGTTCGGTACGCTGATTAAGAGAATCATGTTTGCTGATGGTTTGAACTGCCTTAGTCGCATACCCTTAATTTATTCGGCAGATAATTTGTATCCACACGACGCCGCCTCGCCTGATTTCGAAAAAAGCCAAATCCAGAAAATTGTAAACCAGGCCGATGGAATCATTGTCGCCAGTAAAGCTGCTCAAGAAATTTTTTCTAAATCTTACAAGATTCCTGACACAACAAAGCTTTTTATCGTTCCGCACTGCAATTATATCGGAAAATATAAAGATACTATCAGTCGCGATCAGGCTCGATTAAAGTTAGGCATCGCCCCACAGGAAAAAGTGATGCTTTCGTTGGGTCGCATCAATAAATACAAGGGCTTGGGATTATTAAGCAAAGCCTTCTTCGCGGCTGATGTTAAAGATGCCCACTTACTCATCGCTGGATCCTGTGGTCAGCCAGAGATAATCGAAGAAATAAATAGGAATAATAAACCAGAGTCGGGACGTGCTAAAATGACCATACATGCTCGATTTATCCCTGATGATGAAATCCAGGTTTACATGCGGGCTGCTGATTGTGTTGTTTTAAGTTACGACGATATTCCCATGAACCCGGGTTCCGTTATCTTGGCGATGAGTTTTGGCCTACCGGTTTGTTGTGTGAATACGGGTTCGGTCGCTGAAATTCTGGGACCTCGTTGTTTGTTCTCATATCAGCCCCAGAATTTAGATTCCATGGTAATGGCGATTCGTACGGCGCTCGAATGTACAGATTTACCTGAGAGGGGTCGTGAGGCTTATGATTTAGCCATTAAAAATCACTCGCCTGCGGTGGTCGCATCTCGCCTCCAGCAGGCTTATGCTGAAGTCATTAAATGAAGAAGAAAGTTATATTCATTACAACTTCATGGGGGAAGGGTGGGACGGGCCCGGAAATCTATGCACGTTACTTATGGGAGGCCTTCCGTGATGATTCTGATATTGAATTTCATTTAGTCGCCACAGGCTCTGGCTCAGATCATCCACGTTTACATTTAATTAATCCTCCTAAGAGCTCGCTAGACTTATACAGGGCGGTGGCGGAGAAAGGATTAGCCCTAGCGCGTTCATTGGGCCCTTCTGGTATTTTGCATGTCAATAGTAGCAACCTGCATGCGTGTTTATTAAACTCACCTTGGCCAGTATGGGGACAGATTAATGACTACGAAAACACCACGGTTTTTTCACAGGCATTTAAAATAATCAAAACTTATGGAGTGCGACGCTGGGCCGCTTTGCTCCGTCGCTGGTGGCTGGAGCGTCAATTTATCAATAAACAGGAACTGACCTTGTGTAATTCACAGTTTACGCAGCAGAATATTTTAGAAGCCTATCAGCCCAAACATCCCGAGCGCCTTAAGATTTTATATAAAGCTGTAGATACGACACAATTTGAACGTCCTGCGGTTTTACCAGCTAATCCTCATCAGGTCGTTGATAGCCGCCCAGTAGTTTTGTATGTAGGGTCTGACTTTCGTCGGAAAGGCTTAGATGATTTAATCAACGCCTTACCTTTAATTAAAACGCCGCTTCACTTATCCATCGCAGGCGTCACCGAGCAACAATTTGTAACCGAATTTCCAGAGTTAGCTGGTTCGATTAAGAATCCAATTCATACCATTCAGTTTCATGGCCAAACCCCGCGTGAAACGACGAAAGCACTTTTCTGGCATGCGAATTTATTTTGCTTACCCTCTCGATCGGAGGCACTCGGGGTCGCAATTTTAGAAGCTTTAGCGGCAGGCCTACCGTGCGTGGCAACAAGCGTTGGCGGAATTCCTGAAATTGCCCAACAGCTGGGTGGATGTATTTTAGTTCACTCTGATAGCCCGCCGAAATTAGCCGCAGCGATTAATCAGGCCATGGAACATCCTCCACTGGTTTCAAAATTGGTTTTGAGCACATCACCTTTCACTGTTTCGGTCATGACCCAATCTTTACGTAGTTTATATTTAAAATGAGCTCACCTAGTTTAGCGCCTCGGTATTTTTACACTTTTACTATAGGTTATGCGACGAGTTTAATCATCGATCCTTCTGGCAACTTGTTGCCCTATTTTAGTATGGCTATGATACTTTATGGATTAGCCATTGGGTTTATAAGCGCCGATGGAAAGCAATTTTCATCAATTATTTTGATTGTCATATGTATTCTTCCACTCGCTGCATTCAATTGCTTAGTTTCTACTAATCCGACAGACAGCACCTTAAAGTGGGCTCTCTGGATAGCATCATTGTTTGGAATGACATTAATGTCTTTGCGATGTAGAGCTGGGGCAGATGAGCAGTTGGTTAAATCTATTGCGCCGGCCTTCTTTATTATATGGGCTGTATTAGCTCTAAAAGGAAATGCCATTGCCGATAGCGCCAAAGAAAAGGCGACCTCCTTGCACCTTTCCGCATTTTATGCAAATCTGGTGATCGCCTCGGGTATGTTTATTCCTAAGAAATCTTGGAGAGTGGTAGTCGTCTCAATAGCGACAGTAGGTGCCTTAACTTCAGGGTCCCGAGCCGCCTTTCTGTTTCTACCTTTGGTCTTCGCCCCTGGTTTAATCTACTATTACCGAGTAAAAATATCGTCACTAGCTTTGATTGCGCTCATCGTCGGTGGTTTGTTTTTTATTATGAGTAACGACACCTTACAGTCTATGACTTTCGGTCGTAAAGGGGAGGATATTACTAACATGAACTCCCTAGAGCTGGCGGAAAAGTCAGCAGGAGGCCGCGAGGCATTGCGTGAAATTGGTTTGGATTATATTAAGCAGCAACCTTGGGGTTATGGTTACGGACAGAGTATCGAGATTAATCTAGAGGGTAAGAACATGGGTAATAATCTCCATAATGGTTATCTCAATGTAGCCACGCAAATGGGCCTGCACATACTCTTATTTTATTTAGTATTCTTTGCTTGGTTGATTTTTAAACTGTGTAGTGACCAGAGAGTGTCCAGACTCTCTCGTTTTTTTACGCTGAGTATTCTTACTTGTGTTTTATTAAGAGCGATCAGTGAGAGTTTTAGTCTTTTTGATTTAGGGCACCCCGCTTCGTTTCTTTGTCTTTTCTTGATCTCTCTTTTCATTATTCGCTCTAACAGCCCACATAAACAATTTGTATAATATGCGTTCTACATTGCTATATATCTCCGTAAACGACGGCACCGACACGAGAATTTTTAAGGAAATGAAAAGTCTGAGTGTAGACTTTGATATCACTTTTATTGGCATTCAAACGCCTACATCGACGACGGATATGTTACCCGAGTCCTGTAGAAAATATTTTGTTAAAGGTCTACGCCGATCGCCGTTGACTATTGCTAAATTGTTTTTCCGGGTGGCCTATTTAAAGCCCTGGAGCTTTCAATCGATCCATGTCATTAATGAAAATCTCGCCCTAATTTTATACCCACTTCTATTAATAAGTCGGCACTGGGTCCTCGATGTATTTGACTCATTCTTTCTAAAGTCGGCCTCGCGCATGGTGAATATGTTTAAACTTGTGCTGCAAAGAATCATTTACGGTTCGGCTTCGGCTATATTGGTTACGGACGAAGCCCGGCTCAATTTATTGCCCGAGTGGTCGCGCGGCAAAGCCCGGGTTCTGCCCAACTTCCCTTTGACCGACAATGCTTCAGTTAAGGTTAAAGCTGAGCCCGTAGGTCCTTTAAAGATTTTTGTCTCAGGCTCTATCGGTCTAGATCGAGGCATACCATTTATACTCAACTTATTGAAACAGGATCCGACACTCAATGTCCACGTCGCCGGTTGGCTTTATGATAATGCAGGGAGGGATTTATGTAAACATCCTCAGGTTACCTATCACGGGGTTGTGCATCAATCTGCCGCCGCCCAAATTGCCAAACAGTGCGATTATATTCTCTGCCTATATGAGCCTAATATTGCTAATAATATCTACGCTTCCCCCAATAAAATTTACGATGGAATCCAGGCCGGCGTTCCTGTGATTATTAATCAAGAAGTTTTAGTATCGGCTTTTGTTCGTGCGCAACGACTGGGTTATGTGTTGGAATCTTACAGCCCAACTGAGGTAACGAACATACTCGAAGACCTAAAGGCTCAACGTGGCCAATACGCCCATATAGCGAAGCTCCAAGGTAAATATACATGGGAGGCGGTCGAGCCTGTTTTAATTAAAGCCCATTTAAATAACTAAAATTTTTATCACCCTCATGGCACAATCTAAATTGTTATCTGTCATCATCCCTTGTTATAATGAAGAAGCGGTGATTTCCGAAACGGTCAAAAGACTAAAATCTTTCGCATCCGAACTAAAAAACTTAGAGGTAGAATTTATCTTTGTTGATGATGGGTCGATGGATCAGACCCGCCCGATTCTCAAATCCTTTGCGCACACCGATGAGCGCATAAAAATTATCGGGTTCTCCAGAAATTTTGGACAGCAGATGGCCTTAACTGCTGGTTTTGATGCGGCCCAAGGCGATGCTATTGTTTTAATCGATGCCGACTTACAAAATCCGCCCGAGTTCGTACACGAAATGATCAAGAAATGGGAAGAGGGGTATGACGTTGTTTATGGCATCCGCAGCGTACGCCCGGGAGAGTCCTTCTTTAAACTTTTCACATCCCGATTATTCTATCGCATTCTCAATAAATTTTCCTCGGTCTTCATTCCAGATACGGGTGATTTTCGTTTAATGACGCGACCCGTGGTCGACGTGTTAAAATCGATGCCCGAACAGGATCGTTTTATCCGTGGCATGGTAAGCTGGGTCGGCTTCAAGCAAATTGCCTTGCCCTATAATGTTGCCGAGCGTTTTGCCGGGGAAACTAAATGGTCGGTCTCCAAACTCGTGATGTTGGCGCGTGACGCGCTTTTATCATTTTCTAACAAACCGCTGGAGTTTATCTTAGCACTAGGTTTGGGCATCACCACTCTGACGACCTTAGGTTTGC